>Ga0256826_1002912_pt1 | contig 10352 bp, 8 predicted proteins | sample CV79metaG_FD_185975 | JGI IMG/M metagenome (GOLD analysis project Ga0256826, IMG submission 185975) | Hydrothermal vent microbial communities from East Pacific Rise, Pacific Ocean - CV79 | ecosystem: Environmental > Aquatic > Marine > Hydrothermal vents | place: Pacific Ocean: East Pacific Rise... | reverse complement strand
TCATTTAAATTTGAAAAAAAATTTAATTGACCTATCGCCTCTTTTATACTCATCATTATTACCTTAAATTAATAATATTATTATTTAGGGTAATTTTTTTTGATGTTTATCAACTCTAAAGAAAAGTTCTAAAAACTTCCTCCAATCAAAATTCGTCCTTTATTCTGATCTAAAACATCTTTATTATGAATCCACTCAATACTCAAAGGTATGGTAAATTTATGTAAAAAAAGTAGATCTAACTCTAATCCGACACGGGTCTCGTCATAACTTTTTTGTACAGTAGTAGAGAAGTCTATGTCATAATGTCTCTGCTTAGCATAAAGTGACTCACGCTGTAAAGAGAGTGGTAACGAATAAAAATAAAGTGAACCATCAAATACTTTTTTCAAAGAGAGTTCTACCATTTTTACCTCTTGAGCATAAGTTCTAAAAGTAAAACTTGGTACATCAAGTGTTGCATTATCTGATTGAAGATTAGAGAGAGTATCAGAGAGTTCAACTCCTTTTTCTTCAAAAATATTAACCATATTACTTTTCATATATGTTCCGTTCAACCCAACATAACTTTGCCATCCTAAATCATGCTGATACTCATAACTTCCTCCATACACAGTAGTATCTCTATCCTTACTACTAAATAAAGTTAAAGCATTTAATGAGTTAGCATACTTGCTAAAGCCATACTGCTTTCTATTCCTAATATCTAATGAAGCTGTTAATGGCTTTCGATAAAGAGTATCATAGGCTTTGGTGTAAGCCAGTGTTGAAAAAACATCCCAATAACCCTCTTCTAACCATGGAAAACTTGCATAAAGTTCATATCCATCATCTCGTTTGTCACTGTTGTTGTAATTCTTATTTTTAAAAACTTTATAATAGGCTCCTCCAAATGCTAAACGAAAAGCACTATTATCATATTTTACACCCACAATATCTCTTTGTTTATTATGTGAGCCAATCAAAGAGAGTTGATTTTGCCATAAGGGATCAACAAAAGAGGCAACAGCATCTACTCGCACTCCTTCATAATCACCATAAGCAAAAAAAGGTGTTAAGGAACTGTATTCAAGCTGGGTTAATGAATTATAGTTTTTAGCTTTTAACATTTTACTAGGCAGATGCTTTGTCACTATCTTGTTCTCTTGTATTTGAGTTGCGACAACTTTAGGAGAAAAAGGAGTCATTTTTAAAGTATCTTCTAAAACAATTTTCCGATATTCATACCCATAATCTGTGACTGTTGCGACCAAGGCTTCTTGCTCATTAATAAATTTAAAATCAATAATATTATCAGCCCTACTCACACGTTTAACTACCCTATTTTCTAATTTATAAACAGTTGAACCATGCTTAGATGAACCAATAAAATAAATAGCTCCTGATGTATCTACATCAGTTATAAACCCATAGTGACCTTCAAAAGAATAAAGTGCTGTTTTGTTCTTAAAAAGCGTACGCGTTTCACCCTCTTGTACAAAATAATAGAGGTCATTTTTATCTACATGAACGGAAGAGTGGCTCTTAGTGTAAAAATTACCATCCACATAGATATGTGGCTCTTCTAAAGAACTTTTAATATCAAAATAAACCTCTTTTCCATTTTGTAGATAACCTTGAACAGCTTTAGAACCTGTTCCCTCCTTTAAATAACCTGCTTCATCAAACAGCCCCATCTCAATCTTAACAGGTGATGTTTTTGCTGAACTTTGTGTATAAAACTGGTTACCTTGTTTAAAGACCTCCCCCTCTCGCCAACTATTAGAGTGTAATCTAAATGACTTTGAATGACGATTGAAGTTTAAAAGTTTAGGTGCTGATTTTCGATCACCTATAAGAGTATAAATTTCATCTTCATTCCTATTTAAAGGAACAAAGAGTTGACTTGTTGCAATAAGTTTACCCTTACTTTTTTGAGCATTCCCATGTTTTTTTTGTACCTCTTGGGTAAATTCAGCTAACAATTGTTCAAAGTTTTTTCCAAACTGTTCTTCAAATACACTGTTACTAAAGAAGGGAAATGGCTGTGTAGAATAAGTTTTAAAGTAACCATTTACTTTTTCAAAGCCATAGCGTTTCACTAAAAATTGTTGAAAAAATCCACCTACCAAATAAAACTTTTCTCCATAAGGAAACTCTAAAGTTGCGTTATACATAAGTTCAGGAGTAATTTTTCCTGCTTTCGCCAAAGCTACTAATTCTGCTAAAGCGTACCCTGAAAAAAGCCGTCCTCCATTTGCAAAACGAGACTCATTCAGCACAGCATTTCCCTCCAAAACAAATGAACTTTCAGTTACATTAGGAAGAGGAAAAATAGGAAATAGCCCTAAAAAAACAATGGGGCTATTTCCGAATGCTTGATGCCCTACTTTAGAAAAAAAATTCTCTTTAGGATTCAACTGAAAGTTATGAACTGTCTCATGAATAATTAACGTCTTCAACCATGAAGAAAAACAGAAATAATCAATATAACTCGCTCCAGCTCCATAAAAAATTTGAGAATTAAAAGGAATCTGAGTCGAAAAACCATTAGCTATTTGATTGTTAGAAGTAGCTAAGCCTACGCGTAAAGTATCATCTAAACTAAAGCCAAACTCTTTTTTATAAGTAGCCATAACCCCTTTTTGATACGCTTTAATTTCTGGTACAACCTCTCGATACTCTTCTCCATAAATATATGTCAATCCATTATCTTCTAGCACTTCATACTCATCAGGAACAACAATATTTGAAGAGAATAGATACGAAGAAACAAGCATCGAAAGTAAAATTTTCTGCATTATAACATCCTCAATAAAACTATTTTCCTTAGTATAGTTAAAAAAGATGAGAATTTAATGAGATTTTTTAATATTAAAAATATATAAAAATATATAATTAATTTAAGATATTTTCTTAATTTAATCTTAATTTTATGCTATAGTTTATATAATGTATTTAATTAATAATATTAAGGAATTACTTATGCTTGCTTTCTCAAAACTACGTTCTATTATCGTTGTTTCCTTGCTTTTTAATACTCTATCCTTTGCAGAAAACACCACAATTATAGAAAGTAAAAACATCATTATTCCCTCTGCTTTACCTAGCCTAAAAAATGCTAGAAACTTTGCTAAAAATGAAATTATTGTTACCTTTAAAAAAGGTGTTAGTCTATTTGATGCCACAAATTTATCTAATTCGTCAAACATAACAATGAAAAAATTTAATAATCAATTTAACGATGAAATTAAGAAAAAATTTGGAGAACAAAATTGTAAAGTTAAGGGATACAAAAACTTAGGTCTTATGCACTTAAAGGCTAAAAACCATTCAAGTGAAGAGTTAATTGCTTATTTTCGCTCTGATAAAATGAAACAATATGTTGAAAGTGTCTCTAAAAACAATATTATCGTACCAACAACCAATGATACGTACTACAACAGTCTTTGGGCATTAAAAAATACAGGACAAACAATTAACAATGTAAGAGGAACTCCTAATGCAGACATTAATATCTCTGAAGCATGGGAAAAAACAAAAGGTATGCAAAGTGTCATTGTAGCTGTTTTAGACACAGGTATTGACTATGTACATAATGATTTACAAGACAATATGTGGGAAGGTGAAGCTAAACATGGTTATGACTTTGCAGGAGACAATGATGGCAATAATGATGATGATCCAATGCCAGATACACCTTATGAACAAAATGGTCACTATCATGGTACCCATGTTGCAGGAATCATTGGTGCTGTTAGTGATAACAACAATGGAGTCGTTGGAGTAGCACAACATATTTCTATTATGTCTCTCAAAGTTTTTAGACCTAATGGTTATGGTTATACAAGTGATGTACTAGAAGCCTTAGAATATATTTCAGAACATATTGATAATGGAGACAATATTGTCGCCATTAATGCCTCATATGGTGGGTATGATGGTAGTCAAGATGATCCTCTTAACCAAGCTATTAAAAAACTTGGTGAAAAAGGAGTACTCTTCTGTACAGCAGCAGGAAATGAAACAACAAATATAGATGAAACTCCTTCTTACCCTGCCTCTTACAATGCAGACAATATTATTGTTGTGGCAGCCAGTGATCAAAATGATCAATTGGCAAGTTTCTCAAACTATGGTAAAAATAGTGTGGACATTGCAGCACCTGGAACCAATATTTTAAGTACCTACCCTGACCATAGTTATGCTTATATGCAAGGAACATCTATGGCAACCCCTTATGTATCTGCTACCATTGCACTCATCGCTTCGCTCTATGGAGAGACAACGGTCAAAGAGAGAAAAGCCATGATACTTAATAGTGTTGATACAAAAAATGCTTTAACGGGAAAAGTAAATAGTGAAGGAAGACTCAATGCAAATAGTGCCCTTGACATAGAAAAAGCTAAAGATAGCACACAAACTCAAGAAGCACAAATAATTCCTCTTCCTATCGTTGCTGAAGGAAGTAACGAAAGAAAATGGGAAACAGTAAACCTTGACAATGGTCCTATTAAATTTACAACTAAAGAAAATATTACAATGGAATTAAGACATAATACACTACAAAAACTTGTAGCAACCATCAGCTCCAATAAAAGAACAAGTAGTCTACTTCTCGATATTCCTAATGGAAATTTACAAATAGATAATAGAGGAAATGCAGTTATAGGATTTGAAGGAAAAGATATTAGTTTAGAGATAAATAGTAATGGACAAATGAGAAGTAATTTAACAAACCTCAGCGAAGCTATACTTCCAAAAGAAACCTTTCCTGTAGGAACAAACCTCGATATAAATGAACAGCGTGTAGAGTTTACTGTACCTCTATCAACTACTATAACTTTTTAAGGATATAACATGAAAAAAAGCCTAATCTATTTAGCTATCCTCTCAAACACACTGTTATTAACAGCTTGTGGTGGAGGTTCAGAAACTCAACCAACAGAGAATAGAGCTGTCTTAGGTGTTTCTCAAAATAGCACCATTATGAAAGAAAATTTACTTTACAGTATGAAAAAAGGTGAAACCATTGTACCAATTACAAGTGAACCTAAAGTTGCCATTGAAACTAACCTTGTAACAGGTCAAACAACAGCTAAACTATTAAGTGGTTCAGCAAAAATAGTTGTTTTAAACTGACAAAACAATGGAATTATTTTAATTCCATTTAAACTTTAAAGCCCATACTTTTCGAGCCTTCAAAACTTGTACCCAACTCTTTTTCAATCTCCTCTAAAAAATCTTGCATAGCAAAAACACTCTCATCTCTTACAGCAACTTTATAAGCTGTATTTCGAATAATCAAATTTATCTGTCCTCCTGTTAGCTCATGCTTACTTAACTCATCAACTTCAAACCCTTCTTCATAATCAGCTTTTTCAGGTAGCATAAAATGCCACAAACGATTACGCTGTTTTTTTCCTGGTTTTTTAAACTCAATTTTGTAGTTAAAGCGTCGTGAAAATGCTTTATCAATATTATCAAGTAAGTTGGTTGTTGCAATTAAAATTCCTTCAAACTGCTCTATCTGTTCTAGAAAAATATTTTGCATCTGATTGTGCATTTTATCAGCTGATGAACCTGTACCTTGAGTTCGTGAACTTAAAAACTGATCAGCTTCATTCAACAATAAAATAGGGTCAACTTTTGCTTTTTTACTCAATATTTTAAAGTCATCAAAAATTTTACGAACATTTTTTTCACTCTCACCCACATACATAGATAAAATTTTAGAACAATCAAATGACAAAATTGGACGCTTTAATGTTTTCGCCAAACTCACAGCTGTCATGGTTTTTCCTGTTCCAGGATGACCATAAAAAATAATTCGTGCATCAATCCCTTTCCGTTTATCTTTCATTCCCCATGCTTTTAACTTAGCAAATACATCTTTATCTACCTGCTTAATCAATGTATTTAAAACCTCTCTAGTCTTAGGATGAAGTACGACATCACTTAGGTCTGTTGCAGGCGTTAAATACTCAAACAGCTCTTGCTCTTCCACCAACTTGTCAAGCTTTAACTTGGTCACTTTCTTCTTTTTATTGGGATGAATTATCTTTTGTAAAATTTCTTCTTGCAAATAAAATGATCGTGAAATCCCCCCAAACATATTGAGTATCTCTTCATAGTCAATTATTTTGTCATTAATCAATTTTGAGCCATCTTCAAGTAAGGCACGGTTACGAATTTTGTCATACTCATCAACCGAAATAAGCTCAATCAATGTATTCATATCTCTAAACTGCCCTTCACCTCCAGAATACTCCTCTTTCAGCAACGCCAAAAAGATTTTTTGTTCACGCTCATCAAACTCTTTCTCTTTAAAAAACTCTTCAACTACAATTGGTTCTTTGGTAATTTTAAGTCGTTCTACAATACGTTGAGAAAGTAATACTAGCTTACTTTTAAGCCGTCCAACACTTAAAGAAGAGTCTAAAAATCCTTGTTTTGAATTTGACATTTTGAAAAGTAAATCAATCACATCAAACTGATCTTGTAAATACTCTAAATGATCTGTATACGGTTTAATATCAGGTAGAGAGATTTCCAATGATCCCTCTTCAAGTAGACGTAACAAGCTCATTGTAGGTGCTACAGAGGTATTTAAAACTTCCAGTTGTGAAACCTCTTGTACTTTTATCTGTCCAAAACTAATTTGAACAATCCATCCCATATCTATAAGCTTTTTAATAACTGATAAATAGTTTAAATAGTCATAACTTTCATATTCAAAATTATCTTGTAATATATCTAGTACAGCTGTCTCTTCAATACCTTTTACAAAGCGTCTACAGATGTATTGTAAAATTTTTGCTTCTTGTCGTGAACATTTTAAATGAGGGAAAATTTTTGCCTTGGTAACATTTTTGGCTTCGATAAAATTAATAAGATATTTCAATATATATTTCCTAATATTAAGTAGTTTATACATTATAACAAAATTTTGGAAAGTTGTTTGATAAATTATTTTTGAAGTATGATAACTCTTAACCGTCTCATCTTAATGAGTCTAGGGAAATAGGGAGTAAAGTAATATGAAGCTAAAAGTCATCGTATGAGAGCCTATTAAAAAAAGGGAAAAATAATGCGACTCTCATGACAGTATTATAACAAGTATTCCTACACATTCAGCAAAAAAATAGTTATTTCTTTTAAAAATCTTAAATTTTAAATCTTATTTTACATATAATATTATAGCATGTTATATCAGCAATTAATTATAGTTATTCTCGTGTATATATGTTAAAATAAAGTATTTAAGGGCTTATCAACACATGAAAAATAGTGGTTTCAACAATGAAAAAGAGCTCAAAAGTGCTTTAAATGGGAAGTTTTTTACTGAATTATCAAAAAATCTTCAAAATCTCATTAAAAATAGTTTTAAAAATTATAATGCTGTAATTAGAATAAAATCAGAAGCTGGAAATAATAAAAGTGATATGAAAATATCTATTGGCAAAGAGTCTCATACCTACTCCATTAAAATGGGTAGAGGCAACAGTATACACCAAGAGCCACTAAAAGAATTCATTTTATTTTTAGAGCAAACCTACAAACTTCCCTCTTCGACTAAAGAAGCACTTCAACGATTTATCTGGGCAGATGGAACAGTTGATGGCAGAGGAGATATTACACAAAGAGTCTCTTCAAAAAAATTCAATAAAAAAAATCCTCATCTTATTCAAGAGATTCAAAAATTTTTTGACCAACATAAAATCTCCTTGCTACGTCGTTTTCTTATTCATGGTAAAAACTCTCACTCTTCTGCTGAATTTATCTATTATGGTACAATTAAAACTGGTGTGGTTTGTAAAAGTGAAGAGGTTGTTCAATGGATAAATAAACATCATTCAAGAGGAACACTTACTATTGGAAAACTTACCTTTCAAGCATGGAACCGAAATCTTAAAGGAAAAAAAAGAGCTGAACATAAACGAGGAATTATTCAACTCAAATGGGGTGGACTTAGAAAAGATATTAGAAAAATTGCTAAAGCTAATGCTGGAAAAGAAGCCGAAATTAACTTTACCAAACTATTAAATCAAAAAAAGAATTTAAAATATTGGCACACACTACAACTCACCCCTAAAAACCATTATGCCATTCAAATAAAATATCAAAAATATGGAATGGTAAATCAAAAAAAGGTTTGGGTAAAAGCTGATGTCTTTATTGCAAAAGGAACCATTCCTCAAAACTATCTACAAAACAATAATTATTATTTAGATGAAGACGATGTAATAAAATTTAAACTACAAGCTGTACCCCTTAGTGGCATTTCCATTAAACAACAAACTTCAAACAGTTACAGCATCGCTAAAATTTCTCCAACTACCTTTAAAAAACTGTTTCACTCTAACATCTTAGGTGCTGGTGCTTCCCTCTACTACAAAAAAAAGAAAAAGCTAAAATATAATCCCAAAATTTTAAAAGGCTGGGGCATTAGTGAAAAAGAGTTCTTTACATATTATACTAAACACTTGTTTTTCAAAATATCTTCTCTAACCAATCCAAACTGTCAAGCCTGTCTCAAAAAGATAAAACGTTACGCTAAAAAAGAGATAGCTCTACAAATCAAAACACATTCAGCCATTAGTAACTTCCTATTCTTCGGTGTTGGTAATTTTCAAGAACCATTTACAGCTCCATGGATTTATAAACATAGAGAGCTTAAAAAGAACAGCATAACCCCCTTCTCCATTACCACAGGTTCAGGAAGAAGTAAAGGAAGATTTACCATTGTCATTAAACCAAAATAATTACATAGTCACATTCTCTAAAAATTCAATCTCACCCCAACGAATAAGAATTAAATCAATAGAAAAAACCATATCCAAGTTTTTAGATTTGAGATAATAGTAAGAAGAATTAATCACTTTTCGTTGCTTAGAAGCTGTAAAGTTATAAATAGGATCAAAATCTGCCTGACTCGACTTCACTTCAATAAAATGTAATACATCATCACGAGAAGCAATAATATCTATCTCCCCCAATTTGCGAGCATAATAGTTCTGCTCAATAATCGTAAACCCCTCAGCAATAAGAAATTCTATTGCTTTAGCCTCATTCTGTCGACCAAGAATTGTATTCATCTTATTTCTCATAAAAGTCCTTTTTTATTTCAATTTTACATAAAAACTATTAACAATAGAATAAATATTTCAAATTGTAATATTTTTATCTTTTTTAATCATTAATGCTTCTAAAAAAGATAACTGTTAAGTAAATTTGATGCTCATCCAACCACTCTTGAATTTTAGAGAGAACCTCCTCTTCATCCAAAGCACGATAAGAGGTCAAAACATTATCCCCCTCAGGGCGACTCTCTCCTCCCTCTTTTGAAGCTACAAGCCTAAAAAGAACATCTCTATTTAGATATTTTTGAATCTTCTCGTTATAAACCTCGATTAAATTTTCATCAACTGTTTTATAACTAATATCTAAAATAGAATGCTCATTATAAATGCTTTTTATGGCTCTAGCCAACTCATCTTCTTTGAGGTAGTTTTTTATAGCCTTCATAGGAGTCTCTTCTGTAAAATCATAAACAGAAAATATCTCTTTTTTCTTAGGCTTTGGATTCTCATAAAAACTGACTAATTTTTTCATAAAACCTATGGGCGTATGATGAAACAGTCCCTTTGATGGCTTTTCTCGTTTCACATAAAACTTCAAAAGTTGCTCCATTCCAAAGTTTTCTATCGCCTCTTTTCCCTTTCGATAACGCTCAAATATACCTAAGTAAATCCCATAAGAACAGGCAATATAAAACTCAATATGGGCATTACACTCATCACAATAAGTCCAATCTTTCTCTAACGAAAGAATAGGTGTAGCAGAGACCAAATCCCCAACCCTATAGGTTTCCATAAGAGCGTCAAATGCTTTGGTTTGAGAGAACTCTATTTTGTGACCACACTTACAAGTTATGGGCTTTTCAAAGATTATAATGTCGAACATTCCCATCTTTTATCCTTTTTGAGTTATGAGAGGATTATAACATATAAGAATTATTTTTGTTTTTCTCTTCTTTATCTATGATTATGAATACACTAGATTTCTAAATTATTAAAGAGTTCATCGGATGTTTTATATGTTTTTGTATTGGTGTTGGTTTTAATATTTTTCAAACGATTTTTAAGTTCTTCACTTATTTGAATCTTCATGATTTTACCTTTTATTTGTTAGTAAAATTTATTATACTCTGTTTGGTCTATTTTCTCAATGTGCGATATTGCCCCTTTTTCAATGGTTGACATTATAATCGCATCACGCAAGGACTCAAACATATTTTCGGTGCTTTGGGCGATGCTCTCCTCTTGGGTTTCGGTTAGCTCGAAGTTGATGTTTTGCTAAAATTAAAATTT
>Ga0256826_1002911_pt1 | contig 10353 bp, 10 predicted proteins | sample CV79metaG_FD_185975 | JGI IMG/M metagenome (GOLD analysis project Ga0256826, IMG submission 185975) | Hydrothermal vent microbial communities from East Pacific Rise, Pacific Ocean - CV79 | ecosystem: Environmental > Aquatic > Marine > Hydrothermal vents | place: Pacific Ocean: East Pacific Rise... | reverse complement strand
CCTAACGAACCAAAAACCATCATATATAATAAGAAGATTAAATCGCCGTGGAATGTTAAGTTTGGAAACCAATTGGCATACCAGTTAGAACCCGGGTGCAAAACGGGAATAAACATTAATACAGTTACCGCAGCTGTGATAATCCACATTGGAGCAAAATGCCCCATTAGACCGTGATAAATATTGGTTTTCTTAGATTGTAATTTCACCAAATCGATAAAATTCTGCCAGATAACCGGGCCAACTCTATTGTGAACACGAGCTGTTAACTTTCGCGTGATACCACCATAAGTCATTCCCACAGCAAAAGCCATAATTGTTGTAATAACAGCTCCTAATATTTTGATACCTAATCCTTCCATTATATTTTAGTTTATAAAGTTTAAAAGTTAGCCTCGTTTTACTCGGCTTTAAAGTTTGAATTTCAAACCACTTTTAATTTTATTATCTTTTTATTTCTAATTTCAATTCTTTATTCTTTCACCTTATTTCTAAAGTGTATTCTGAACATAAATAAGTAAACCTACTAAGAATGCCACTACATAAATAGCATAAGTCTGTCCGTTTCCTGTATATATTTTCCTTGTAAAATCGAATAAAGCTTCAAATCCATTTCCTAAATCTTCGTAGATTTTTGTAACCGTTCTCTTGTAAAGTGGAGCAACTGCTCTTTCGAATGGTTTAAAGAAATCTAACTGATAAGTCATATTATCGTTCTCCAAAGGAATTTCTCCCGATGTGCTGATGTCTTTGGTTGTAACACCTCTTGTTCCTTTACGACCTTTAAGGGTTAAGAATGCTAAGATGATTACAAACACACCTCCTATTGAGTAAGATATTGCTTGTAAATTAACCGTGTTCCCCCAAACGTTAGAAAGAGAAGTCATAGACCAATTTACATTTTCGAAACCTAAACTTTGCATTGCAGCAGCTATTGGCTCGAATAATATTCCTGGATATGTTCCTAAAACCATCAAAGCTAAAGCCATTAGAACCATTGGAACTAACATAGTAACTGGTGCTTCTTTTACGTGAGCGGTATCGTCTTCTTCTTGTCCTAAGAAAATTCCAAATAAAATTCTGTAAGAATATAAAAAGGCTGCGGTGCTCGAAAAGAATACAATAATTACTAAAAAGAAATGATTGCTTGTAATTAATGCTTCGTATAACATCCACTTTCCAACAAAACCACCCAATGGAGGCACAGATGCTAGAGAAATAATGGATACTAAGGTTACGAAAAATGTCCAAGGCATACGATTTATTAAACCTGAAATCTTAGTCATATCTGTTGTGCCTGCTTGACGCTCTACAGCTCCCATTGCCATAAATAAAGCACCTTTAAATAAAGCGTGAACTACAGCTAAAAAGATAGCGGCCATTACTGCTAATTCAGTTCCTATTGCTAAACCAATTGCCATATAACCCAACTGAGCAACAGATGAATAAGCTAATAATTTTTTAGCGTCATTTTGTTTCAATGCATAAATTGTAGCTATTGCTGATGTGATGGCTCCTAACCAAGCAACAACACCTGAAATTAAACTTCCACCCATTGAGATAGAAAAGTCTTCTGATCCTCCAAATTTAAGAACAGAGATAAAAACGATTCCCATTCCAAAAATACCCATCTTAGACATGGCTCCAGAAAAAACTGAAGTAAAAGACATTGGTGAATTAGCGTAAGCTTTCGGTGCCCAAACGTGTAAAGGCATTAAGGCTGCTTTTACTGAGAATCCTATCAATAATAAAATTGAAATACTTAATACAGATTCTGATTGACCTGCTTTAACAGCTTGTATAAAGGTATCGATTGAGAAGGTTCCTATTTCTGAGTGAATCATTACCATTCCCATAAGCATTGCGTAAGCTCCGATTGCAGAGAATACCATATACCAAATTCCTGTTCTTTTGAAATCTACACCGTTCCAAATTACGATTAGGAAAGATGCCCAAGTCATTATTTCCCAAAATATAAAGAAGGAAACAAAATCTCTTGAAATAAGAATACCGAACATAGCACCAATCACCAAAAGGAAATTAGCGTAGAACGAACCTTGTCGTTCCTTGCCTTGCATGTACTGTATAGAGTATAAAGTGGCTAAAGTTCCCATTCCTAAAACTATCATTAAGAAGATAGACGCATACGCATCAACCGACCAAGTAAAGTCTAAACCTGCTAGATTAAATTGAAATGCTTGTCCCTGCGTTACACTTGTAAAGTATAAAACGGTTGCGGTTGCAGTGGTTAAAAAGGCTACAACGCCCGGAATCACTTGCGAAAATTTTCCAGAAAGGAAAGCTATAAAGCTACCTCCTAAAAATATGATTAATATTAAAGCTAATGTATCCATTTTATCTTACAATATTTTCGGTTATCACAGATTGAATATAAGTTGACTTATCGCTTAAAGCATCAGCGGCATTCTGAATAATTCCGGTGATTAAATCTGGATAAACACCAACCACAATAATAATTGCTCCAAGAATACCCATCACAACATACCCGTTGATACTAGGCTTTTGTATTTCGATGTTATTTTCTTCTTTACCGTAATAAAGTTTTCCAATAACTCTAAAGTAATAAATAATTTCGACTACCGATATTACCAAAATAGTTCCTATTAATAATAACATTTTTTGGTCTGCTGCAGCCATTAATAAATAAAGTTTAGACCAAAATCCACTAAACGGTGGTAAACCTACTATAGCAAATGCTCCAAGTGCAAAAATGAATGCTACAAAAGGCATCTTTTTGGCAATACCTGTTAAATGAGCAATGGCTTTAGTTGTTGAGTTATAAAGTAAGTAGCTCGAAGAAAAGAACAACATACTTTTTATAATGGCATGATTGAACATTAAAAACAAGGCTGCAAAAATTGCAGTGTTAGTTCCAATTCCAAAAGCAATTAAAACCACTCCCATTTGTCCGATACTCGAATAAGCTAACATTCTTTTAAGATTGTCTTGACGAAGAGCAGCTACTTCAGCAATTATCATAGTTATAACACCCAGAATAATTAGTAAATGTGTAATTTCAGGCACATCAAAAATGGTATAAAGAACTCTTATTAAAGCATAAATACCTGCTTTTACAACCACCCCGGCAAATACAGAACCGATAGGTCCTGGAGCTTGAGAATACACATCAGGCGCCCAACCGTTAAGAGGGAACATTTCAGCTTCAATTCCAAAACCAACTAAAAATAAAACTAATATCGAAATTTTCACCGATGGTGCAATTAAATGAACCTTAGTTGCTAAATCGGCCATATTTAATGTTCCGGTTTGTGTATATAATATAAGAATACCTAACAAAATAAATGCTGAAGCAAACGAACCAATCAATAATTGTTTAAAGGCAGCCTCGGCACTGTCTCTTCCTGAGTAGAAAGATGTTAATGAATATGAACTGATAGCTACAATCTCCAAAAATACAAACATATTAAAGATATCACCCGTTAGCACAATTCCTATAGAACCTGTTACTAACATCATCAGTAAAATAAAATACTTTTGAGATTGTTCAAAGTCAACTTTTTTGAATCTATAACTATAAAGCCAAGCTAAAAAGCCAATAAAACTCATCAAAGAAACTAAGAATCCGCTAAAAGGACTAAAAACCAAATTGATTCCCCAAGGTGCAGACCAACCTGCTATGACTTCGGAAATAGTGCCTGTTTCTGGCAATTGTTTCATTAGAGTTACCGAGATGATTAAAAAGTATAAGAAAACCAAACCGGGAACAATTCTAACTAATTCTTTATGCAATTTTGCAAGTAGCGGTATTAAAAACGCTGCTAACAAAGGCACTGCAATATAGTGAACTGGAGTTATAATCATTGCTTATTAATTTATAATTTTATTCGTATTAAAGTTTTAGATATTAATCTGCCACCCTTTTTTGAACTTTTAATTTCTATTTATTACCACTTAAGTGATTTAATATTATCTACACTTGCCGAACCATGATGTTTATATAAACGAATCACCAAAGCCAAAGCTACCGCTGTTGTTGCAAAACCAATTACAATAGCCGTAAGCACCAATGCTTGAGGAATAGGATCGACCATATCTAACACTCGATTTTCGTTCCCTGGCGAAAAGATTGGCGCTGTTCCGTTGTTAATATAACCAATAGCTACAAATAACAAATGAATACCCGCATCAACAATCGACATTCCTATTACTATCTTAATTAAATTCTTTTTAATAAGAATAGCATAAATTCCAATTAAAATAAGTGCGATGGCCGAACCATAAACACTTATTGTAACAATATTTTGATAATCAAACGACATAATCTATATCTCTTTTTAGTAATCGCTTAGTAATTATTTTGACAATTTTGGCTTGTCCTCTTTTGTATTTAGTAATATATCGAGAACACCCGTTAACTCTGCACCTACTTTAAAACCAACCGCAATATAAATGATAGGTATCGCTCCTCCACTAATCAAGCTATTTAAAGTTCCTGCAGGGAAATACGAATTATCTAAGAACGAACCTCCTGTTAATAAACCCCAAATACCAATAGTCACAAATGTAATTCCAGCTAAAGATTCAACCCAAGTTAGCATAGCATGACCAACATGATACTTCTGATAAGCAATTAACATCAATAAGAAACCGGTTGCTATAATTGCGCCTCCTTGAAAACCTCCTCCAGGAGTTAAGTGCCCGTGAATAAATACGTAAATACCAAGTAATACAACCAACGGGAATAAAAACTTAGAACCTGTTTGTAATAATGAACTAGAAGGTTTATTTATTCTCTCATGCTCTTCGTCATCTTCTTTTCTTCTAAAAAGAATACTTGCCAAACCAGTAGTAGCTAAGAACAAAACTGTAACCTCACCCAAGGTATCAAAACCTCTATAGTTTACTACAATTGCTGTAACCACATTGGCTACTTGCGATTTTTCTTTTGTATTATTTAAATAATAACCCGAAACTGTAGCTTCTTCGCTAGGAGTTCCTATTCTATTTACCCCAAAAGGAATATGCGTTAAGGAAGCCGTAAGATAATATCCCACAACAGCTAACATCGCTATAACAAAAAATCTTTTCATCTTTATTCCGCTTTATTATTTTTAACACCTGAGCTATACTCTTCTCCTTCGTAACGTGTTGTATTTCTTATGGTAATTACAAAAGCAATAGTTGTTAATGCAATTCCAATAGCAGCCTCGGTAAGAGCAACGTCAGGAGCTTGCAACATCAAGAAAATTACCGACAATAATAAACTTATAACACCTGTTGCAATAACAGCGTACAACAAATCCTTTTGTCTGATAGCATACAAGGCTATAAATACCAACAAAAAAGCCAAAATCACTATGGCTCCTATATATATTAACATCATAATCTATCCTCCTCTTTTTCGAATACTTCCGCTACTTTTTCGTAAGCGTCCATTTTCTTTTTCATAAACGGTTTTAAGTTATTCTTATAAGCAGCTCTACCTAAAACATGAGAACTTAAAGGGTTTGCTATCGCTATAAAAACCACAATAATAATTGATTTCACCAACCATTCCGGCTGCATCAACCCCACACCAAAAATCAAGCTCATAGCTCCTAAAGTCGTAGCTTTTGTGCCCGCCTGTAAACGGTTGTATAAATCTGGCATACGATAAATTCCAAGCGCACCTAAAAACAAAAAGATACTACCCAAAACCACCAAGCCTTGTCCTATATATTCTAAAATTTCGTTCATTCCTAAACTATTTTATTTTTACAACACTTAAAGTGCTCGTTCTAAATATCTTGCTATAATAATTACTCCCACAAATCCTAAAACAGCATAAATTAACGCCACATCGACATAAATATAACGCTGATAATTATAGGCCAATAAGGTTAAAGCTGCAGTAACAATAATAGACATTGTATCTAAAGCCAAAACACGATCTGCAGCGGTAGGTCCTTTTACTAATCTTATCATACTTAAAATAAGTGATAAACTAATTAGAACAATTGCTATAATGTAAACTATTTCCATTATCCGTAAATTTTTAATAATACTTTTTCGAAAGGCTCTGCAATAGCTTTAAAAGCTTCTTTTGGATCTTCTGTTTCTACATCGATCCAATGCACATAAAACTGATTTTCGATAACATCGATAGTTACCGTTCCTGGAGTCAAAGTAATACTATTAGCCAAAACCATTTTCGCAAAATCGTTGGTTAATTGCGTTTCAAACTCTACAATACCAGGATTAATAGGTAAAGAAGGACTAATTACTCTCTTTGCCACATCAATATTTGCTTTTATAAGAGCAATCATAAAGACAAAGAAATACTGAGCAAAATAAACAAGTTTATTTGGCATTAAAATACCCATTCCGGCATCAGTAACTTTATATGTTAACAAAGAAAGGACAAGAGCGACAACTCCTCCTGTTATTAGCTCAGCAATAGCTAAGGACGTAGTAAAACCATACCACATTCCAAAATACAATATAAATGTATAAACTATTTGACTGATAGCTGACGGCTTTTTAGACATAGCATCTACTTTTTTTTCGTTTGCAGCAAAAGTAAATTATCTATATATCTATACTCTTTTAAGGTCAATGTTTTTTAGCATATTTTAACATTTATATACAGTCTAAATAAGAACTGTATCAAATCATATTTAGCAAAAAACAAAAAAACAAGCCTCATTACTTAGGTTCTAATTATTTACAAATAAATTTATTATTATAATACTAAATTAGTTCGATACATCAAAGATTTTTATTTGCTTTTCATTTTCAATATACATAGAAGACGTTCCTTTATAATCGACAACCTTCCCTGTTACACAAACCCTCTTCCCTGTTAGTTCCGATTCGGGAGAATACGAAAAGTTTACCATATTTGAACCCCATATTGTTATTGAAAATATTTGATTGGGGAAACTCTTGTCTAAGTTAATAAAAACATGCCCTTTTTTAGATTTATGTGTACTAACCACAGTTCCACAAACCGTAACTTTTTTATTGCTTCCCTTATATTTTCTTGCTTGCACAGTATTAATACAGTTTTTTGGCAAATCTCTAATAGGCACAATATCATTTCTTCCTTTTTTAGGTAAAAAAGGTTTATAATCGGTTTGAGCTTCAATTACAGATTCCAATGAGTCATTTAAGTTAGCAAAAAAATCAATTCCTGTAAATATTTCTGCACTATCAATACTTACAGCATAATATTCTATTGGATATTCTAATTCCTTATGAGGCACCAAGAAACATATTGCTTTTGAATTCTGTCTATCATAAGCTATTTTAAAGAAATATTTAGGGACACTAACCTTATTAATACTCTTTTCAACAGGTTTTAAATCATCTGTTAAAACGGGACCTGTAAGCACATATAAAGGGACTTTATTTTCGTAAACGTAATTTCTTAATAAACCTTCTAGTTTTGCCCAACCTTCACGGTTAAACTTAGCTAATTGAGGACTCATATTTGAGTAATAATACGATTCCGAAAGTGCTTGTTTAGACCATTTAAAATCGGCAGAAGGTGCTAAATGCCCTCTATCGTAGCCAAAGCCCTCATATTCTCTTTTCCCATTTACAGTTTTTCTAATAAAATAATCTTTTTCTTCTGCAGAGCCAGTCTCCACCTTGGGGTCAACTCTAAAATCATTGGAACGCCCTTCTCCTCCATCAATAATTTCGGGAGAAATAATATGAGCCACCCATTTAGCTTGTTCGTGTTTCTCTGAATAAACCAACATCATAGCTTTGTGCTCAATTAAACTCTCACCCTCCAATATTTGAGGTAAAGCTATTTCTTTGATTTGATCTCGCAAAAATTGTAACATCAAACCTTCCTTATCTTTCTTAAGGCTATCTATCTTTGTTTGATGCGATAAAATTCTAAGATTAATACTGCTAATCTTTTGCTCCAAATTTTGAGAAAAAGAAATTTGAACAACAAAAAACAAAAGAAGAATAAATAGATTTCTCATAATAAGCTCGAATTACTTAAATAACATATACAATAACAAACTCCAAACAATCTAAACTAAGCCATAATACTTAGTATATCACTAGCAAAAAAATCTATTAGGAGCGTCTTTTCACGAATTAAAACACGACTATTCTGCAACACCAAATTCTTTAGCTTTTCTAGCAAGTTTTAAATCGACTAAGAAACCTTCTCTTTTCATTTCTTTTAATTCCTCTTCCGAAAAATTCAAGGCCACTCTTGCCATTGCATATTTATTATCTTTTAAGCGCTTAACCCAAGTGTATAATTTCCCCATATCTTTAGGACCCGTTAACCACTTTTCTTTAGGATTTATCTTTGCACTATATCTAAATCGCTTCCAAAGGGTTACCTTATCTACTATAGGATTCTTTATATTATTAATTTTCTGCGGATACCATTTTATTTCTTCGTTAAAACGAAGTTTCCAAAGAGAATTTATCTTATTTATAATCTGGTCAGAAAGGTGCTTTTTATCTAAAGAAACGTCTTTTAATTTAGAAACATAAACTGACTTTGATGCTTTTTCATCCATAATAAGCTCATCGAAAAAAGCCTGAGCATTTTTCTCTGGATTATGCTTACTTAAACATTTATCCCAGTCAATTTCTTTATTGAATCGTTTTTTCCACGCTTTCTCTATTTCTTTTATCCTTTCATTTGTTAAAGCTGCTTTTTTATACACAATTCCCCTCTCAAAACGGCTTTCGAATCTCTCTAATGTCGCTGAATAAGTAGGGTCTTTAAGATCGTTTAGAAATGCTAAGGAAGTAAAATCTGGAGTATATTTCTTAATTTCTTTAGTCCAATCTAATTTGGTTTTATAAAACGAAGACCAAGCGTTCTCTACTCTTTTTCTTTGTTCGGCATTAAACATGTCTTTTCTAGGAAGAAGCGAATGATTAAATCTTGCTTTATAATGTTTGAAAGATCTATCCTTATCATTAACTAAATCGCTAACAAAATCGTTTACAAAATCATCTGCTGTTTTATATTTCCTTATTTTATGCCAAGTTCGTTCTTCGTTGTAGCGCTCTCTCCAAACAGCATTGATTTGTTCTCGCACATCAGCAGGAACCTCTTCTGCTCTTGGAAGAATATGTTGATTAAATCGACTTTGAAAATGCTGTTTTGTTTTCTTTTTATTATTCTCTAACTGATGTAAGTACCTTAAGAAAAATATTTGAGGATCTCTACTCATTGCATCCAATTCAAAGCCTAAAGCTTCAATTTTGCGTCTGGCCTCTAACTTTTTCCCTTTTTTATTATCTTGCTTTACACCTACTAAGAAAGTTCCAAGACCTTTGCCCTTATATTTATATCTATGGTTTGTTGGTACCTTTTCACCATTATCCAGAGCCTCTTTCAGTAACGCAATCCACTTATTTTCAAGCTTCTCCTCCCGTTCTCGGTGCCCATCTCCAAAATAGAAATTTATTGAATTTAATTTTTCTAAATGCTCTTTAGGCATTTTCTGAGTAGGATGATTGTAGATTTTCTTTTGTGTTCGAAACCATCGGTACAACTGTTGATCTGGGAAATCTTTAGGAACTGTTGTTTTATTATAATCAGCCTTAAACGATTTCATTCTTTCAAAAATAATATCCCACTCGGCTAGATATTTCTTCTTTTGCTGAATGGCTCGTTTATTACTTGATAATTTTCTTGTTGGTGTTTTTGATTTTTTTACTTTCTTTTTCCCCATGATTAATTAATAAATAATTGATTCTATTCTTTTGCGTACGACAAATATAGTAAAAAACCTTTTGCTAACAAAAAATAATAAAACACAAATCCACAGAGGAAAATATCACAAAATTAAAGGGTACAAAACAACGTTCATACCCTTTAATTACTCACTTGTAGTTTTTTTTAAAGATAATAAAAATGACTATAACTCATTTAGTTCAACCGTAAAATGTCTCATAATAGGAGCCTCTTTGGTTATTTCAACACCTTTCTTTATCTCCGACCTTCTGTCATAAACATTTTTAATTGCAGCTGCAACCACATCCATATGATTATTAGTATAAGTCCTACGCGGAATAGCTAAACGAACAAACTCTAAACCACCGAATCTATTTTCTCTAGTAATAGGATCTCTATCGGCTAAAATAGCACCAATCTCTACACCTCTTATTCCTGCTTCTTTATACAATTCGATAGCTAACTTTTGAGCAGGAAATTCTTCTCTTGGAATATTAGGTAGTAACTTTGCTGCATCTACAAAAACAGCATGTCCACCAATTGGTCTTTGTACAGGAATACCCCATTCTATTAATTGATTTCCCAAATATTCAACTTGCTTAATTCTTGTTTCTAGAGTCTCAAACTCAGTCCCTTCGTCTAAACCTTGAGCCAAAGCATTCATG
>Ga0256826_1002910_pt1 | contig 10356 bp, 13 predicted proteins | sample CV79metaG_FD_185975 | JGI IMG/M metagenome (GOLD analysis project Ga0256826, IMG submission 185975) | Hydrothermal vent microbial communities from East Pacific Rise, Pacific Ocean - CV79 | ecosystem: Environmental > Aquatic > Marine > Hydrothermal vents | place: Pacific Ocean: East Pacific Rise... | reverse complement strand
CTATTCATTATGGCGTAACCACTCTTTTGGTAAAATAACAAAATTTTAATTTAAGGGTTTACTATGTCAGTAAAATGTGCATTTTTGTTCGCAGGTCAAGGTTCTCAAAGTTTAGGAATGGGAAAAGATTTTTTTGAAAATTCAGATGTTGCCAAGCAGATGGTTGCAGATGCAACCACACGAACGGGAATAGATTTTGAAAAACTTCTTTTTGAAGAGAATGATGACTTAGGTCAAACAGAGTTTACTCAACCAGCAATTCTTTTGGTGGCAACCATTGCCCATAGACTTTTTACTGATGCAGTTGATGTTAAACCAACACTAACCATGGGTCACTCTTTAGGTGAATTTTCAGCGCTTGTTGCCTCTGGTGCTTTAGATGCTATTGATGCTGTTGAACTTGTAAATCTACGTGGAAAGCTTATGGCTGAAGCATGTTCTAAACAAGAAGTAGGAATGATGGTTTCGTTAGGTTTATCAGATGAAGTTGTTGAAAAAATCTGTGAAGAGCAAAGAGAAGCTGGACTTCAAGTTTGGGCAGTTAACTACAATGCTGACGGTCAAATTGTTATTGCAGGAATTAAAAAAGATTTAGAAGTTTTAGCGCCAATACTAAAAGAGGCAAAAGCAAAAAGAGCAATTTTACTTGACATGTCTGTGGCTTCTCACTGTCCACTTCTTGAAAGCGCATCAGCACCATTGGCAGAGAAACTTCAAGAGATGATTAAAGACAATTTTATTGCACCTGTTATCTCAAATGTTACAGCCAAAGCTTATGATACAAAAGCAGAAGCGTTAGAATTACTTCCACAGCAGTTGGTACTTCCTGTAAAATATAAACATTCTATGGCAAATATTGATGCAGATGTAGATTGTTACATTGAGTTTGGAAATGGAGCTGTACTTAAAGGGCTTAACCGAAAAGCAACTAAAAAACCACATTTTAATGTAAGTGATATGGCTTCTTTAGAAGCAACAATTGAAGCACTTAAAGAATTATAAGAAAAAATAAAAGAAGAGTATAACTTCTTCTTTTATAAAAAATACTAATTTTATTAAAAAATATTATTTTAAGTTTATATAAATAAAAACATAGTTAAAATATAACATATTAAAACAAAGTGAGTATCTTATGAAACAAACAATTTTTGGAATATTTTTAGGTCTATTATTAGTATTGTCAGTATATGTGGGTGTTGAAATGTATGAAAAATATAATTTTATGAATTCAGATAATTTTGTAAAACCAACTACCAGTAGAGTTGACATTGATGGTATTAAGTATTATAAAAGTATTTAAAATAAAGAAAATCTTTTAGGGTCTCTTTAAAAGATTTTCTTTAGTAGTATTATTCTCAGTTTTTGAATTTTTCTTACTATTTTGAATCATATTTTTATGATCCGACTTACTAATTGCACTGTGCATACTGTGCAATGGAACATCAGCAACTTTTAGTGTACCTACACATCCACTAATAACAATAATTGAGGACGTAATATATATAGCTTCTTTTAACATCTCTTCTCCTTTTAAATTAAAAATATTTTATAAGATTAAATTATTATATTTATTTTACTTTTAAATGGCAAGTTAAATGTTACTTTTCTTCTTAAATAGATTAATATATACGATTTTTATACACTTTTAAAATATTAATATTCAATAATGATATTATTTTTCACAATTTAGAGGAATTAAAATGTTACATTTAGTGTCACTATCTGAACTTGTGATTTTAATTTTTCCATGCATTGTTTGCTCAATAATCATTTTTAGAATATATAAACCTAAGCCAGTTCCTTTGGACTGATGTTTCGTCGTAAAGTATGGATCATAAATTTTATCTAAAATCTCAGAAGGAATTCCACAGCCATTATCTACAATATTAATGTGGAGATCATTCTCTATCTGTTGATGATTTATTGTAATTATAGATATTTGATTTGTATTGCATGAACAAGCATCAATAGAGTTGTTTATGACAATGAGTAGTGCTTGAATCAGTTCTGACCTATAAGAAAAGAAATCTATAGGGTCACTTTTTTCATAATGAATATTAATGTTATTTTTATTGGTTACAGAGACTAAGTTAAGAGTGCTATGAATAATGTCAGAGACATTGAGTTGTTCAAGTTTTTTATCTTGTTTGAAAAAGTCCATGAAATCATGAATGGTATCGGACATATATGCTGTAGTCATTTCAATATTATCTAAATATTTGTTAAAGTTTTCAGAGGAGAGTCTATTTTTTTTATAGTCCAAGTCCATACTTAAAATTACCCCATTAATTTCAGAAAGAGGTTGTCTCCATTGGTGTGCAATGATGGAAATCATCTCTCCCATGGAAGCCAGTTTATTTTGCTGAACTAAAATTTTCTCTTGTGCTTTTTTCTCATGCTCAATAAGTTTTATTTTATAGGCAAGAATAAATGAAAAACAGAGAACTTCAAACAGTGTTAAAAATTGAAAAATATAGTCAGAAGGAATATCTATGGTTACAATATTTAAATATTCTAAGGGAAGCAGTAGACCAATAAGTGCAATGCTTGACCAAATAATAGAGTAAAATTTTGCAATGGTATCTTTTTTATAGGCTAAGTAATAGGTTGATCCAATTATTAACCCTATAAATAGAGGAACAAGTATAAAAAATAGATTAAAAAGTATGTGTGCATAAAAATAATTTTTTCCTTCAAGAACAATAATATTGGCAATGGTCGCAACAATAAAATAAACAATATAAAGGTTTAAAATTTTATTGACTTTAGGAAGTTTTTTTTGTAAATTTAAAATAGATTGTACAAAGAGCGTTAATGCAATAAAAAAAGCACCAGATGAGATGTAGAAAATCCAAGTATAGTTTTCGAAATATCGTTGTGAAAAGCCAAAGAGTCCAATAAAGTAAACAGTTAACCAAAATACATAAGCGACATAATAGAGATAGGCTCGAAATTTTAATAGAAAATAGAGAAAAAGGTTGTAGAACATCATAAGTAGCATACCACCAAAAAACAGTCCCTCTACGATGTTGTATGTTTGATAATAGTCAATAAGATACTCTTCTGTAGTAAGAATAAAGTTAATATTTATTTTATTATAATTGGTGATTTTAAAGAGGACTTCTGCCTCCTCATTTGCATTTAAATGTAAAGGGAAAATCATGTGGTTGGTATTGAAAGCTCTATTTTTATTTTTAGAAATAACACCATCTACAATATGTTTAATAACTTTGCCTTGTTTTACTAAAAAATATTCAATCTGATAGGTAAATTGATTTTCTGATTTGAGATAGTATTGAATTGGCTTATTAGAAATATTTTTTATTTTTAAACGAGCCCAGTAAGCTTTGTCTATATTACTAAAGGTATTAAAGGCTTCTTTTGTTCTTTCCCATTTTCGTGATGTTAAATCATCAACTGTTTCATTGTTCTCATACGCAAGTGTATATTCAATGTAATTTTTTGTCTTATATGATGAAAGAGAGTCAATCTCTAAGGTTTTTGAGTATGCAAAACTGAAAAAAATAAATAAACTGAATAATAAAATTTTTTGCACTAATTCCCCTATTATAAAATATGGGCTTATTATATAACTTTTTTAATCATTTGGCTATAATTTCACAAAATTAATTAGGAAAATTTATATGAGTAAAATAGCAATTATGGGTGCAATGCCTGAAGAGATTGAGCCATTGTTAAAAAAAGTAGAAAATGTTAAGAAAATTGAATATGCAAATAACAGTTATTATGAAGCAACTTATAAAGGAAAAGAGTTGGTTATTGCCTACTCTAAAATAGGTAAAGTTTTCTCATCTTTAACAGCAGCGACGCTTTTAGAGAAGTTTGGATGTACTAAGCTTCTTTTTTCTGGTGTTGCAGGTGCTATTAATCCAGTATTAAAAATTGGAGATTTGATTATTGCTGATAAACTTTGTCAACATGACTTAGATATTTCTATTTTTGGACATGACTTTGGTTTTGTACCTGAAGGAGCTAAATTTATTGAGACAGATAAAGCTTTACGTGAAATTGCAAAAGAAGTAGCTGCACAAAATGAACTCTCTTTAATCGAAGGAACCATTGCCACTGGTGACCAATTTGTCGCTTCAAATGAAAGAAAAGCATTTATTACTAAACATTTTCAGGCAGATGCCTTAGAAATGGAAGGTGCGAGTGTTGCTGTGGTTTGTGATGCTTTAAATGTACCATTCTTTGTTTTAAGAGCCATTTCTGATACTGCAAATGATGATGCTGGAATGGATTTTGATGAATTTATGGTTGGTTCAGCAATTATCTCAGCTAATTTCATTTTAGACATGGTAGAAAATATAGATTAATACGTAGGGTGCTGGTTTCTAACGCACCAATAAAGGAGTTAATATGGCTAGAACATTAGAACCACAATTAAACATTTCAAAAAAACTTTTGCGTGTGGTTGGAAAGACGAATGCTGCTTTTAAACTCATTGCTGAGGGTGATAAAGTCTTAGTTGGTTTAAGTGGTGGAAAAGATTCTCTAGCGCTTATTCATATAATGAAACATATTCAAAGACATGCTCCTTTTAACTTTGAGTTTGAAGCGTGTACCATTAAGTATGGAATGCCAGGTGAAGTATATGACCAAGTTTCCGAACATTGTAAAAAATATAATATAAAACATACAGTATATGATACCAATATTTTTGAAATTTCAAACGATGCCATTCGTGAAAATTCATCATTTTGTTCTTATTTTTCAAGAATGAGAAGAGGGGCTTTGTATACCTTTGCAGAAGAGAATGGTTTTAACAAAGTTGCACTTGGACATCATTTTGATGACACGGTAGAGAGCTTTTTCATGAACATGTTTTACAATGGAAGCATGAGAGCAATGGCACCGATTTATAAAACACAAAGAGGTTTTCATTTAATTCGTCCTCTTATTGAAGCACGTGAAAAACAATTGAGTGCTTTTGCTCTTGAAAATGATCTTCAACCCATAGGAGATGAAGCATGTCCTGCAATGTTGAAAGATGTAAAAATGCCTCATGCCAGAGCCAATATGAAACTTTGGTTAGAGGACTTGGAGAAAGAGAACTCTAAGGTCTTTAAAATGATACGAGCATCATTTAAACATATTCATGATGATACATTTTTAGACCCAGAGCGTTGGAACAGGGATGATATTTAAATTATTTAGTAATTTGTAAATCAAACAAAAAAGGTTGAACATCGATAGAAAATTTTTCGGAGAATTTTTTCATAAAGACATCAAGTTCACCTTTTGCTCCTATCCAAGTAGGAAGATGTAAGTGTGCATAGTTTTTTTCAATTTGGGTAAACCCCTTATAAGATTGTAGGGCATTTCTAAGTTTCTCTATATAGCTTGCTTTTTCTTGACGACTCATATTCATATCCTTTAAGTTTTAATATTATTAACTATATCTAATATTAACTTAAGCTTAAATAATAAAATTAAAATTTCAATTTAAAATTATTTAAAACAAAAAAAAGTATCTGTGTGACAATATTTGGTATAATTTAACAATTATATTTGGAGGACAAAAATGTCAAATGAAGAAGAACCAAAACTAAAGAAAATAGTCTCAGCAGCAGATGGTCTAAGTCTTGGAATTTCAATGGTTGTAGCTGTATTAATAGGTGTTGGATTGGGTTTACTGATGAAGAATTTTTTTGACACACCATGGTTACTTTGGGTAGGAGTTTTTTGGGGAGTGGCAGCAGCCATTTTAAATGTTTATAAAGCTTATGAAAAACAGAAAAAATCTTTAGATGAACTGGCAAATGACCCACGGTATCGTCATCGTAAATATGATGACAGCGATGATGATGAGGATGATAAATATTAATGAAAAAGGTATTTATTGGACTTTTTATTGCTGATGTGATTCTAGCTTTATATGCTATTGTTTTTGGAAAAGGGGAGTGGCTTATAAACTCTCAAGTTGCCTTTATGTCATCAACACTTATTGTTTTTGCTTCCATGCTCTCTTATCGAGGTATGGTTCATGGTCGCTTAAATGTTGGTGCTATTCCAGATGATGAGCGTGATACTTTAGATAAGCTAGAAGATCCTTACGATTTGTATGATGATAATGTTGAAATTGTAGAAAAAGAAAAGACATTAGTCGAGGTTGTAAAAGAAGAGCGTAAAAATTTAAAAAAGTCTAAAAGAACTTTTTGGGAAGCAACAAAAGATTCTAAAGCTTCTCTCTCCTTTTATCGTTTAGCTGCTTATGGAATTTTAATTTTAGGTTTTTTCTATTTGAATTCAAATAAACTTTTAGATGTTACAGCTTATTTACTTTCATTAGGAATTCCCCCTATAATTATTGTAATTGCATTACTTCAAAATAAAGATGAGAAATAACCCAACCTTGATTGACATAGACTAAGAGTTTTTGATATACTTTTATTAATATTTATATTAGAGGTAAGATAATGGCAAAAAGTTTATATGAAACTTTAGGTGTAAGTGAGAGTTCAAGTGCTGATGAGATTAAAAAAGCATATAGAAAGTTGGCGCGTAAATATCATCCAGATGTTAATAAGGATGCAGAAGCAGTAGATAAGTTCAAAGAGATTAATGCAGCATATGAAGTTCTTTCTGATAAAAAGAAAAAAGATGAATATGACATGTATGGTGATCAAATCTTTGGTGGTCAAAACTTCCATGATTTTGCACAAAATCAAGCTGGTAACGTAGATCTTGATGAGATATTAAGAAATATCTTTGGTGGTGGTTCTGGCTTTGGTGGTGGGTTTGGTGGTGGCGCACCAGTAGACTTAGATCAAAGAACAACCATTACTGTACCTTTTGTTGTCTCTGTTCTTGGTGGTAAACATCATGTTTCCGTAAACAACGATAGTTTTGACATTAAGATTCCAGCAGGTATTAAAAATGGCGAGACTTTGAGAGTTAGAGGTAAAGGAAATTCTGGAATGGGAGGTCAAAGAGGCGACCTTCTTATTAAAGTGGAAGTTGCACCATCTCCTACTTTTGAGAGAGAAGATAACGATCTCTATATGACAATGGATGTTCCTTTAAAGGCTGCTCTATTTGGTGGAAAAGTAACGATTAATAGTTCAATTCATGAAGAAATTATTATTAAAGTTCCTGAAAATACCAGAAATGGTCAGAAGTTTAGAGTAAGAGGTAAAGGAGTTGTCAATAGAAAAACAGCACTTCATGGTAATCTTTATTTAACTGCCAATATTGTTTTACCAAATGTAGCTGATTTAGATGAAGCCTTAGTAAAAATGTTAGAAGAGAAATTACCTTCAGGTGAAATTATTTCTGAGGAGTAGAGATGCATAGTTATGATGAACCTGTTTATTTAATTTCTGTTGTTGCATCAATTTTAGATATTCATCCACAAACTTTACGTCAATATGAAAAAGAGGGTTTGATTAGCCCTTCACGTACCCAAGGAAGAATGCGACTTTATTCTCAGAGAGACATTGACAAGATAAAATTTGTTTTACAATTGACACGAAAAATGGGCATTAATCTTGCTGGTGTAGATGTTATTTTAAAACTTAAAGAGCAGATGGATGCTATGAATAGTGAAATCAAAGCTTTAAGGGAAGAGTTAAGTAAAGTAAATCGTAACGGCTCTGTACCTCCTCACAAGGCAGTAGTTACAACCAGCAATTACGATATTATTATTTTTAAAGATTAGAGCATTTAAGCTCAAATCTTTATTTGGTAACCAAGAGTAAAATATATCCTTCTCTATTGACATAAACTCTTTTAGTTTGACCTTTATAGTGTTTAAATGTCTCTTCTGCATCTTTTAATTTTACAATACTTTTATTTTCTATTTGTATGAGAATATCACCAGCTAAGAAACCACTCATTTCTGACTGACTTCTCTCTAAAACACCTTCAATAAAAACACCAGTAACATTGTTTGGAATTTGGTAGGCTTGCTTAGTTTTATTGGTCAATTCACTAAGGCGTAACCCGTCTACTTCAATATAGTTTTCTGAGAGTTTACTGCTGCCTTCTACTGAGCTCAATGAGAGTTTCTTTCTTAACTCTTTTTTATTACGTTCAATATCTATTAAAATAGTATCCTCTGGATTGAGGGCAGTAATCATTCGTTGTAAGGTACTTTGATTTTTGACTTCTTTCTTATTAATAGCATAAATAAGGTCGTTACGTTGCAGACCAGCTTTTTCTGCAGGTGAATTTACTTGTACATTTGTAATAATAGCACCGTGTTTATGAATATAAAGTTTTTGAAGTTCAGGTGTAATTTTAGAAATTTCAACACCCATGTAACCACGACTTACCTTACCTTTTTCAATGAGTTTTGTGACGACATTTCTAACCATATCAACAGGAATGGTAAATCCTATTCCATGGTTTCCTCCTGTTTGAGAAAGAATGGCAGCATTAATTCCAATGAGTGCTCCACGAGAGTCGATTAATGCTCCTCCTGAATTACCAGGGTTAATAGATGCATCAGTTTGAATAAAGTTTTCATATTTGTTTATACCTATATGATTCTTATTGAGTGCAGAGATAATTCCTTGTGTAACCGTTTGTCCTACACCAAAAGGATTTCCAATGGCAAAAACAACATCACCCAGTTTCATTTCATCTACATGACTGAGTACAATCGGTTTTAGATTTTCAGCTTCTATTTTAATAACAGCCAAATCACTGCCTTTGTCTTTTCCAATAACTTTTGCAATGTAAATTTTATCACTACCATTAATGGTTACAGAAATTTCATCAGCTTCCGTAATGACATGATTGTTTGTCACAATATATCCATCTTTAGAAATAATAACCCCTGAACCTAAAGCATTGTCTCTTTTTGTTGGAGCTTGATTTTGAGGTTGTGCTCCTTGACCAAAGAACTCTTGAAAAAAAGGATCATTGAAGAGTCTATTTTGAGCTTGATTATTTTGGACAATTGTTTTTGTTGAGATATTAACAACGGCATCCATTGAGTCTTTTAATATTTCATGAAAAGATAAAATTTCATTTTTACCATTTGGAAGCCTGTGTTTTGGATTTTTTGGAGCATTTTCAAATGTTATTGTACCAGCTAAAAGGGAAGCTGAAAGAAGTGTAGACAGTAGAATGCTTTTATACATGCTAATCCTTTTTTAATTAAGTTTATGGTTTATTTTGAAAGTGTCGTTAAAAAGTTTAGTTTGAAAAGTAAAAGGAGGGAGGTATAGGGTATTCAGGGTTGCAAAAACTTTTTAACGACAACAGTACCTAGAAGAACAAAGGAGGTAATACCTTCTAGATACATCTTTCATACTGGTATTATAGAATGATACTGTAAACCAATAGAAAACAAATAGTTAATCTATAGTTAATGATATAGATTAATCTTATAAATTATGTATTTTTAATGCATTTTCTAAGTCATCGGGGGTATCTATTCCAAAACTTTTGGTTTCAACTTCAACCATTGCAATTTTATATCCATGATATAAAGCACGTAGTTGTTCAAGTTTTTCAATCTCTTCTAGTGGTGCTGAAGAGAGTGTACAAAATTTTTCTAATGATTTTTTAGTAAATCCATAAATTCCAAGATGACCTTTGTATTTGTCAAAATGATGATCTCTTGGATAAGGAACTTTCGCTCTTGAAAAATAGAGTGCAATATCCTCTTCCGTTGTAACTACTTTTACAATATTAGGATCATCGGCTTCGGGGTTGTTAATGAGCTTATAGCAAGAGTTCATCATAATTTCTTCATTATCTTTATATCTTTTTGTTAACTCATATACAGCTCTAACTACCTCTACTTCAATAAAAGGTTCATCACCTTGGACATTTATAATAATTTCATCATCTTTTAACCCTAGTTTTTCAGATGCTTCATAAATTCTATCTGTACCAGAATTATGTTCAGGTGAAGTCATTATGGCTTTAATATTATATTTTTCAGCAATATCAATAACCTCCTGAGAATCAGTAGCAATGGCAACATCATCAATGGATGCTACTGCTTTGGCTGTACGAATGACCATAGGTAAGCCACCAATATCAGCTAAAACTTTATTGGGAAAACGACTTGAACCAATTCGTGCTGGAATAATTATCATAAAAAACCTTTTGTTTAAGAATTATAAAATATTAGCATAAAAATTATAAGATGATGAAATATAATCAATTTTTTTTATCATATATATAAAAAATAATTATTTATATATATGATTTTGTCACGCTTATAGTAATTGTAGTTAAATTGTGATGTTATTCTTTTATTATTTAGGAATATAATGTATAATAATTAATATTACAATTACAAAGGACTTTTTTATGAAAAAAATTATTTTACTATCGGCGTTAACTTCGTCTATGTTATTGGCAACAAATGGTGAC
>Ga0256826_1002909_pt1 | contig 10357 bp, 7 predicted proteins | sample CV79metaG_FD_185975 | JGI IMG/M metagenome (GOLD analysis project Ga0256826, IMG submission 185975) | Hydrothermal vent microbial communities from East Pacific Rise, Pacific Ocean - CV79 | ecosystem: Environmental > Aquatic > Marine > Hydrothermal vents | place: Pacific Ocean: East Pacific Rise... | reverse complement strand
CAGACGCTGTTTGAGCCATTTTAGAAAAATCATATTTGTTCCTTTATAAGATACTTAGTGCTAACCAATATTTAAATGAATAGAGGTTATAGAGCAAAAGGAACATATAGGTTCCTTGTTTAATGTGTTTTGGTAAATAGTCAATAGATAAAATAATTATGGGCATAATAACAGCTACATACCTTGCTGCAAATACATTTAGGAGTGAAGAGAAAAAGAAAAAACTCAAAATGGTAATTGCATAAGCAATAAAAACTCTCTTTTTATGGTCAGAAAAATCTCCAAAAGCACCAATAACAATCGCAATAATAAACCAAGCAATAGAATAAGATATTGAACTAGATGCAATATAATCGTTATATCCAGCATGTCTATCATTAAGCATAATAAGAATTAAGTTACTTCCATATTTCATAAATAATGCAATAAATAATGCTGTAAAAATCGAAACTAAATAGTATTTTTTATCTTCGATTTTATCATTCAAATAATAGAGTAAATAGTAAATAGCATAAAATACAGGCATAGAAACATGTATAAGAGTAGCCATAACTAAAAGAAGAACTGGTAAGAACTTAGATATATTTTCTCTTGAAGCCAAGTCGTATGCAATGAGTACCAATGAAAAAGCTACTACAATTCTAATTTGAGCAATAAACAGGTCAACCATCATGGGATTAAGTAGAAAAATCATCGCAACATAGAACTCAACACGCTTAATGAGAAAAGAGACATAGACAAATACTGTTACAAATGATACACCATAAAGTACTGCTCTATAGTCTGTGAACCAGTCTCCTAATAATACAATAATCCCTTTCCAAAGAGGTTCATTAATAAGCCATTGAATACCCCAACGATCAGCTTCTCTTCCTCCATCATGTAGATAAACAATTCTTTCTAAATAGGCATAAACATCTACAAACTCTTCTCCATAAAGCTCAATCCATGGAATAAAGTAGACAAAAAATAGTGCATATAGTAAAGAGAGTAACCAGTTAACATATCTATTAGTTACCATGTATCATTCCTTTTTTTATTAGTTTTCCAAAATCTTTTGGTATTTTAACACTTTTATCATGAAAAATTTTTGCAGCAATCCACCTACCTACATGAGGTCTATAATGGCTAACTTCATAGTAGTTTTCATTATTTCTAGTAACAGAATTATAACCACTAAAATCATAATATGTTGTTATTTTTGAAATGTCTGATAGATACTTTTTATACTCATTAGAAAAAAATGTATCGGTCATATTATGGTTATGTGGAGTTGTAAAAACATAAAGTTTAATTCTTTTTTCTTTACAAATTTCTACTATCTCTGTTAATGCTTTATTGTTCTGCTCTTCTTGCGTATAAGAGATGACTTTTCTACTTTTTAAATGAAAACTTTTCTCTTTTTCTACATACTCTTTGGCATTTTGCATTAATGCTTTCTCTTTATATGGAAGTTGCCAAGTACCTTTTTTTAAATCATATGTTTTATTTAGGGTCTTAGCCAAATTAACCTCAATTTTTGTCCGTATATTCAAAGGAAAGAAACCTAAAAGATAACGAGCATAAAAAAATGCTGTGGAGTCATGCGTTACATGAGGATGTAACTGACTTAAGTAGTCAGAACTCTCTTGTCCATAATTATTCATATCATCAATATCTAGTTGTAAATAGAGTGTTTTTAGTTCATAATTCTTCTCAACAAAATAACGTAAATGCATTAAATAGTCATATAGATTTGCTGAACTAACAGTAAAATTATAAAACTTACTATTAGGTACATACTGCTCAATAAGTTTTGGATTCACAACTCCTATTCTGCTTGAACCAAAAAGATAAGCATTATATTTTTGATGATTTTTTTCAATATACTCAATCTTAACAAAACGTTCGTTCATTTGTAACTTATTTTTTAAAATATTACTTCCAAAAATACCAAAAGGGTCAACAACATAATTTACCATAGCTATTAAACTCATATTTACAAAAAGAACTAAAAAGACAACTGTTACCCATTTTTTATTACTCATTTATGCCTCCTTTATCTTAAAAATTAAAATACAAAAACTCTGAGACTCTGCTCATAGAGAGAATACCAGCACTTAAAACAAACCCTGTAAAAAGTGCTGTTTTAATATTTAGTCTAAAAGTATCAAGTTTTTGAAGTGAATTTTTAAAGAATAAAACCAACAAAAATGCCATTGGAATCCAAATTATACTCTCCATGTACCAATAGAAAAATCCAAATTCAACATTATATGTCGTTAAAAAACCAAGTTTTGACTCTAAAAATTGAGGAAGAACCACATTATCTAAAGAGAACATGGAACTTAGAACTTTAACGGCATCGTCCCACTCTTTTGCTCTAAAAAAGACCCATGAGATATTAATGAAGTTAAAAGTAATAAGCCATGCCAACCATGACCAAAGTCTAAAGCCATATTTTTTCCATATTCGATGAAGTACCAAAGCAAATCCATGCAAAAAACCCCAAAAGAGAAATGTCCACCCTGCTCCATGCCAAAGACCACCTAAAATAAACGTCGCCATAAGGTTAGCATAGGTAAAGAGTTCTCCTTTTTGGTTTCCTCCAAGAGGAATGTAAATGTAGTCTCGTAAAAAACGACTCAAAGTAATATGCCAACGTCTCCAAAAGTCTTGAATGTCCAAAGCCTTGTAGGGAGAGTTAAAGTTAATGGGTAATTTAATGTTAAAAAGCAACGCAACCCCTATTGCCATGTCCGTGTAACCTGAAAAATCAAAGTAGAGTTGAAAGGTATAAGAAAGAGAGGTAAACCATGCTGCAAACAAATTAAGTGTCTCAGCAACATCAAACCCTTTTGTTGCCCACACGGCAAAAGTATCGGCAATAACTACCTTTTTGAAGAGTCCAATAGAAAAAACAAAAATACCCATGCTAATATTTCTACCATTCATAGCGCTGTTTTTATCATTAGCAAACTGAGGCATCATCTCTTTATGATGGACAATAGGACCTGCAATAAGCTGAGGAAAAAAAGTAACAAAAAGTGCATAATTTAAGAAGTCATACTCTTTGGTTTCACCTCTATATGAATCAACTAGATAAGAAACTTGCTGAAAGGTAAAAAATGAGATTGCTAGGGGTAAGGCTAGATACAATAGTTCTATATTTTTTCCAAAAACTAAATTAAGGTTTTCTATGAAAAAATCATAATATTTAAAATATCCAAGTAGCACTAAATTCAATGTAATACCCAAAAAGAGTATTCTTTTATTGGCTTTTTTCTCTTTAGATAAGTAGTTACCCACTTTGTAATTAAAGAACATCGAAATTAAAATAAGTGGTAAATAAACTAAATTCCACCATGAATAAAAGAAAAGTGAACTAAATACTAAGAAAATTTTGGCTAATTTATATGTTTTTATATGTTTTAAATAAAAATATAGTAAAAATGTAAAAGGTAGAAAAGCAAATATAAACTCGTAACTATTAAATAGCATTTTTCTCCCCTATTTGTATTTTTTATTAATTATAACAAATATATGCTATTACGAAGAAAATAACAAGGTTAAAAATGAAAAAAAAGATTCTATTAGTACTATTACTAACTTTTTCACTGCTTGCAGAGAATAAAAAACTTATTTTAGCAGAAGGAAATGGATGGTTCCCACATATGGCTAAAAACTTTATTGCGAACCATGAGCATATCTCAAAACTTCCTTTTTCTGGTTTTGTGATGGTAGGAAACCACTATACTGACTTAGTTATGGAAAAAGATAGAAAACTAACATATAATTATATCTGGAACGAAGTAAAAGGGATAAAAGACCTCTACCCTAACAAAGAGAACTTCTTACAAATAAATATTCACTTTCCATCGGACTTTTGGGATGATTATACATGGGAGCAAGTAAGCAAAAACTTTGCCCTTGTTGCACAAGTAGCCAAAGACCTAGGTTTCAAAGGTATTGTCTTTGACGATGAACCCTACAGTAAAGAGGCACAAAAGATGGTCAATTTTAAATTTCCTACTAGCAAAGAAATTAAAAAGAATCCAAAAAGATATGAAGATTGGGAGAAAGCTGGAGCAGAAGGTTCATGGGTAGATGAAAATGCCTATAGTAATCCAAATTATACTTTTAAAGAGCATATGGATAAGGTGACATTACGTTTTAAAAATATCATGAGCAATATGGTCAAAAATTATCCAAAACTTACAATGCTTATCTATTTAGGTCCTTCACTTTCACACGAAAACTCCAACAAAAACTACCCCATTGTTATTGATATGGGTTTACCACGAGAGCATGAGTTTCATGGTGCCATTTTTACAGGTTTAAAACAGGGATTAGGATCGAAAGCATCATTACATGATATGGGTGAAAGCTATAAATACCGAGAAAACAAACATTTTGGTTCTGCTTATCAATGGAGAAAAAATGACATTGCAAAAGATGAATACAATAAATTAAATGAAAACTACCATTGGATAATTCCAAAGAGTGAACGAGCTACTTGGTCAAATGAAATAGGTGTAGGATTCATGGTTTTTAACATAGGACAAAAAAGTAGTTATAAGGAGTATACGACACTTAACAAATCTAGTGCATCAGATATTGGTAAAACACTTAAAAAAGCCCTAAAGTATAGTGATGAATATGTCATATACTACTGTCATAAACAAGACTGGTTATACCCTAATCAAAAGTTTCCTGTAGATAAAGAGTGGATGAGTATGATGCAAGAGATGCATCATACTTTACTAAAGTAGAAGGTGTTACTCCTTCTACTTAATAATTTAAATTGTTGAAATTATTTCAGCTGATCCACTTAGAACACAAGCTGCTTCATCAGAGTTTTGAAAATGCCAAACTCTTAACAAAGTATTTTCACTGCTCTTTCTAATCATAGAATTTGCAGGAATCAACATAGCTTTTGCAGTAACAGCATCTGAACTATTATTCTCACAATAACTAAGTGATTTATTATAACCCGTAGCCTCACCACTACTTCCACATCCACTAAATAGTAGTGCCATTACTGTAGTTACCAATATTTTCTTTGTATTACTTGTTACTTTTATCATTATATACCTCCTAATATAATATCATCATCAAGAGGAGTGTCACTCACAATTACAATACCAGAGTTTCCATATTTCAACTTCTCTTCTGTTGATGTTTCACGAACATTTAGTTGCGTACCTTTTTTAAATGCTGGGCTTACAGTATTATCATCTAATCTCAGAGTACATCTCTCTGCACTAGTAGATCGTGTATATCCACTACCCATTGTTCCATCTGTATTAACTAAAACATAAACATTATAAGATACATTCTCACAACTTGTAGTTACATCTTGAATATCATCACTATTTAGTGTTAATACTTCTGAAGTTAATCTACGATTTCCATTAGTAACTTCGCTTTCTATAAATGAAATACCTGTAAAGATTGCTCTTGTCTGTGTTCTCACTACCTCAACTTCTGTAATGTAATTCTCTCCATTTCGTACAACTTTTGAACTATTTACAGCAATAATCATTGCTTGAATTTCAAATTCTGTTGCAGGAGATGAAAACTCATTTGGATGAGTATTAATGTATTCTTGATATAGTTCTTCATTATTAGTTATGGCTCCTGAGACACCTTCTAAAGCATTTAATTCTTCAGCTGTTGGAGTTACATCTTCTCCTCCATCTGCATCTTCTCCAATTGTCGATAATAACGTCGTTACTTCTAACATTTTATTATTAACAACTACAATCATTGCTTGAATTTCAGATTCTGTTGCAGGAGATGAAAACTCATTTGGATGAGTATTAATATACTCTTGATATGCTTCTTCATTTGTACTTATAGCACCACTTACACCCTCTAAAGCATTTAGTTGTATTGCAGTTGGATGAACTTCATCGCCTCCATCTGCATCTTCTCCTATAGTTCCAAGGAAACTAACTACTTCATCTGTTTTACTATTAACGTCTGTAACCATTGTTTGTACTTCTACTACTGTAGCAGGTAGAGAAAATCTATTTGGATATGTATCAATATACTCTTGATAACGCACTTCATTTGTAGCAATTGCACCTACTACACCTTCTAATGCATTTAACGCTTCTGCTGTTGGATGAACTTCATCTCCTCCATCTGCATCTTCTCCAATTTTAACAAGAAGTTCTGCGTTCTTATTAACCTCATCTATCATTTTTTGTACTTCTATCTCTGTTGCAGGAGCAGAGAATTCATTAGGATAAGTATTGATATATACTTGATATGCAATTTCATTTGTAGTTATTGCACCACTAACACCAACTAAAGTATTTAATTGTTCTGCTGTTACATTAATATCTTCTCCACCATCTGCATCTTCACCAATATTAACAAGAAGTTCTTGATTTGCATTTACAGTTGTAACCATGGTTTGTACTTCTTCTGCTGTTGCAGGAGAAGAGAACCTTTCTGGATACGTATTAATATATATTTGATATGCAATTTCATTACTTGGAATAGCACCAACGACACCTTCTAATTCATTTAATGCTCTAGCAGTTACATTAATATCTTCTCCACCATCTGCGTCAATAGCAATTGCACCAAGAAGTGTCTCTTCTCCATTTATAATAAAGATCATTGCTTGAATTTCTTCTCTTGTGGCTGGGTCTGAAAACTTATTTGGATGTGTATTTATATACTCTTGATATGCAACTTCATTACTCGTAATAGCACCTGATACACCATCTAATACATTAAAGTTCATCGCTGTCGCCAATACATCTGTACCACCATCTGCATCAATTCCCACTCTTTTAAGGAACGATTGATCATGATTAACAATATCAATCATTATTTGAACTTCTTCTTCTGTTGCTGGTCTATTAAACCCATAAGGATGTCTATTTATATATTCTTGATATGCAACCTCGTTGGTTAAAATTGCACCTGTTACTGTAGGCAATTTATTTAACTCTACTGCTGTTGGGTATATATCTGTACCACCATCTGCATCAATCCCAATATTTTCAAGAAGTAATGAATTTACATTTACAGTCGTTATCATTTCTTGTACTTCTTCTTCTGTTGCAGGAGATGAAAATTTATTTGGATAAATATTGATATATCTTTGATATGCCTCTTCATTTGTTAAAATTGCACCAGTTACACCCTCTAAAGCATTCAATTGATCTGCAGTTGGTCTAATATCAAGCCCACCATTTGCATCAATACCAATATCTTCTAAGAACGTTACTTGATTATTAACTTTATCAACCATGACTTGAACTTCAATTACCGTAGCAGGTATAGAGAATTCATTTGGATAAGTATTTATGTAAAGTTGATACTTATCTTCATTTGTAACAACTGCTCCTGTTACACCAATAAGTGTATTTAGCTCTTCTGCTGTTACATTAATATCATCGCCACCATCTGCATCAATTCCAATGTTTTCTAATAATATTTTATTGGCATTAACTCTATCAATCATCGTTTGAACTTCAGCTTCTGTTGCTGGAGATGAAAATGCATCTGGATTTACATTAATATACTCTTGATATGCATCTTCATTGACTGCAATCGCACCTATTACATTTGGAAGATTATTAAGCTCAACTGATGTAGGCATTATATCTATACCACCATCTGCATCAATTCCAATATTTTCTAATAATGTTTGGTTCGTATTGACTCTATCAATCATCGTTTGAACTTCAGCTGGAGTAGCAGGTGAAGAAAATTCATTTGGATGAGTGTTAATATAAACTTGATACTCATCTTCATTACCCGTAAGGGCTCCTGTTACACCTGTAATATCATTAAGTTGTGCTGCAGTTGGATTAGTTGTTGTTGATCCATTATCATCAGCATCTGTACCAATACGAGAAAGTAAATTCTTTTTAGCTAAAGTAAATCTCATTGCATCAATTATTGGTACATTTAATGCTTCTCCATTTGCATTCAAAGTTCCAATGGTTGTAGGACCTGATGCAAAACTATTACTAAAACCTGTAGTTCTAATTAAATCCCATGTATCATCAAAACCATCAAATTTTAAATTAACAGTAGTCAATGAACCAACTTTTTTCTCCATTCTCCAAACTCTTGTTACTCTTTTCGTATACAATTCTGTATCTAAGTCTCTAGTTTGTGTTGTAGTTGCTCCATTATTATTTCCAATTAATAAATAGTCTCCATCAGCTAAATCTGTATGTGTTCCATTTGCACCTGTAAAGTTATTATCTGATGATACAGTTAAAATTGCACCTGTATTTATTGATTTTGAAATTTCTTGATTTAGAGAAGTAGAATCATCTTTTGCAATACCAATAATATGATAATCATATAAGTTATTAACATGTGTCCAAATGGTAGAGCCTGATCCAGTTAAATAGTTCTCATTTGTTGTATCTAAAGTCATTCCATACTTAAGAGCCAAATAAGACTCTACTTTTCTTTTATCTCTAGGACTTAATACTGAATCATATACTATATGCTCAGAAATTGCTCCTTTCCAGAAATACTTTGGTCCACTACCTGCTTCATCTTCAGCTGACCCTAAATAATAACCAGGAGAATTCGTTGTATCATATTTTACAATATTTAAAGTTCCCGTTCCAATAGATGTACTATTTACAAATAACTCTTGTTGCTTGGGTACTGCAGAGTTTATGCTGATTGTAAGAATTTCAGGTTCATTAAAAACAAGTATTCCAGCATCAAAATGGTCATCATCAGCCCCTTGCCATAATTGTCGTATTGCTCCATTTGCTGTGTAATATCCATATCCAGTAGTTCCTGCATTATCATCTCTATTTATAAAAGGTGATCGCCATCTACCTGTTGCTGAATCTGAAGAATAAACTGTAAATGAAGTAACATCATCTGAAGAGAAAGCATTTGCTCCAATTAAAACATCATCTGTACCATCAAAAAGAATTGTCTTGTTAAAGTTAACCCCATTCATAGTAATAATAGGTTGCTTTGAAATATCAACTTGATTTGCATTATTACTACTTAAAGAAGCATCTGTTACTTGAAAAGTACCAGCACTTAAACTAGCATTATCTGCTTTTAACCAAAGATCTAACCCCGTATCAATATTTCCTGGTGCAACAGCATAAAGTGTTGTAGTTCCACATAGCAATAATGACGCTACTAAACTACGTGTTATTTTATTAGAACCCATATCTTACCCCTACTAATGCATTTTGTACAGAATCATGTGTGATGTCATATTTTCCATTATCAATATTAAGCTGATGATCATATTTTACAAACTGATACTTTGCAAAGCCAGACCAATTTTTAGTAATTTTTTGTTCAACTCCTGTTTGTATTCCATATGTTGTTCCAGAAGATGCTGACTTTTCTATAGCACGTGCTACTTTATAAGGACGACTATCCCAATTTAATTTACTATAACCAACCAAAGCACCGAAAAATGGTTTTAACATTACATCAGTAAATTGATAATTTAAGCTTGTATATATTGAATTAATATCTCCTAAGGCAATCTCTGTTCTTTGTTCTGACAATGTTGCAAAAATATTATGTGTTAGTTTTGTACCAATACCAAAATCAATTATTTTACCCCTTTCATCTAACGCACCTTTTTTCTGACTTATTGCTGGTAAATTGCTTTGTGTATCCAAAAAAGAGACTCCTCCTGCGACATAAGCAAAATATTTACTTTGTGTTGTCGCTTTGGTTACTAGTTCTACACTTTTTTCAGATTTTTTCTTTTCTACTTTAGTATCTTTAATCTTTGGTATATCATTTTTTTGAGTCACAACTTCTGTTATTACAACTCTTTTCTCTAACGGCTGAATTAAAACATCAACAACTTCATCCGTATATTTTACATTTGAAGTACCAAGAAGGTCTCCTCCTGCATATAACATACTACTACAAGTTGTCAACATAATAAATGACAATTGAATTTTTCGCATTTTTACCCTTTTTTACTTAAAATTCTATATTATTAGTTTATGTCTCGCCCATAGTTATCGACTGTAAATCGTAATAACTTCCCTAAATATTTGGTACATAAACAAACCAAATTAGCAATTTAGCACTATAAATAATTAAAAACAATATTTTTAATTAAAAGATAAGAAAAAATATTATATAATGTTAATTATAATAAGATAGTTGTAACATTAATCTATATTAATTACTATAAAGCACTCTAACAGTATAACTACTTTTTATAGGAAAAGTGAAATTATACAAATTTTTATCTATAAATATTAATTTTAACCTTACCAAATGAAACATACTTTAAACTCTATTTCTCAAAATTTCTATAATACTCAACACTAAAGTTCTATCAAGTTTTCCTAAGTTATGATTTAATTTAAAAAAGGGAAAACATGAGAAA
>Ga0256826_1002908_pt1 | contig 10358 bp, 12 predicted proteins | sample CV79metaG_FD_185975 | JGI IMG/M metagenome (GOLD analysis project Ga0256826, IMG submission 185975) | Hydrothermal vent microbial communities from East Pacific Rise, Pacific Ocean - CV79 | ecosystem: Environmental > Aquatic > Marine > Hydrothermal vents | place: Pacific Ocean: East Pacific Rise... | reverse complement strand
AACAACCTCATTTATTCCCATTAAAAAGTCATCTATTGCTACAACAAAATTATATGTAGGACTCATATCAGATCTTGCAATTACAAAATCATCTAAGATATCTTCTGCTTGAAAAACAACCTCACCTTTAATGCCATCATCAATTACAATCGAACCTGTTTCAGGAGATTTAATACGAATAACTGGTTCTACGCCTTCAGGAGGAGTTCCATCAAAGTTTCTATATCTGTTATCGTAACGAGTACGTTCCTTGTTTGCCATTTGAGTTTCTCGAAGTGCATCTAGCTCTTCTTTTGACATATAACACTTATATGCCTTGCCCTCTTCTAAAAGTTGGTTAATATACTTTTTATATATTTCCATTCTATTTGATTGGTAAAATATTTCACCATCATGTTTAAGACCAACCCATTCGAAAGCATCTACAATAGCTTTTGCTGCTGCTTCAGAATTTCTACTTGCATCTGTATCTTCAATACGTAATATAAACTTACCACCATTTTTTTTAGCCCATAAATAGCTAAAAAGAGCGGTTCTCAACCCCCCAATATGGAGGTATCCTGTTGGACTTGGTGCAAAACGTGTTACTATCATAAAATTTCCCTGTCTTATAGTGATGGTATTTTAGTTAAGACTTGGTTAAAAGATGGTAAAATCACACACTTTAATATATGGAATTCTTATTTTATGAAAAAACTTTTATTACCACTCCTATTTGCACCCCTACTGTTTGCAGAAGCTATAAGCGGAATTGCTATCACAATTGATGATGAATTAATAACTTTATACGAGATAGAGCAAGAAAGATCTATGACAAATCAGTCAATAAAAACAACTGTTGATCAACTAATTCGTCAAAAACTTGAAAATCTTGAAGAAAAAAAGTTAAATATTACAGTTACAAATCAAGAAGTTTTAGATGAGCTAAAAAGTACAGCAAAACGTAATAACATGACACTTTCTCAGCTTTATGAAGCGATGGACTCTGCTCGTCATATGTCAGAATTTCAAACAAAAGCAAAAACAAAAGAAAAACTTTTAAAAGATAAACTTTTTAATAAAATTGCAATGAAAGATATGGAAGAACCTACAGAAGAAGAAGTGCAAGAATATTATGAACTGCACCTGCCAGAATACCAAATACCAAAAACTATAGAAACTGTTTTATATGTAAGTCCATCAAAAAAAGATTTACAAAAAAAGATATCTAACCTTATGTTACATGTACCATCAGTTTCTAGAGAAAATTTTTTAGTAGAAACTGCAAAAATAAATCCAAATATGGCAAATATTATTGTAAAAACACCTGTTGGAAGTTTCACTCCAATCTTACCAGAAATTGGAGGTAAAGGTCATATGGTATTTTACGTAGAGAAAAAAGCTGATATCGTTACTCCTCAACTTGATATGATAAGAGATCAAATCGAAGGTTCTATTATGAATAAAAAAAGAGAACAAATCTTAAGCGAACACTTTCAAAGAATGAGAGTAAATGCAGACATTAAAGTTCTAAGACTTCCTAAAGAGTAGTCTTTTTACTAAGCAATCACAAGAGTATAAATTATAAATAATATCGGTGAAGATATTAGTAAAAACATAAAGATGTGAAACAGATTAAAGTCTGGAATACTATCTTTAACCTCATCAATATCTTCCTTATACTTATCTTTCACCATAAGCTTCAACACAAATAACAAAAGCTGTAAAAACACTATAATACTTACAAATATAATCATTGCTGGATGCGTAGAATAAGTTATAGCTAACACAGGAAAAGCTATAAGAACAAATAGTATTTTATGTATAGGATTAGTAGTTAGTTTGTCTTTTGGGTCAAGTAGAGTGATGAGAGAAATTATAAATTTATCTTTCATATTTTGAAAGCTGATTTTTTTATAAAAAGGCGAGTGCCTTTTTACCCTTGGTAACGCTCAAGGTATTTTGTATCAAAGTTATTGTTAATAAAATCTGGATTTTCCATCATTTTCTTATGGAAAGAGATAGTAGTTTTAATTCCTGTTACTTTAAATTCAGAAAGTGCTCTGTGCATCTTAGCAATAGCTTTTTCTCTATTTTCATCATAAACAATAAGTTTACCAACCATAGAATCATAAATAGTAGGAACTATATATCCAGCGTGAGCATGAGTATCAACTCTTACATCTTTTCCACCTGGAGTCATCCAATCACCAATCTTACCTGGACATGGAAGGAATTTAACTGGATCTTCTGCTGTGATACGACACTCAATTGAGTGGCCTTTAAGAACAATGCTATCTTGAGAAGGAAGTTTTTCACCTTCTGAAATACGAATCATCATCTCAATTAAATCAAGGTCAGAAACCATCTCAGAAACAGTATGTTCAACTTGAAGACGAGTATTCATCTCCATAAAATAGAAATCTAAGTTAGAGTCTAAAAGAAACTCGAATGTACCAGCACCCTCATACTTAATAAACTTAGTTGCACGTACTGCTGCTTCCCATAAACGTTCACGAACTTCTTGAGTAAGTACATTTGCTGGAGATTCTTCGATTAGTTTTTGATGACGTCTTTGCATAGAACAATCACGCTCACCAATATGAAGAACATTACCATGAGCATCTGCCATGATTTGAACTTCAATATGACGAGGGTCTTTAATGAATTTTTCCATATAAATTGTACCATCACCAAAAGCAGTGATTGCTTCTGATTCAGCTGCTAAAAATGCATTTTCTAAGTAAGATTCATCTTCAACAACACGCATACCACGTCCACCACCACCTTGAGCAGCTTTTAAAATTACTGGATAACCAACAACTTTTGCACGTTTCTTAGCATCATCAATATCATCAATAGCACCATCTGAACCTGGAACAACAGGAACATTGGCTTTTATCATTACATCTTTTGCTTTTGATTTATCGGACATTAACTGCATTACTTCAACAGTTGGTCCTATAAATTTAATATTATGATGTGTACAAATTTCAACAAAATGTTGGTTTTCAGATAAGAAACCATAACCTGGAAAAATTGCATCACAATGAGTAACTTCAGCTGCTGCAATAACAGCTGGAATATTTAAGTAAGATGAAGCAGATGGGCCATCACCAATACATATAGCTGCATCTGCAAGCTCTAAGTAATGTGCGCCTTTATCAGCTTTTGAATAAACAGCAACTGCTTCTTTACCCATCTCTTTAATCGTACGAATTGCGCGAAGAGCAATCTCTCCACGATTCGCAACTAAGATTCTTTTGATCTCAGCCATAATTAGATTTTCTCTACTACGAATAAAGGCATATCATACTCAACTGGCTTACCATCTTCTACAAGAATTTTAAGGATTTTACAGTCAAACTCAGCTTCTAATTCATTCATAATTTTCATAGCTTCTAAGATAGCTAAAGGTTGACCTTTTTTAATAACATCGCCCTCTTTAACAAATACTGGAGAATCTGGAGATGGAGAAGCGTAATATGTTCCCACCATTGGAGATAAAATTTTATCACCAGCAATTTCTTCTACTACTGGAGCAACTGCGGCTACTGGTGCCGCTGCTATTGGAGCTGCTACTGCCATTGGTGCTGCTACTGTAGCTATAGTCGCTTTTTCAAGTTCAATTGAAAAACCTTCTTTGTTGATTTTCATTGAACTAAGAGAACTATCATCGAACTCTTTCATAAGTGATTTTATCTGTTTCATATCCATTGGATTTACTCTCCTGTGGCAAAAATTTGCAAATTTAATTGTGATATAATACCAAAAATAAAATTAAGATTAAGTTATAGACTATATAAAGGCATTAAAATGGGTTTAAAAGCAGACACATGGATACGAAAAGAAGCAGTTGAAAATGGAATGATTTCTCCATTTTGTGAAGATCAAGTAGGAAAAGGTGTAGTATCTTATGGTCTTAGCTCTTATGGTTATGATATTCGTGTAAGTAATGAGTTTAAAATATTTACAAATTTAAATTCTACAGTAGTTGATCCTAAACATTTTGATGAAGCTAATGTTGTTGATTTTACTGGAGATATTTGTATAGTTCCGCCAAACTCTTTTGCACTTGCTAGAACAGTAGAATACTTTAAAATTCCTAGAGATGTTTTAGCTATTTGTCTTGGTAAGTCAACTTACGCAAGATGTGGAATTATTGTCAATGTAACACCTTTTGAGCCAGAGTTTGAAGGTCATATTACAATAGAGATTTCAAACACTACTCCATTACCTGCAAAAATTTATGCAAATGAAGGAATTGCTCAAGTTCTTTTCTTACAAGGTGACGAAGTTTGTGAAACTTCTTATCGCGATAAAAGTGGAAAATATCAAGGACAAGAGGGAATCACTCTTCCTCGCATCTTAGATAAAAACTAAGGTTTTATAGCCTTAGCAAATCTAAATATATTTTTCATAAAATATATCATAGTTTTAAACTTTCCATCTCTTTCAGTCTTAGTATACATCAAGGCATTTCTTGAATCTTCTTTACCAAGTAACAAAGATTTTTCATATAAAACAATTGCCTTAGTTAAATCAATATCTAGACCATACATTCCATAAGCATAAAAACCAGCAAGATCATGTGTCGCATCTGCATAATTTGCTTCACTTGCTAAACTTAGATATTTGATGCCTTCTTGCTCTTTAGAGTTTTCAACACAATTCCATCCATAATAATATTGAGCTTGCGCGTCTCCATTTTCAGCTGCTTGAGAGTAACATTCATAGGCTTTTTTTTCATCTTGTTTGACACCAAGTCCATGAAGTAACATATTGGCAATATTTACCTGCGAAGAGACATCTCCATCTACTGCTAACTTATGAAAAAGAGTAAATGCAGTTTTATAATCTTCATTATCATAAGCATTGCATGCTGTGTTGTATTCAAGTTCCATTAGGTTAAATTAACTCTAACACTTTTTCAGGAGGTCTTCCTAGAACAGCTTTATCACCTTTTATTACGATTGGTCTTTCAATAAGTTTTGGATGACTTGCCATAGCTTCTATTAGTTTATCTTCGTTTGTCTCGTCTTTTAAACCTAGACTTTTATATTCATCTTCTTTAGTTCTCATCAATTCTCTTGCACTAATACCAAGTTTTTGTAAAACATCTTTTATACTTTTTGCATCTGGTGTAGTTTCAAGATACTTTACAATGTCTGCATCTATGTTTTTATCTTCTAAAATTTGTAATGTTTGTCTAGATTTAGAGCATCTAGGATTATGCCATATACAGTATTGACTCATTTTAAGCTCCATTTTTCATAATTTTTTCAAGATTATACTCATTTTTTTAAATTTTTCACAATCTACATCTCTCATAAAATAACTTTTAGTTATCTACTGATAATATATATACATGTATAAAAATATAAAATCATTCAAAAAAATATCAGAATTTGGCAGAAAGCTTTTGTCTAGACCATCTTTAGAGTTGGCTATTCCTATTATTTCTTCTTATGCGAAGGAATTACTTGAGGCAAACAGATGTTCAGTTTTCATATATGATAAAAAAGAGAACAATCTATGGACAATGCTTGCAGATGGTGTAGAAAAAATACAAATTTCAGCAGATGAAGGTATTGCTGGAACATCTTTTAAAGAGAAAAGAACACTTATTGTAAATGATCCATATTCAGATAAGAGATTTTCTCAAAAAGTTGATCATCAAACTGGTTATATTACAAAAAATATAATTGCAACTCCAATTTTAAATGCTTTTCAAGAGCCAATTGGAGTACTTCAGCTTTTAAATAAAACTGCTGATGAATTTAACAAAGAAGATGCAAGACTTCTCACTTTTTTTAATCATTATATTAGTGGATATGTTGAACTTGCTATTATTTTTGAAGAAGAAAACAAGAGTTAAATGAAAAAACTAAAACTTATAGCTTCTCTTCTTGGAAATTCTTTTAAAGATTTACTTCCTATTATTTTAGTTATAGCATTTTTTCAAATATTTATACTTCAGCAAGTACCAGACAACTTAGGTTCTATTATAGTTGGACTAATTATAGTTGCTATTGGTTTAACTATTTTCATTCAAGGTTTAGAGATTGGTATTTTTCCTATTGGAGAAGGTCTTGCTCATGAGTTTGCTGAAAAAGGTTCCGTAATTTGGCTTTTAATTTTTGCCTTTGCCATAGGTTTTTCAACTACTATCGCAGAACCAGCACTTATTGCCATAGCAAACAAGGCTCAAACAATCTCAGAAGGAAGAATAGACGCAGATATACTCAGACTAACAGTAGCTCTTTCTGTTGGCTTTGCAATATCACTTGGATCATGGAGAATTATTACAGGTCATCCTATACATCTTTATATAATTACTGGATATATAATAGCCGTTACTTTTACTTTTTTTGTTCCTGTTGAGATAGTAGGGCTTGCTTATGATTCAGGTGGAGTTACTACATCAACTGTAACTGTTCCCCTTGTTGCAGCGCTTGGAGTTGGTTTGGCATCTAGTATTCGTGGGCGAAATCCTGTTATTGATGGTTTTGGACTTATTGCTTTTGCATCTTTAACCCCTATGATATTTGTTCAAGCATATGGCCTTATAGTTTATAATATGGATATAGAATATATAACTTTAGCAGATGAAATAAAAGTAGTTACTGGAGTAGCCATTGATAAGTTTTCAGATTGGAGTTTCTTTTATGGGCTTTTTAATGTTGTAAAAGATGTTTTTCCAATCCTAGCAGTAATATTCTTTTTTCAATATGCAATTATTAGAAAAAAGGTTTCAAATTTACCTAGAATTATAACTGGAATTATTTTTGTAATTTTAGGTCTTTATGCTTTTATAGTAGGTTTAGAAATGGGGCTTTTCCCTATTGGCGAGTCTATGGCACGTCAGCTAACATCTCAAGATAATCTTTTTTACATATATCTTTTTGGATTTTTAATAGGTTTCTCAACAACAATGGCTGAACCTGCTCTACTTGCCGTAGCAATGAAAGTAGAAGAAATTTCTCAAAGACGTATCAAGCAGATGGTTTTACGTTTAGCTGTTGCTTTTGGAGTTGCAACAGGAATTGCTTTAGGTTCATATAGAATTGTACAAGGAGACCCAATTCATTACTATATTATAGTTGGTTATGCCATTGTAATTATATTAACATTTTTAGCTCCAAAATATATCATTCCTATTGCTTATGATTCAGGAGGAGTTACAACATCAACTGTAACTGTTCCACTAGTAGCGGCCTTAGGACTTGGACTTGCGACTGAAATAGATGGAAGAAATCCTTTAATAGATGGTTTTGGGCTTATTGCATTTGCATCTTTGTTTCCTATGATAACAGTTATGGGATATGGAGTTATTAGTCAATATTTAGAAAAAAAAGATAACAAAATAAAAGGAGATAATTAAGATGGATTTTTCAACAGTTGTAGCTATAGTTAATCAAGAAAATGAAGATATGGCAATTGATATCGCAAAAGCAAATGGAGCTGGTGGGGTTACTATTTTAAATGGTAGAGGACTTGGACTTGGAGATAAAACAACATTTTTTGGTATCTCTTATGAACGCTCAGATGCAGTTCTTATTTTTGTAGTAGAAAAGCATATTGTACTAAAAGTAATTAAAGCAATCACTCACGAACTAGACCTTGGCAAATCAGGAAGTGGTTTAGTTTTTTCTTTACCTATTGAAAATTTACATGGTATTCCAGATAAACAACTACGTAAATTTGAAGAAAATTTGCAATCGTAAAATGCTATAATAACACTTCAAAAGGATACTCATGTCTAATAAAATCGACTCATATAAAAAAATAGCAGAATTTGGAAAACAACTACTATCTGACACATCTTTAGATAATGCTATGTTACTAATAGCAAACCAAGCAAAAGAGTTAATAAGTGCAGATAGATGCTCAATTTTTATGTACGACAGTGAAGCAGATATGTTATGGACGAAACTAGCTGATGGCATCGGAAGAATTGCTATTAGTACAGAGTCAGGTATTGCAGGAGACACATACACAAAAGGCGAAGCTCAAGTTGTAAATAAGCCTTATGAAGACAGTCGTTTTTTAGCTGGAGTTGATAAAAAAAGTGGATATGAAACAAAAAATATGATAACAGTTCCTATCTTTGACTCACAAAGAAAGGTTATCGGCCTGTTTCAACTTTTAAATAAAGAAGAAGGCGATTTTTTAGAAGGCGATTTGAAAGTTTTAACATTTTTTGCAAACTATATATCAGGAACATTAGAACTATCTTTTCTTATGAAAGATGATTAATACCAATCAGCTTTAAACTGCTCATCAAGATAGATGCTATAAGCATTTGTAATTGGACTTTTTGATGTTATCTTCAAGTCTATCTTTCTAGTAATATAAGACTTTTTACGTATTAAAATCATATATTTACCTCTTTTTAACTCAATTCCATCATCTTTATATTTACTTTTATTATTTACATAAGACAAAAATTCTTTCATTTTTCCATTAATCTCTTTATAAACAACAACTTTTACATCCTCTGGTTTTAGGTCAAGATATAACCACTGTTTAGTTTTTTCTATCTTTTTTTTAGGCTTAGGTTTTGGTTTTGGTTTTTCTTCTTTTATTTTAACAGATTCAGGAAGTTTTTCCATAGGTATAATTGCTAGATGCTTAGGTGCTTTTTCAACAACTTTTTCTTCTGCATTATTAAAAAAAACAAAATATACGAGCATAAGAGCAACTAAACAAGAGAGTAAAACTATGATTTTTAACTTATTTTCTTGAAACATTAAACAGCTTTTTTTTCACTATTTTAGCATAACTCTTTTTCATACCAAACAGAAAACAGATATAAACCCCAAATATGTTGTTTAAAACGTCCTTGTTTTGCTCGTTTTATATACTCATGTAAAACATCTTGATTAAATAGTTGACTCTTTTCATTTACACTTAAAATTGTCTCTAATCTTCCATCTTCTATGAGCCATTCAAGGTATGGAGATGAAAATCCTTTTTTCTTTCTAGTGATAATATTTTGAGGTATATATGGTGCTGCAACTTTTTTTAGTAAGTCTTTTGTAATACCTGCTTTATATCTCAAAGATGGGTCAATTGAAAACACTTTTTCAACAAGTTTATGGTCTAAAAAAGGTGTTCTTGATTCTATTGCATGAGCCATTGAAACTCTATCTAACTTCGTTAAAAAATGCTCTGCTTGAAAATGTTTTAAATCAACATATGAGTACCATTGACTTTCATCTGCACTTCCAAACTCTTCATATTTATCTCTATACTTTTTAAGATATTTCATAGAAAAGCCATCTTTTACATTTTTTTTCATTAAAATATTTTTTTGTAAGTCTGTGAATTTTTCACCTTGAGTTCTATATAAAACTTCAGAGTCAAAAACTCTCTTATACCATTCCCATTCTCTATTCATAGAAAAGTTTGAACGAAAGTATTTTTTTAACCAATTTTTATGTCTTAAATCTCCAGCACTTTGTATGTCTAAGTATTCAAAATATTGTCTATAACCTAAAAAAAGCTCATCTGCGCCTTCTCCAGATAAAACAACTTTGATTCCCTCTTCTTTTACTCTAGAAAACAGTGAATATAAAGGAATAGCAGCAGGATCATTTACAGGTTCATCTAAAGAATAAATAACATTATCTAAATTATCAAAGAACTGTTTTTTTGAAAGTTCTACATCAATATTTACAAGACCTAAACTATCAGCTACTTGTGAAGCATATTTTCTCTCATCATACTGAGAATAACCCTCATATCCTAAAGAAAATGTTTTTAAGTTTGCTCTCATACTTGAAGCCATTGAGCTTATTAAAGAGCTATCAACTCCACCTGAAAGTAAAGCAGCAACCTCAACATCTCCCATAAGTCGTTTTTCAACACTTTGTTTTAAAACTCTTTCTATTTCTTCTAAGGCTTCTTTCTCATCATAAATACTAATTTTCGCAGGTAAAATATCATAATACTCTTTTAGCTCTAGCTTTTTATTTTTATATATAGCAAAATAACCAGCTTCAAGTTTATCTATGCCTTTGTAAAAAGTGAAAGGTGGCGTTGGAGCTAAAAAACTTAAATAAGAGTGAAGTGCATCTTCGTTTAAGTTCTTGTTTTTTAAAAATGGAAGTATTGCTTTTATCTCAGATGCAAATACAAAACATTTATCTAAACGAGCATAATACAGAGGCTTTTTTCCAAGTCTATCTCTAAAAAGATAAAGTTTACCCTTATCATAGATAGCTATTGCAAACATACCCTCTAGTTTATCTATAAAAGATAAACCATACTTTTGATAAGCTCTTAGAACTACTTCTGTATCACTTGAAGTCTCAAAGTCTATATCGAGGTCTTTCTTTAATTCTTTAAAATTATATATCTCACCATTAAAAGAT
>Ga0256826_1002907_pt1 | contig 10361 bp, 12 predicted proteins | sample CV79metaG_FD_185975 | JGI IMG/M metagenome (GOLD analysis project Ga0256826, IMG submission 185975) | Hydrothermal vent microbial communities from East Pacific Rise, Pacific Ocean - CV79 | ecosystem: Environmental > Aquatic > Marine > Hydrothermal vents | place: Pacific Ocean: East Pacific Rise... | reverse complement strand
TCAAACATCTGAAAGAATAGCTAACTTTGTTATATCTGGAGCTGGTGGAGATGAAGAACTTTTAAGAGAAGGTAGAAAAGGAATTCTTCAAGGATTTCAAGATGCTGAAAAACAATGGGGTGGAAAACTTCCAGATATTGCTTACGAGACAATTAATAAGGCTGTTGAGATGATTGACAAAGCCTTAGTAGATAATGGCTTTTCTGTCTTGAATGAAACTGCTTAGAAACAGAAGCTTAAGCCTCTGCTTTAAACCATGATACCTTCGATTATATTATAAACTATAGCTGCGATAATTGCTGCTGCTGGAACTGTTATTATCCATGCTGCAATTATTTTCATTACTGCTGAACGTTGAACATATTTTGTTTTTTTAGCACGTTTAAGATGTTTTTTCTCAGATTTAATTATTGCATCTTCTTCTTCAATAAGAATCTTAAGCTCTTTTATACGAGATTTAGTAGTCTCATCTTTTAAATCAAGTGCTTTAAGCTCTTTCAACTCCATCTTATGAGTTTTCTTAACTTGTTTATCTTCTTTAAGTTGTGCTTCTTCAGCTTCTATCTTCTCTTGAGCGCTAGTGGTTGATAGAAATTCTCTTAAGAAACCAACACCAAAAATACCACCAATAGCAATATGTGTAGATGAAACAGGAAGACCAAGTTGAGAAGCGATAATAACTGTAATAGATGCAGCCATAGCAACAGCATATGCACGGATTTGATTTAACTCAGTAATCTCAGAACCAACAGTACGAATAAGTTTAGGACCATAAAGAGCAAGACCTAAAGATATACCAATAGCACCAATTAACATTACCCATAAAGGAATAGGTGCCTTAGCTGAGATTCCAGAATTAGTAACCGCATCTGCAACTGCTGCTAGTGGACCAACTGCATTTGCAACATCATTTGCACCATGCGCAAATGATAAAAGTGCTGCAGAAAAGATAAGCGGAATTGTAAATAATGAGTTGGCATCTTTAGCAGAGTTTGTTAGTTTACTAGAAGCAGATGCTACAAGTGGTTTAACAACTATATAAGTGATAATAGCTGTTACAAGACCTATGCTTAAAGCAGCCATCAAACTTGGTTTTTTTGCAGCTTCAAAAGCAAATGGTAAAATAGAATTAGCAGTATCTATAATACTTGGCCAGATTTTTTTTAGACCTTTTAGTGTTAAGTATGTTGCAAAAGCAAAAGACATTATAGCTACATAAATAGGAACCATTGTTCGCATAGCTGAAAGTTTATCTTCTTTATAAAGAATAGTCTTTTTTATTGCAAATAAGAATCCTGCTGCGATAATAGCACCTAAAACAGGAGATATAACCCATGAAGCAGCAATCTTACCCATAGTTGACCAAGATACAATGCTAAAACCAGCAGCAGCAATACCGCCACCCATAACACCACCAACAATTGAGTGTGTTGTTGAAACAGGAGCGCCAACCTTAGTTGCAATGTTTAACCATAATCCACCAGCAAGAAGAGCAGAAGTCATAGCCCAGATAAACTGTTGAGTTGTCATTAACATCTCTTTTGTATCAGGGTCTTGTGTAGCAATTATGCCTTTTTTGATAGTACTTACAACATCTCCACCAGCAATTAAGGCACCACTAGCTTCAAATATACCTGCAATTACAATTGCACCACCCATAGTAAGCGCTTTTGAACCAACTGCTGGACCAACATTATTAGCAACATCATTTGCTCCAATGTTTAGTGCCATATATGCACCAAAAACAGCAGCAATTGCTAAAAATGCATTATTTGTTACATTTTCTGCCCCAAATGCGTACCATAAAACAGCAACCATAAATGTGATTGCCATTCCCATCTTTACAAAGTCACCTTGTGAACTTTTATGAGCTTTTTTATCAAGCTTCTCTAGTGTGTGGATATCCATTGAAGTCCCTATTTCTTAAAATTTCGCAATAATATTACGACTTTGTTACAAGAAGATTACGTTGCGTAATTTTAGGGTAATAAAACTTTATAGGAGCAAAAAGTAGAATAAAAAATAGAAGTTTAAACTTCTATTTTTCTTGAAGGTATGCTTTGATTATTTTTTGTTCAACTATAGGGCGACTTCCATTTCCTACTCTTATCATTTCTAATTTTCGAACACTATCATATCCTGATTTTACTTCTCCAAAGATAGTGTGTTTTCCATTTAACCATGAAGTAGGTGCTACTGTAATAAAAAATTGACTTCCATTTGTTCTAGGACCAGAATTTGCCATTGCTAATAGACCTTTTCTATTAAAAGTTACATTTGGTGCAAACTCATCTGCAAAAGGTTTTTTCCAGATTGACTCACCACCACGACCTGTTCCAGTTGGATCTCCACCTTGAATCATAAAACCTTTGATAATTCTATGAAAGACAATTCCATTATAGTAACCATCTTTAACATGAGTTAAAAAGTTTTCAACTGCCATCGGAGCTGTTTTTGGAAATAACTCTAATGTGATATTTCCTTGAGTAGTTTCAAAAACTACAATTGGATTAGCTACTTTTTTGCTTTGTTTATGTAAATTACTAGATAATCCACCAGCTATAACAAATGTACTAAGACTTATAAGAATAAGAATTTTTTTTAAAATATTCATTCAGTTTCCTTGTGAAAATTATATATTTAAATTTAAAGTGTTTGAAGAGTTGAAAGAGAAAGGATTGTTCAGCCGAAGCTGAACAGAGGTAAAACTATTTACCAGCAGCAACGCGATCTTTAAGACCTTTTCCTGCTTTAAACTTAGGAACCATCTTATCAGATGTAGTATAAGTTTTGTCAGTTCCTGGAACTTTACCACTTTTACCTTTTTGAAGTGCAGAAGTAAAACTACCAAATCCTACTAAAGAAACATCTTCTTTAGTAACAAGTGCATCTGTAACAGCTTGAGTAAATGCTTTAATTGCAGTTTCTGCTTCTACTTTAGTTTTGTAGTCGCCACTTTTTTGAACTAGTTCTACGAATTGTGCTTTATTCATCTATGTACCCTCTATGAGTTAAATTGTGCTTATAATTTAAAGCTTAAAAACAAACTCTAAATTAATCAACTGTGAATACTTTATAGGTTTTTTCCTTAAGAATTACTTTGAATCCCTATTTTTAGGGCGAAAATGGTTAAATAGCTGTGTTTTATCCATTTTAAGCCCATGTTTTATGATATTTTTTTTAGATTTTACAAGTGATATAGTTAAAGGAATAGACTTTTTTACTATCTGTTTTATACTAGAAATAAAACGATTATTCTGTTCAGACATTCTTTCCATTATGCTTTCTTTTTCACCTAAACTGATAAATACATCTTCTAAAGCTACCCGTTCTTGTTTACTTAAGCTACTCACCCCTAATCCTTTAACTTACTTATTTTTCTTACGACTCTTACTATATCTTCATCATCTAACTCGCCTAGCATCTGCAATACAACTTTGGCTGCCTGGGGCGCGGAATTCCCTAATTTCCAGTCCTGATAAGTTCTCATTGAGACGCCTACCTTGTTGGCCATCTCCTTTTGAGAGATTTTCTTACCCATATATTGCGACTCTACAGCATTGTGAAGAATGTTAAACACATCTATCAAATCCATAATGAGGATTATACAAGAATAAAACTTAATTTATACATTAAATAACATAATTTATCTAGAATATATTATATTATATCTATAAAATATAATAAATTATCTATATTATAGAGTTAAATATCTATTATATTAAGTGTATAACGTATAATAATAGACTTATTATACGGTTTTACGTATAAAATTAAAATAATTTTAGTATTTATTATTTAAAAAGTATAATTTAAAAGGGTCATAAAAAGAATAATTTTGTAAGTTAAAAGGGTGGGTTATGTAAGAAGGTTTATATGTCTATACTAATTTGTACAGGTTCTAAAATGATTTTATCTTGCTCTTTTTTGATGGAAAAAGGTTCATAAGCTTTGTTCTGTTTAGTTCTATACAGAAGGGAACTTTGTTTTTCTGCTATAGCAAATTCTATAGTATTTAATCCATTTATCGGTGCCATAACTGTTACAACTGCATCATAATGTGAAAGTTTTATTTCATCTATTTCATCTTTTTTTGCATCTAGTAGTTTTTGTAGTTCTGGTAGTTTTTGTGGAGAATGCTTTTGATTGTCTTCAAATTTCCACTTTAAATCATCATACTCTTCTTGCAGATATTTTAGTTTACTTTGTAAAACAGGTAATTTTCTATAGTCAATTACAAAGTGGTTGTCTTCTCCTAAAACTCTTTCTATTGTAATACTCTTAGATGCATATATCTTTAAGTTATGTTTTATAGACTTTATATTTACATGTTCTGCACATATGGTTCCACCAAGAGCAGTGTTTATGTCTGCATGAGTAGCGTAAATGGTTCCACCTTCAAGAGAATTTATCTGTGCTTTATGACAACGAAGAGTTCCTTTATGTCTGTTTATAGTTGCTGTTTTTGCAGTTACAAATGCTTGAGTATGAGTAGCTCCATCAATAATTACATCTTTTGCTTCTATATTTGAGTTTGCTCCTGTATGCCCAGTTATATGGATGCTATCAGACTTTAATTCTACTCCTTCTCCTACGCCATCTTTAGTAACATCTGTTTGAGAAATAACAACTGCTACTTTGTTATCTTCATTTTTTGTAAGTGTGCCTTCTGATTGTTTTATATTTTCTATAACTATTTTATTTGAAATGGTTAAAATATTTTTTAAAGTAGAAACAAAACCACTATTTTTAGCATAATATTTTATTTCAGTTGCACTATCTTTTGTAATGATGTTTTCTTTGTCTATTTGATACTCGATTTTTGCCTTGTTATTTGTATCACCTTGAGCAACTCTTTGTCCATAAGCATTAAAACCTGCTTTTCCATATATTGGTTTTATATAAGTGATTATGAGTTCGTCTCTTTGTACTTCTGCAACTTTTTCAGACTTTAGTTTTTCTTTATAATGTTCAATAACCTTACTTGGTTGAGCAATTTCTGGATCTATTCCTTCAAAAAGTAGGATAGACGCATCTGAGATAAAACCACTTTTATAAATTTTGTATACAAACTCTTTTAAATCACTTACCATCATAGATGCAAAAAGGTTTATTAAAATTCTATTTTTGGCCTTTATTTTATTTATTTCATTATATAAAAGTTTTATCATCTCTTGTTGGTTGAACTTTGCCATTGGTAATTCTGATTTATGTGAAAGCACTAAAATTGGATATGTTGATAACTCTCCATATTCTATATGATAAATTAAATTAAGTTCTTGTTTTTCTTTTGGAAATATAGATATTTTATAAATTTGTAAATATCTTACATGGTCTTTTATGATTTTGTCAGGAAGTTGATATTCTACTTTATATGAGTCTGTTAGTTTTGCAAAGCTTTCAAGATGACATGTTTTTATATATGACTGCATACCTAAAATTTTAAAATCAACTTTATCATCAGAAATATTATTTTTCTTAGCATATTCTTGCATTGATAAGTTTATATTTTTAGTGTTTAAAGTACTTTTCATCATGGTTGTAATTACTTTGTTTTTATTAAATCACTATAATCATATCTATCAAAGTCTAGATAAAAAAGACCATTTTTAAGGATTATTCTAGAGTCTGAACCAAAGGCTTCAGCAAAAGAGCGTTTTATCTTTTTACGCTGAACAGACTTAAGTCCTAAAGAACGTAAATATTTTTTTAATTCAACAGGAGCTTTTTTTACATTATTTTCTATATGTGCTTCAATAGCTGGCTCACTAGCTTCTACTTCATGAGTTGATATCTGAGTTTGAGTGTTTTCTTGTAACAGTTTTGTATTAATAAGTTCTAAAATAGTTTTTAATTGAACATCTTTGTCTTGATATACTTTTTCGATGCGCTGTCTTTCATCTTTTAGTAATTGTTCTTTTTCGCTAATTAATCTGTCGATTTTCTCTTCTAAGTTTTCTATCTTAACTTTTAAGTAATGATTTTCTTTTTGATATAAACCAATAACGGTTGCCACAGTCGTTTTCTTCTCTGGAGTTACTTGTGCTACTTGTTTAGCAGACTCTTTTTCATCTTCAATAAATGGAACTTGATGTTTAGGAACAACTATATAAGTTTCATTATCTTCAATAATATAGTTTAATCTATTTCTACGAATACGAGATTTAACCATTTCAGTAGAGATGCTATATGCATTAGCATACTCTTGGATTGTAAAGCGCATATTTTTCCTTTTTTATGGATTTAGTGAATTTAAGTTTATGTTAGGAGGATTAATAACTCCACCTTTTCTTAACCAGATAAGATAACCAGACCAAGAAATATCATGCTTGTCTTTAAATGTTTGTAACCTTGACCTTTTAAACTGCTGTTCTAATAATAGTGCTGCATAGTCTGGATACATCTCTAAAAAGTTATTTAAAAACTCATAAGCATCTTTAGAAATAATTACAGTACTAATGCTAAAGTCTTTATGCTCTAAATATCTAGCACAATGATTTAAACCATCTCCAATATAATTGTGATGTCCTAAAATATCTGTGAACTCATATAAGTTACCAGTATGAACAGCTATTCTAGTCCCTTGAAAGTATGGAAATTTCTCAGCAATCAAATCAGACATATGGTTAAAAGACAAAGCTAAAACCGCTCCATAACCTTTTATTCTAGGATTTAAAATACAGTAAAAACCATCTCCTGTGGAGATAAAACCAAGAACTAGTTTTGATAAGGTCATATCAGATCTAGAAAGAAGTTTATTTATCATGCGTTTATAGCTTTTTGTTAAGTACTCTATGAGCTCTAATTGCTCAGATGTACTTAACGTTGAAAAACTTATAATATCAACAAGAATAATATCTGTGTTGTAACTTCTAGACTTTTCTTTGGCCAAAAAATAACCTTAGCGTATAAATTTTTACTATAATAATATCTTTATCTATAAAAAGAACTAAAAGATGAGATAAAACTAGTATTTTGTGATATTATCATCTCAAGAAAACTCAATTTTTTGGAGTGTTTATGAAAAAAAGAACTAAAATTTTAGCTACTATTGGTCCTGCTAGCCATGATATTGTTACCTTAGAAAAGTTGATTAAAGCAGGTGTAAATGTTTTTAGAATGAACTTTTCTCATGGTACACATGCTGATCATGAAAAGGTTCTTAAAAACATTAGAACTGCTATGAAAAACTGTGGTTTAATAGTTGGAGTCTTACAAGATATTTGTGGTCCTAAGGTTAGAGTTGGAACTTTAAAACAAGACTTTAATTTAAAAGTAGGTAACAAACTTGTTTTTATGAAAAAAGAGTTAGAAGGTTTTCAAGAGTCAGAAGATAGATATCTTTTAAGTATAAACCAACCTTCTATTTTAGACCTTATAAAAAAAGATGAATATATATATCTTTATGATGGTCGAATCCGAGTAAAAGTAGATGAAATATCTCAAGATGCGGTTGTTGGTATTGTAGAAAATGATGGAATTTTAGCATCTAACAAGGGTGTAAATTTTCCAAATACTAAGATAAACATAAATGTAATTACTGAAAAAGATAAGGCAGATATGCTTTGGGGCATTAAAAATCAAGTTGATTTTATGGCTATATCTTTTGTTCAGAATGCTTCTGATATGAAAAAAGCACACGCTATTTTAGATGAAAATGGTGGTTCAGCAGAACTAATTGCAAAAATTGAAAAATTTGATGCAGTTGAAAATATAGACGAAATCTTAGAGTATAGTGATGGAATTATGGTTGCTCGTGGAGATTTAGGTATTGAAGTTCCATATTTTATGGTTCCTACTATTCAAAAAACTTTGATTAAAAAAGCAAATGCCTTAGCAAAACCAGTTATAACAGCAACTCAAATGCTTCTTTCAATGACAGAAAATGAGACTGCAACAAGAGCCGAGATTTCTGATGTAGCAAATGCAGTTTTAGATGGAACAGATGCAGTTATGTTGTCAGAAGAAACAGCTATTGGTAAAAATCCAGCCTTAGCAGTTGAAACAATGTCAAATACTATTATTCAAGCTGAAACGGTTTACAGATATAACAAGCTTCATGAATTTGAAAGTAGAGATGATAAAGATATTATTGACCTTTCTACAACACACTTAGCAACTACACTCAAAGCAAATGGTATTTTAGCTCTTACTAGCTCAGGAATGTCAGCTAAAAAAATGTCAAGGTATAGACCAAATGTAGATATCTTAGCTATAACACATAACATAAAAGTAGCACAAAAACTTACTCTTGTGTGGGGTGTTGCACCAGCTTTTTCAGTTAGAAAAAATAAATTTGAAGTGATGTTGTCAGAGGTTATGAATAAAGGTTTAGAAAATGGCGTTATAAAAAAAGAAAATACTTATATTATAACAGCAGGTGATCCAGTTGGCGTTCCTGGAACTACAAATAATATTCGTATTTTAAAAGAGAATGAAATTGAATATTTTGCAGCCATTAATGAAGCAAAAAAGAAAAAAGAAGAACCGCAGGCTAGTTTATTTTAAAATCTTAAAAAAGCATTTACTTTAAAAGTGCTATGATGACAACATATAGTTTTTGCAAAGGATTTTTTTATGGAAAAAGAACTTTTAAAAATATGTGGTTATAAAGATGATGAAAGAGGAATGTCTTTAGTTCAAGAAGTTAAAGGAAATTACTTATATTTTAATGAGATTGTTACTGCCTTAAAAGATTTAGAACCTTATTTAAAGCATAGTGATTATTATATCTCTTTAAGAAGTGGACAGCACATGATAAGAATTAAAAATGATCTTTTAAGTGAAGATGATTTGATCTCATTAGATGCTGAGATACTTGTTTGGGCAAATGAACATAATATAGAACTTCAAGAAGAACCAGGCGAAATTTCAATACTTGGAAAAAGAGAAAAAGATTAAGGACAAAATATAAAAAAGATTTTATTAATACTACTTCTTGTAGTTTTGAGTGTAGATGCTAGAGATATAACACCTTTTATCAAAGACTTTAAAGATAAAAAATTTAAAAAAGTTTGTAAAGAAGGAATGAAAGTTTATTATTCTGGATATAGAGATGAAAATTTTGTATCTTTAGTAGGTGTTTCATGTGCAAAGGTTGATAGTATTAATGTTCTTGGTATGTTACAACGTTCTTTAGTTTTAACACCTTCTTCAAGAGAAAATGCTTCTTATTTTTCTACACTAATCTTGCAAAAACGTCTTATTTATCAGTTTATGATTGACGATTTAAATATTACAGACTTAAAACTTCCTGCATCTAATCATCTTTTATCAAGAGTATTTGAACAACTTAGTGCAAAAAATTATCAGACTTTATCTGATTCTCCAAAGTTGATAGAACTTGAAGATAATGGCAGAAAAATTATATTGTCTATTTCTGATGATGAACCTATAAAAATAATGGTTGATGAATATTCAACAACAGGTGAACTAAAACGTCATTGGTATCAATAAAAAATTGTGTTAAAATTGCTAAAAAGAAATTAGGTAGCTTATGTCACTAAAAAAGAAAATTATAACAGCAGTTTTATTAATATTATCTGGTTTATTTTTATATCAAGGCTTTTCAATTATACTTCATCCCAAACCAACTTCTCAAAAGACAATAACTAAATAATGTCATATATAAATCTAAGTAAATCAGCTTTTTTCCATAACCTAGATTTTATTGTAAAAAAAACAAAAGATATAAATAAAGTTGCTCTTGTTTTAAAAGATAACGCTTATGGACATGGACTCTTAGAAGTTGCTTCTATGGCTAAAGAATATGGAATTACAAAAGTAGTAGTTAGAAATGAAATTGAAGCCAAAATAGTTAAAGATATGTTTGAATATATTCTTATTTTATCTCCTGACTTTACTGATGAAAGTAAAGCAAATTATATATATACAATTAACTCCTTAAGTGCAATAACACAATTTAAAGCAAATACAAGAGTAGAATTAAAAGTAGATACAGGTATGCATCGAAATGGTATATCTATAGATGAAATTGAACTAGCAAAACAGAAAATTAAAGATAAAAACTTAAAACTAGAAGGAGTTTTTACTCACTTTCGCTCAGCAGATGCTATGAGCTCAGAACTGTTTTGGCAAAAGAAAAAATTTGAAAATATTAAAAATATGTTCTCATCAAGCTTACGGTTTCACTCATGTAATTCCGCAGCACTTTTAAGAACTTCAGACTTTAATGAAGATATGGTTCGTGTAGGAATTTTAGCTTATGGAAACTTAGAAATGGATTCTGGTTTTGAAAAGACTGATGTTAAGCCCGTCTTGTCTTTATATGGCGAAAAAATTAGTACAAGGCTAGTTGAAAAAGGCGAGAGAGTAGGTTATAGTTCTACTTATGAGGCTAA
>Ga0256826_1002906_pt1 | contig 10363 bp, 8 predicted proteins | sample CV79metaG_FD_185975 | JGI IMG/M metagenome (GOLD analysis project Ga0256826, IMG submission 185975) | Hydrothermal vent microbial communities from East Pacific Rise, Pacific Ocean - CV79 | ecosystem: Environmental > Aquatic > Marine > Hydrothermal vents | place: Pacific Ocean: East Pacific Rise... | reverse complement strand
TTATCACAAATCTTGATAATAATATTGTTTTAACTTCGTATCCAAATGCTTTAATACAATCAATCATAAATATATTTAACAATGCAAAAGATGCACTAAAAGAACATCAAATTAAAGATAAGTATATATTTGTAAATACATATGAAAAACATAATAATGTAATTTTTGAAATATATGATAATGCTGGTGGTATCCCATCTGATGTAATACAAAGAATATTTGAAGCATATTTCACAACTAAACACAAATCTCAAGGTACGGGTTTGGGTTTACATATGACTTATAATATGATAAAAAATAATTTAAATGGAACAATCCGAGTAGAAAACTATGAGTTTACTTATGAAGATAAAATATTTAAAGGTGCAAAATTTATAATAAGTCTTGAAATTACAAAAAATTAACTCTCTACTATATTAACTTTTTCTTTTTCATCTTCTGTTGTTTGATTTTTTAACTCTTCATCTGTAATCATCTGTGTACTTATAGATAAAACAAGTCCAATTGCAATTCCTAAAGAAAGTATACCACTACCCCCATATGATAAAAATGGAACAGCAATACCTTTTATTGGAATAATTCCAGATACTCCGTATGCGTTAATTATAAACGCAATAAATAGCATAATTGCAATACCCAAAGTAAATAAATGATATTGTGCATTTATAAGTCTTCTACTAATTCTCAATATTCTCATAATAACTATAAAAAATAATGTTATTATAAAAAATAATCCAATTAAGCCTATCTCCTCTGTTATTCCAGCTAATACAAAATCGGTATGTACTTCACTTAGAAAACCAAGTTTTAAAGCACCATTTGATAGATCAACACCAAACCAACCTCCATGGTACATTGCATTTAGTGAGTTTGATACTTGATAAGGTTCAGGAAAGTCTTCAACCCTCAATGAATTTGCTATATCACTAGGAAAAATTGCTAAGATACTATCTTGCACACTTGACCACCATGATTGAAATCTATTGATTCTATGTGGTGCAGATATAATCAAAGTTATTACCCCAAAAATTGCAGTTGAAATAATAGTCATAAATATTTTAGCACTTCTATTTGCAAAAATAAGCATCACAAATAATACAGTTCCTAATAGTACAACTTGACCTAAATCTTTTTGTAAAAAAGCTATTAAAAATACTACAATTGAAAATACAACAGCATAAGGCAATAGCATTTTAACTTCTTGTTTAAAGCTTATTTTATGTAAGTTTGTAAATTTTCTATGAAAAGAAAAAGCAAGAAAATATATAAACCCTATTTTAAAAAATTCCACAGGAGATAGTGAAAATCCTGGTAGTCTTATCCATCTATTTGCTCCACCTGATTGAGTTACCATAAAACTAGGTAAAAACGGCATAACAGCCATAAGCAACATAAATACACCAAATAATAACCAACCTATTTTATACTGTTCCAATAATACTTCTGGTCTAATATGTGCAAAGAAAAACATAATTGCAATTGCAAACATACCAATAAATGCTTGACGTAAAAGAAAATGAAATTGACCATAATCAAAATAATCAACTGTAAATATAGATAATGAATATGAAAATATCATACCTATAATAAATAAGGAGCAGCTAAGTATTAATAATAAATAATCAGGTTTTTTGTCACTCAAAATAGGTTTAATATGTTTTTGGATAAAATTCATTCGGTATTATAGCTAAACAATACCAAAAAATATTAAAAGAGCATAATGAAAACAAAGATAAGATCACGACGAAACAAAATACTATTTACACTTTTAACTATTCTTCTTGCATTTTGTATTTTAATATTCTCAATAGGAAAAACAATTTCAAATGATAGGCATATCCCTTCATTAAACACAAAAAAACTTGATCTTGCAGTAAGAGGTAATATTCTTAGTGCTGATGATTTTAAAATAGCAACTTCAAAAAAAATATATACAGCAAGTATAAATATAAAATCTTTAGATCTTAATAAAAAAGAGTTATTTATAAATCTTTTTTGTATTTATAGTAATCTTGATAAAAAGAAATTAACAAAAGATTTAAATGAAGGTATTAAAGATAAAAAAAGTTATTTTATCTTATCACAAGAGATATCTTCAAGAACAGCAAAAAATCTTAAATTTTTAGCCAGAAAATTGATACAATTAAAAGTATTTAAAGCAATAAAGCGAAACGGTGTAAGAATAGTATATGGGCTTGATTTGATTGAAACGGGTGAAAGTAGATTATATTCATATAAAGATACCTTAGCACCAGTAATTGGATATATAAGAAAGAAAAATAACAAAAGGGCTAAACTTCGTGTTAATGGAGAAAAAGGTTTAGAGAAATTTTACAACTTTGAACTAAACAACCTTAAAAATGGAATATTAAAAGGTGAACGAGATATTGGTTCAAATATAATTTTTAATAGAAATTCACAAATTAGTTTAACTAAAAATGGACAAACATTAAAACTAAATATTCCTCTAAAATTACAAAAGAATATTGAAATAATACTTGACAAATATAAACGTAAACTTGAAGCTAAAGAAATAGTAGCATGTATTATGGAAACTAAAACTGGAAATATAATAGCCTTTGCTTCATCTAATAGATTTAATCCAACATCTATAAAACAAAGTGAGATTAATCATTTAAACGTAAATGCAATTGAACAATCATTTGAACCTGGTTCTGTAATCAAACCTATAAGTATTGCTATTGCTTTAAATAAAAATAAAGTGAATGAAACAGAACTTATTTCAGCACATAACTTTACAAAAAGAAATAAAGAAGGTTTATTTAGACGTGGAAAAATAAAAGTTGATGGATGGACTATTGGTGATGATCATCAATTTGATAAAAATTATTTGACACTAAAAGATATTATTATTCATTCAAGTAATATAGGAACACTACAAATTGCACAAAGGCTAAGTGCAAGAAATTTTCTAGATGGTTTTTATAAGTTTGGATTTACCAAAAAAACAGGTATTGATTTACCTTATGAGAAAGTAGGTTCACTACCTTCATACAATCAACTAAGAGCTGGTGAATCTTCTGGTAAAGATAATGTTTTTAAAGCAACTACATCATATGGACAAGGTATGAGAGCTACTTTTATTCAAGTTCTAAAAGCTTATAGTGTATTTAATAACGATGGGTATATAGTAAAACCTAGAATTGTGAAAACTACTCTTAGTAATAAACCAATCCAAGTAATAAGTAAAAAGTCTGCAAATATTATAAAAAAATATCTTATACAAACTGTTAAAGAAGGTACAGGAAGAAATACAAATATAGAAGGTATTGAAATTGGTGGTAAAACAGGAACTGCAAATAAAGCCAGAGGTGGAAAATACAAAAAGAAATATATTTCATCATTTTTTGGATTTGCAAATGATAAAAAACATAAATATACAATTGGGGTTAGTGTTAATGAACCAATTGCTACAGGAAAGCATTGGTATTATTACTATGCATCAAACTCTGCTGTTCCAGTATTTAAAGAAGTAATAAATACTCTAGTAAAATTTGATTATTTAAAACCAAATATAAATTAACTTTTTTTTGCTATAATACGAAAAACAATACAAAGGATATTTATGTTTGGAAGAAGTACTGAACTAAAAGTATATGAATATACACAAGAAGAGATGGCAAAATTTGCATATGCAAAAATCACTACAAATAAAGGTGTAATTGTAATTAAATTAACACCTGAAACTACAAAAAATACTGTTGCAAATTTTGCAAGCTTAGCAAATGATGGATTTTATAATGGTTTAAACTTTCATAGAGTAATCCCAAACTTTATGGCACAAGGTGGATGTCCTGAAAAAACTGGTACAGGTGGACCACAATGGGCTATTGAGTGTGAAACTCATCTTGGTGCTCAACAACATAGAATCGGAAGTTTATCAATGGCTCATGCAGGTAAGAATACAGGAGGAAGTCAATTCTTTATTTGTTTTGTTCCTTGTCCTCATTTAGATGGTGGACATACTGTATTTGGAAATATTGATGTAAATGACGAGCAAAGCTTTGAAGTTTTAGAAAATATAAGACAAGAAGATACTATAGAAACAATTGAAATTGTTGAATCTATATAATTTAGCATTTATATAATCAATAAAAAAGGCTAAGCAAATTTGCTTAGCCTTTTTTTATATATTAAAAATTATTTATTTATAGTTTTTAAATATTTAAATATATTTTGAATATCTGTTGGTGTTGTAACTTCTGCATAAGGTTTCATAACAAATGCAAAGCCTTTATCTTGTTCATTCCATGTATATGCTCTCATAGTATCTTGTAATTGTTCTAAATTAAAAGTATTAATAGCTAATGATGTATTTTGAGGTTTTAACTCTGCTTTAAGTCCATGACATAATTTACAATTTTTATTATAAATTCTTTTTCCATTTTTTATAGCAATTTTATCTTCTTGCTTTTGTTTATCTTCTTTTATTATTTTACTTAATTTAGCATAATCAACTTTTCCATTTGAAATAGCTTTTACTTTTGTATCTTTTTTTAATATATAAATAAAATTAAATAAATCATTTTTTTGAGATATTTTTATATCAGATATATTCCATCCAGACTTTTTCATATCAAGTATTGAATATGTACTATTACATTCCCCTCCATCAAATTTTTCATTTTCAACAGTAGAGACATCAGTTATTTTATTTTTATAACACATAGTTGAATTTGCAAATAATATATTAGCAAATAAAATAGTACATATCAAATATTTCATAATTTTCCTTATATAAAAAAAGCTTGAACTTTCGTTCAAGCTTTCTCTTTTTTGACTTATAATTTTTCTAAACGATTAGAAAGAATATTTTAAATCAGCTCTCATTTGAGTTTGATCAGATGCAGAAGTTAAACCTGAATAAGCTGCATATCTAACTGAACCAGTTAAATTTTTAGCAAAGTTATTGTTTAATTGAGCAACAACCTCACTAATTGAAGCAGAACCTACATCAGCAGAACCATATTTAAGTGAAGCACTCATAGTATCAGATACTGGAGCAGATGCACCAATAATAAATGCTTTAACATCAGCAGTATTTTGAGCAGAGAATTTAACTAACTCAGCTGTATTTGCAGAAGATGCATCAGTAGTAAATGCAGCATTTCCAGAACCATTAACTAGGTAAGCAAATGATAAAGAAACATCAGATACTTTTCCACCAACAGTTACAATAGCAGTTTTACCATCAGCAACACCAGCAGTATCAAAATCAGACATTGCATATCTAGCACCTAAAGCGATACCTTCAACTGTTGTACTAGCAGAGATAGTATTATTTTCAACAACACCAGCAACACCTACATTCCATAATTGGAAGTTAACACCAGAAACTGAACCTAATACAGCTAAAGCATGAGCATCTGTATCAGCAATTTTATTATTACCAAAATGTGCAGCAGCTAAAGTAATTCCTTTTGCAACAGCATAAGTAGCTAAAACACCTTCACCAGTTTCACCATCAGTAGTTGGAGTATTGATTCCTTGTCTACCAAATTTAAGAGTAAATCCATTATTTGCATAGTTAAGGTTTGCTTTATCCATAGTTACAGCAGAACCAGTTACTTCTTCTTTCTTGTCTGTAACAACAATTGCTCCATTTTTATCTACAGTTGCTTCTTTCCCTTTTGCTGATTTATCATCTTTTCTATCAGCATCAGCTTGAATACCAACAATAGCAGTAAAGTTATCATTAATTTTTGTTGTTGCTTTAACATCAAAATCGATATCATAACCAGTTACAGTTTGAGTATCTTTAACAGTTGTAGCATGATTTTCTACATATAATTTACCTGTATAAGAAGTATCCATTGCACTCGCGCTTGTTGTAAATCCAGCAACTGCAACTGCAGCTACTAAACTCATTTTAATCATTTTTGTCATTTATTTTCCTTTTTTGTTTAAATTTCGAAATTTAACAATTGTGTTGTAAATTTCCAAAACAACACATTGTTGTACGAAAAGTTTACTGCAATAATCTTAAACTCTTCTTAAATACTATAAAGAATCACCAATAGCTATAGACTTTAAGCTATATCTTAACTAGTGTATATCTTTTAAGGACATTTAAGTTATTCATTTAAATTTTAATTATTTTATATTGTTTTTATTATAAAAACAATAGATAAAAAAAGGCTTGATAATTATATCAAGCCCTTATATTAGTTATAATATGTGATTATTTTTCTTCAATCATTGAATATAAATATTCTTTATAATCATCAATATCAAAATCTTCAATATTTGCAACACTATCTTCAATTGCAGCTTTAGCAACAGCAGATGCAACATATACTAAAACTCTTCTATCAAAAGGTGAAGGGATAATATAATTTACTCCAAAACTCATATCTTCTCTATTATGTGCTTTTTTTACATACTCTGGTACATCTTGTTTTGCTAAACTTGCTAATGCTTTTGCAGCAGCTAGTTTCATATTTTCAGTTATTTTCATAGCTTGTACATCTAGTGCCCCTCTAAATATAGCAGGGAAACCAAGCACATTATTTACTTGGTTTGGATGATCACTTCTTCCAGTTCCTATAATAACATCTGGTCTTGCTTCTTTTGCTAAAGTTGGTGTTATTTCTGGATTTGGATTTGCACATGCAAATATTACTGGATTTTTATTCATAGATTGAACCATATCCTTAGTAATTAAATTTGGACCACTAAGTCCAAGTACCATATCTGCATTTTTCATAGCATCTTCTAGTGTTCTATCATCTGTGTTGATTGCAAAGTTTTGTTTATATTTATTTAAATCATCTCTTTTATTATGAATAACACCTTTACTATCTATCATTACTATATGAGCTATTCCCAAACTTCTGTACATAGTAGCACATGCAATTCCAGCAGCTCCTGCTCCAATTACTACTACTTTTAATTCACTAGCTTTTTTATTGTATAGTTCAAGTACATTCATAAGACCTGCTGTTGTAATAACAGCTGTTCCGTGTTGATCATCATGAAATACTGGTATATCACATATTTTTTTTAACTCTTTTTCAATTTCAAAACATCTTGGTGCACTAATATCTTCTAAATTAATTCCACCAAAAGTATCACTTATTGCATGTACAGTTTTAACAATCTCTTCAACACTATGTACATTTAATTCAATATCAATTGCATCAATATTTGCAAATTTTTTAAATAATACACATTTTCCTTCCATAACAGGCTTACTTGATTGATGTCCAATATCTCCAAGTCCAAGAACTGCTGTTCCATCACTTATAACTGCAACAACATTACCTTTGTTTGTGTATTCATATACTTTAGAAGTTTCTTTATGAATCTCCATACAAGGATGTGCAACCCCAGGAGAATAAGCCATAGATAGCTCTTTTGTTGTATTACATTGTTTTGTAATTAATGTCCCTGTTTTACCATTTGTATCAAATGCACTTGTTGATTTGTGATATTGTAGTGATTCTTGTGCGAATAACTCTTCTTTTGAATTCATTAGTTTTCCTATATTTTATTTGTATTATTATAAGAATATTATATGATATTATTATGAGCTTTTAGCTGAATAAAAACAATCATTATAATAATTTGTTATAAAAAAAGATAGAGATTTATCTCTATCTTTTCTAGAATTAGTTATTTATAAAGACTATAGTCTTTGTGGTCGTGTATCTTTAAATGCAATAGCTTCTGCTTTACTTAGAATTTCTAGTATTCCTTCTTCTATCATAAATGTTGCTAACTGCTCACCAATATTTGAACTTTCATTTATACTTTTGCTAAGTGATTTCTGAGTTATATTAGTACCATCTGGATAACCAATCATTGAAGTTAATGTAACTATATTATCTTTTAATGTTGCATTACAAGCAACTGGTGCTGAACATCCAGCTCCTATTTTACTGATAAAATCTCGCTCTATTTTAGTACAAAGAAAAGTTTCTTCATCATTTAATATTGAGGCGATTTCTCTTGCAAAATCATCTGAACTTACTATTTGAATACCTAAAGATGCCTGACCCATAGGTGGTATCATTAACTCTAGTGGTAATTTTTGTGTAAAAGGTATATCTTTAATAAGATCCAATCTATGAAGTCCTATATATGCTAAAATAATTGCATCATATTGCCCTTGGCTTAATTTTCTAAGTCTTGTATTTACATTTCCTCTTAAATCTTTTACTACTAAATCTGGTCTTTGCTTTAGTAGTTGCATTCTTCTTCTTAAGCTTGTAGTTCCAACTACTGCACCTTTTGGTAAATCTTCTAAAGTTTTATATGTATGAGATAAAAACAAATCACTTTGATCTGCTCTTTTAGTAATACTCACAAGTTCTAAACCTTCTGGCATAAATGTTGGCACATCTTTTAAACTATGTACTGCTAAATTTGCATTTCCTGCTAGCATTTCATCTTCAAGTTCTTTTGTAAAGTGACCTTTACCTCCAATTAAAGCTAAAGGTTTATCTAATATTTTATCACCATTTGATGTTATTTTATTAAGTTCTACTTCAACATTAGGAAATGCCTTATTTATAGCATCTCTTACAAAATATGCTTGCCATAGTGCTAAATCACTTGCTCTTGTTGCTATTACTATTTTTTTCATATTAGTCCTTATTTTCTTGTTTATCAATTTTTTCATGATTTTCTATAATCTCTACATCTATTATATCATCATCATTTTTTATATTTTGTTCATAATGGAAATTATTTGCACTTGTTTGATTTGTATATGTATGAGGATTTCTTGGAGTTGATTTCAATTTAAATATTTTAGAAAATAGCATAGTAAGAAAACCAAATTGCAATAATAATCCTAAAATATCAGTAAAAAATCCAGGGATAATAAGTAAAAATGCTCCCAAAGCTTTTGCCATATTTGTTTTTACAAAATCTTCTTGACTTATTTTTCCAGATGTTAAATCTTGTATATTTAGTGCAAGTGAGTATTTAAAAACTCTTAAAAGTGAGATTCCTATCATAGCTGTTAATACAACCATAACAAAACTCATCAATCCACCTAAATAAGAAGATATATAGCTACTAACCATAATCTCTGTAAATAGGTATATTAAAATATATGGCATTTTAGTTTATCTTTACTTTTAAAAACTCAACTACCTCATCAATAGCTACATCTGTTTTTTCACCAGTTTTTCTACATACAACTTCAACTATATTTTCTTGAAGTTTTTTTCCAATTATAACAGCATATGGGAAACCTAAAAGTTCAAAATCTTTCATTTTAAATCCAAATCTTTCTTTAACTCTATCATCTATTAGTGTTGAGATATTATTTGATTTTAAATCTTCATAAATTTTAACACCAGCTTCTAATTCATCTTCTTTTTTTGCATTTGAAACTATAACTTCACACATAAATGGTGTTGTAGTTTTTGTCCAGATACAACCTTTTTCATCATGGTTTTGTTCTATTACTGCTGCTATTAATCTAGAAACACCAATACCAAATGTTGCCATTTGCATATTTTGCTTTCTTTGCTCTTTATTTAAAAACTCAGCTTTAAGTGGAGCTGTATATCTATCACCTAGTTGAAAGATATGTCCTACTTCAATACCTTTTTTAAAGTTTAGTTTACTTCCACATGAACATTTTTGTGAAATTTCTTTTTCTTGAAGTTCTTCATATGATAGTTCATTTAAAGCATCTACTTCATCTTCATTTTCATATATTGTTTCAATATTCGCTCCAAACTCACATGCCTCACAAATTACAAGTGTATCTTCCCCGCTATTTGCTATTACATGAAACTCTTTACTTCCACTTCCACCAATAGCTCCTGAATCAGCTTCAACAACTCTAAATTCAAGACCTAATCTTGTGAATATTTTTTTATAAGTATCTTCCATTAGATTAAATTCTCTTATCATATCTTCAGTACTACTGTGAAATGAATATCCATCTTTCATTAAAAATTCTCTACCTCGTAAAATTCCAAATCTAGGTCTTGCTTCATCTCTAAATTTTGTATTTACTTGGTATAAGTTTACAGGTAAGTCTTTATATGATTTTACTCTTGCTCGTACTAGGTTCACCATAGCTTCTTCATTTGTTGGGCTTAGTACAAAAGAATTGTCTTTTCTATCTTTTATTCTAAGCATCTCTTTATCCATAGTTTCACTTCGTCCACTTTCTTCCCAAAGACTAAGTGGAGTTACAAAACTTAATTGTACTTCTATAGCACCTGCATTATTTAGTTCTTCTTTTACTATATTTTGTATATTATCAAGTACCATTTTACCTAATGGTAAATAGTTGTATAATCCTGCACCCTCTTGAGATACAAATCCACCTTTTACTAAGTATTGGTGTGATGGTAAAACTGCATCACTTGGTGCA
>Ga0256826_1002905_pt1 | contig 10364 bp, 3 predicted proteins | sample CV79metaG_FD_185975 | JGI IMG/M metagenome (GOLD analysis project Ga0256826, IMG submission 185975) | Hydrothermal vent microbial communities from East Pacific Rise, Pacific Ocean - CV79 | ecosystem: Environmental > Aquatic > Marine > Hydrothermal vents | place: Pacific Ocean: East Pacific Rise... | reverse complement strand
AACGTTTGATTAATTTGATGAGTTTATCTGCTATGTCTTCCAATTCCAGGATATAATCTGGGCATATTTTCAAGATTACAGCTTTAGGCATTTCATCATGATCGGCAGTTTTGGGATTCTGCACCAGAGTAATTCCTCCTTTTTGCTGTATTTGTTCCATTCCATAAGAACCATCATTATTGGCACCACTTAACACTACTCCTATTGCATTTTCACCATCTTCAAAAGCTACCGACTCAAAAAACACATCAATTGAAGGACGACTAAAATTAACTTTAGCATCACTATTGAGGAGTATTCTACCATCTTCTAAAAGGCCATGATAATTAGGAGGAATATAATATACACGTCCTGGCAGCAGAAGTTCCATATGGTTTACTTCCTTAACATGCAAAGCTGTATGAGAATTCAAATAGTCGATAAAAAACATATTCATTAAAGAGCTCATATGCTGTGCAATTATAATGGGTGCACTAAAATCAACCGGCAGGCGAGACAAGATTTGTTTCACGGCATTAATACCTCCGGCTGAGGCTCCAATAATAACTAGTGATTGATATTTTTTTACTTTTTTCAATATTCCTTCTTTTGATAGATTTTATGCGTTTGGTCTACGGTATAATAAATTGAATAGGCTTCCATGAATCTTAAGGACTCCTTAGAACCTAAACAAAACAAACCATTTGGCACCAAGCTTTTCGAAAGCAGATTAATCACTTTATTTTGTAAGTTTTTTTCAAAATATATTAACACATTTCTGCACAAAATTAAATCGAAATGATTGTGTTCAAAATTTTCTAATAAATTATGTGTAACAAATTCTATCTTGCTTAAGTATTCCGGTTTTAACTCCATATAGGAACCAAAATCATCAAAGTAATCCGCCAAATTGATATCGAAATCAGTCTTACTTAAATTCTTTTCATACTCTTTCTTTTTTGAACTATCTATTCTACCTTTGGAAGCAAAGTCAATAATATACGGATTAAAATCGGTAGCAATAATTTTTTGATAGCCCATGCCGAAGTGCTCAAGCATCATTAATACCGAAAAGGCCTCTTCGCCACTTGCACAAGCTGTAACCCATATATTTATATCCTTAGTTTGTTTTTCGGCAAGCAATATTTGATGTAATTGATGATAAAATTCCGGGTCACGAAATAGCTCAGTTACATTTATTGAAAAATCCTTAAAAAGGCCTTCAAATGCTATTTTATTTGTGAGTACATCCTCTTTTAAAATTTGAAATGTTTTATACTTAGCTATAGTCATTCTGTTCCTAATTCTACGCTTCAAATGCGCTTTTCCATATTCTCTAAAATCTACTTGATAGATTTTCCATATTTCTTCCAGAAAAGAAATTAGCTGAGTATTGTCAATATCTAATGCGTTCAATTTCCTAAGTTTTATGAATAAATAATTTCTTCTAAATCGGGTCTTTTAAAGGGCTTGCTGATATAATAATTCATTCCGGCATCGTAGCAAATCTGATCATCCCCTTTTAAGGCATTTGCTGTCATGGCAATAATTTTTATTGGCTCCAGATTGTTCTCCTTTTCATAGGCTCTTATCTTTTTTGTAGCTTTAAGTCCGTCAAGAACCGGCATTTGAATATCCATTAGAATTAAATCATAGTTTCCTTCTTTAAATTTTTGAAAAGATATTTCACCATTATCAGCCACATCAACTTCATGGCCCCATTCTTTTAAATTATATACGGCCACTTTCTGGTTTATCAGGTTATCTTCGGTAAGTAAAATTTTAAACTTTCGCTGATTATTTTTTGTCGTTGATTTACTTATTGTATCTACTTCTTGTACTTCTACTTCATCACCAAAAATAACATGCTCTATAGCACTATACAGATTCCATCTTTTTAGTGGTTTGTCCAAATAGGCCGAAATATTAAGTTTCTTCTTTATTTCGGTGCTCAATATATTTTGCTGGGCTGTTAATAAAACAAAATGCACATCATCAAAACCTTTGAGCGATTGTATTTTTTCCACAAACTGTATCCCGTTCATCTCAGGCATTTGATAATCAACAAAAACAAGCTGAAATAATTCTCCTTTCTTTTGTTTTTCAATCATTAGTTCAATACCATCCGTTGGGCTCAGCACGCTCATAATATTTGCATTTTTAGCTTCTAAATATCTTTCAAATATCATTCTTGATGGTTCATGATTGTCAACAACTAAAATATTTAAAGCAGAATAATCTCTTTTCTCCATGGTGATTTTCATGCTTTGATTTGCATCAATATCAAAACTGGCCGAAAACAGGAAAGTACTACCTTTTCCTTCTTCGCTCTCCACACCAAAGGAACCATTCATTTTTTCAACTAATTTTTTAGAGATAACCAAACCGAGACCTGTGCCGCCAAATTTCCGGGTAGTAGAAGCATCAACTTGGGTAAAACTTTTGAAAAGTTTTTCTTGACCTTCCTTGGAAATACCAATACCGGTGTCTTTCACTTTAAAAATTAAATGTGCTTTTTTCTTTTTTAATTCAACTACTTCGCAGCTGATTGTTATGTCACCATTTGTAGTAAATTTTACTGCATTATTAGCTAGATTCATTAAAACTTGCTGCAAACGCACAGGGTCGCCAATAAGTGAAGTGGGGACACCCGTGTCTACAAAAGTAAATAACTCATCATTTTGTTCAGCAGCTTTAAATTGGAGCACATCTGCGGTATCCTCTATTAATCCTTTTACAGAGAATGGGATTTCTTCCATTTCAATTTTACCGGCTTCAATTTTAGAGAAATCCAGAATATCGTTGATAATAGTGAGCAAATTATTAGCTGAAGTAGATATCAGTTTTAGGTAGTTTTGTTGCTCACTACTAAGCTCTGTTTGCGCCATGATATCCGATATGCCAATTACACCATTCATTGGAGTTCTTATTTCATGCGACATATTAGCCAAGAACATGGATTTTGCTTGAGTAGCAGCATTGGCTTTTTCAACGGCTTGTTCCAGCTGTTTTTGAGCTTCTTCACGCTTAGCTGCTTCTTTTTCCAAAGCTTCTTTCTGCTTGGTTAAAGCTTCTTCACTTTTCATGAGACTTTGTGCTTGAATCTCTAATTCTTCGTTGGTTACACGAAGTTCTTCTTGTTGCACTTGTAAGTTTTCTTCAGACACTTGCAAGGATTGTGTATGCTTTTCAAGAGTTTCATGAGATACTCGCAACTCCTCCGTCTGAACCTGAATTTGCTCTAATAAGGCTTGAGTTTCTATTCTGGATTGTGTCATATTAAGAGCTATAGTTAAACTATCCAAATAGACTCGAAGCAAATCCATATCGCGCTCGGTAAAAGTGCTTAACCCTGCTAACTCAACCACTCCCAGCAGTTTAGCATTTAATACTAAAGATAATATTATCAACTGCTTTGGTTGAGACTCGCCAAAACCAGTTTTAAACTTGTAAAAATCTTCAGGTATATCTTTGATTATTCTTATTCTGCCTTTATCATGAGGAACTTGTCCTAACAGGCCTTCTCCAATTTTTATATCCTCTAAATTATTATTGGCAATCCCCATGCTAGCTTGAAACTTTAACATCTTGGATTCCTGATGATGTGTATAGAAAAAGCCCAATTGTATAGGTAAATATTTCTTAACAGAGAGGAGTGCATTTAATGAAAATTCTTTAAAATCTTTACTATATCGTGTTTTTTCAAAGAGATCATTCTCGGCTTCTCGCATCATTAGTTGATGTTTGTGTAAGGCGTCAAAATCTAATAGTTTTTGAGATAGTTTATTAAAACTAATTGACAATTGATCTTGATCTGATTTCTCTCTCACTTTAACACCATATTCACCATTTTCTACTCTTTGCAGCTGGCGAATCAGTTCTTTACTACTTGATGCCAAAGTGTTGATAAACTTGGCCGTTTTTGCTATTTCATCTCTCCCATTTACTCTAATAGGCCTAGGTATAAGTCCTTTCCCCATTTGATGTAAAGAATATATAATTCTTCCAAGTCTTTTTTTGTACAAAAAAGTAAACAGAAAAACTAATGTTACAGACAAAGGCAAACCGATAACAAAACGCCAAACCATTAACTTTACAAGTTTGTTTAGCTCTTTTTGGATAAAAGTATCGTAGGGTATAATAATTCCGAAATAATACTTCAATACCGTGTGATATTTATAATACACCAATAAATCATCGCCTAGCTTTGTTCCCTTTAGCCTAAAATGAACAATATCACTTTTCCCTTGACTATTATTATAATTGCTTATTAAAGTATTATAAACTTCTCGATAATCATCATGAACAGATGATTTTATATTGATGCCTTCCAATGTGGGATGCATCAACATAAGACCTTCAAAGTTTCCATTATCAGACATTACAAATCCATAACCATCTGTTAAATATTTTCTCTGACGAAGACTTTTACTAATAACATCAACACTGTTTTCTTTCTCACCAACATATAGGATTCCTCTAATCTCGCCATGAATATAAATGGGGTCATAAACGGTAACATACCAATCGTCAACTACAAAGGCACGTCCTTGATACCGATCACCCATCTCTATTGCCTTTGCAACTTCTGATGAGTTTGGGATAAAAGTACCTACAGCTCTTTTCCCATCCTTGGTTCTTACATTGGTAGAAATACGAAGGTATCCTTGATCAATTTTTTGAAAGATAGTAACTGTTGCAGGACCCAATGCTTGTATTTTATCGACAATAGTATAATTATTTTGTATGACTTGTCCATCCATTTTCCACTCATTAACCAAAACACTATTAGTGTCATGAGTTATTTGATTCACAGCTTGATAGTGTATTTTTTTATGTGGATTTACACTTATCAATCCGGAGTAGTTTCTATAAAAAACCATATCAGCCACATTGATTCCCTGCTCTACTTTTCCTAGCATTCTTTCATAGGACAAGTTCAATTGTGAGTTAAAGTTTTCAATATGATTGGTGATATAATCATTATTTTGTCTGGTGATTAAATCCTTTTGATAATGATAGACGATAAAGGTAGATGCACCAAAAATAAGAAATACAACAAAGGAAATAAATAAGAAAAGCTGAAATGTAATAGAGTATCTTTTTAAGAAATTCATGTCCGTAAAGTTTTGAGGTCAATCAAATATACAAAAATATTCGCTAAAAGACAAACTGAATCTCCTCATTTATTTCAATGACGAATTCTCAAAAATTCATTTTTTATCAGCTATCCAAGCTCCTATTTATAAAATAAAAACTTTATCTATTTGAACATCATGGTCAGAAACCAACCTGACTAAATAATAAGCTGAGGGAAGCTTTAAATATTGCCCTGATTTGAAAGATAGAATGCTTGAAGAAGAATAAACCATTTGTCCTTGAATATTGAAAATTTGCATGTTTGCCTCTTGCTCATTTTTTGATTGTATAAACAAACAATCCTTTATTGAATATACATCCCAAGCCTTCTCTTTCACGATTATTTCTTCTTCGTTTATTTCTGTAGTAAAATCAAAGCATAAATCGAAACGGTGTTCGGGATCGGTATTTGCATAATCAAAATTAATGATTGAGTCTTTTCTTAAATCATAAACCTGACCTGATACTATATCTAGCAGAAAAAAAGGTTGACGAATATCGAAGCTATTGATATGGCTAAATTTGAGTTTGTAAACACCCGGAACATCTACCCTAAATCCCAAAGCAATACGGTCCTCTTGTTGAGGAAAAGGGACAGAATTTATGGCTGCTTTTTCGTTATTCTCTAAGTTGATATAAGAGAATATTTGGGGTACATCAGTATTTCCAAAGAGCTTTTGAACATCCATTTTTATATCGTAATCCCAATGAGCCATATCCCTAAAATTAATATAGGAAGCATCGTGCTTAGCATTGCCAGAAGCATGAATAATCATTGAATTTTTAGGGTATACACCATTCGACCCAAGTCTTTTATCTATATATCCCCATCCATCATGTGTTCTCACATCATCATTAAAAGAAAGAGTGACTCCTGTTGCAGTGGCTCGTACAAAAAATCCTTGGCCTACTTGTATATACCTTGCTTCATTATCAGCTATTTGAGAGTTCCAAGCGATATAAGTTTCGCCGTCGCCATCCCATACGCTTACTCCCGATTCCATATTTGCAGGAATGGTAACATTGTCCCAATCAATTAATGATGGATAAGGATTGCCCAATAAATTCCATCCGGTATAAACATCAGGATCGCCAACAGAATAATCTAGAGCACGGCTAATTGTTCCAGCTCTCATTTTTCCGTTATATTGCGCTGTCGATATTGAACTCTGAACTGCATAACCCTGCATGACAGTTAAGGAACTTGTTTCGTCTAATATATCAACCCATTTCTCAGTTGGCTCGTCCCAATAGTCCAAATAATCTCCTAAAAAGACACCGGCAACCTCATTTTCTAAAGGAGGTGAAACAAGTGCCCAAAATGGATTCATATTACGTATTGTAACGCTAATTGTCCCATCTATATGATCATTATAAGTGATAAACGATGATGTTAATCCAGATTCTAAATCTAGCATCACACCTCCTTCACCTGCATTATTGATCATAGTGTGAGCAACTGTATATTTATCCACAGCAATTTTAGCACCGGGTTCAATGGTCAAATCGTAGCAACTCCCAAAACGAACCTTTGGAGTAATTACTGTATTTGGAATAGTTATAATACTTGAAGCATCCGGTGAAAAAGTTGGTGACCAATTAATGTCATCATGGTAATTTTCATCAACACCACCAGTCCATATCAAATTTTGGGCATGCCTGCCCGGAGTCATTGCGTCGTTAAAACCATACATGATAACCCATTCTGCAGCAGTAAAATCGTTTCTTGGAGAGACTATACTTCTAATTCTAACAGCATTTGAAGCGGTATAAACCCAGTCCTCATAACCTCCCCATTGACCAATAAATCCATAAATATCAACTAATGCCCCAGCAGTATGATTTCCACCTTTATATAAACAGATTGTATTTCCTCCGCTGATAGAGACGTAAGCACTGACCTGATCGGCATTAAAACCATATGCAGAATTAAAATTTACCTGATTCCAACAAAGTACAAAAGCATCACCGGCAGCAATTGTTTTAGTGATATCTAATTGAACATCTACCCAGAAAACATCATTTAATAAATAGGACAAATACCATGTATCTGTTCCAAAATCAATATCGCTGGCTCCGGAATTATATATTTCAACAAAAACTGCACTTGGCGAAGATGCAGGCACTGCAATTTCCGAAATAATTAAACTAGGGACATCATAAACATGAAAAGCATTGCTATTGGTACTGGCAGCTGTACCTATTACATTATTAAAATCTTCAGCAGTTAACTCAACTCCTGTACCTGTAGCCGTTTCAAAAATACCATTAAATACCGCTAATCCCTCTGCATTAGTGCTTTCATCTATTATTCCTCCATTACTCAATGAGCCTGTACTTGTCATTCTGATAGTTGTACCGGAGCTATTCAGGTCAATATTGCTATTGGCATCAGTAAGAGCTACTACCGGAATGGGATAAAAGACCTGATTAATAACGGCATGTTGCGGCTGTGTTGTAAATGTAACTTGGGTAGGAAGAATAGTGACGATGAAATCTCCAGAATTAAAATCAGCTACTCCAAAATCTGAATCGAAACCCGTACCACTAGGATCTGCTAAAAAACCATGATTATCGGTATCTACTTTAAAGGAAAGCACTGTATTATCATGCAATCCACTATTTTTTAAATAAACCGAAACAATAATACTACCCGAGGATGCATCAGCTATTTCTATATCACCGGGGTTCATTTTAATATCTAAATAGTCATCTGTGATAACAGTAGAAGAAGGCGTAATATAAGTGGAAGTATTGGAATTATATATTCTTACTCCTCCTATAGTTTCCGACCATAAAGCTGTATTTGTTGAATGTGGGAATAATCTGATATTAGTAAATTGAGTTGCTTGAGAATCGCTACTGGCTTCTTCTATTAATATTTTAAACACATCCACTGACTCAATTGGAGTATCGAATAATGAAGAAATGTTTCCACCGGGTAATTGAGCACTTGGAGAAGATGCCAGAGTTGTAAGATCATTAGTAGTTGAAGCTATAACAATATTATCGAGACCAAATTCATCTCTACTTCCACTTCCCCCAACATCATCACCGGTCCATCGTAGATAATAATAAGAACCATCAGGTATATTTAAACTCTCTAAAACAGTATTTCGCCCATATACTATCCAATCAGCATCCTTATCCTTTGTAGTAGTTGATGTAAAATCTAATGAAGAAACTGATGTATAGCTGATATCATCGGCAGAATGTGAAAAATTAAATGAGTTCGATCTGTCCTGGTCATTACAAATAAGTACATCGTATGACAGGACTAAGGAATTGATTATACCACCGGTATTATTTTGTATTTTCAATGTGATGGTTCCCTGAGTAAAATCATCATCTACAGGTTGTATTCCTAAAATAGGATCCGGAAATCCATATAATGCATAAATTCCTCCCCATCCTACATATGCATAAGCAGTACCCCTAGTATAATCTGTATTAGCAGTTGTTTGCGTTCCTCCAAATGCCAAATCACCATAGCTAAAGCCCGTTATAGCCCAAGCATCGGAATCCAGTTGGCCAATTGCAGGAGAGCTCTGGAAACCCGACGCATCAAAGCGTCCATTGGAAACTCCATTTACCGTAGTAGTAAAATCAATCGTATAATTGGTGTTTGGAGCTAAAATAGAAAGCTGTGAAAAATTATACAAAGGTAAGAGGAGAAAAATGATAGCTAAAGCAAATGGCCGGAAAATAGAAGATAAACGTATCATGATGGTGAGTTAATTTTCGAATAATAATGGCTTATAAAAATACGAAAATTGATAGGCCAATTTATAAGAAGAACACTCCTCTCCTAATATTCCTGATGATAAACGAATAATAAAACAGCCATTTTTTGTAAAACAGGTATACCAATAAACTATTCCTTATTGAAAACAGAAGCTTAGAGAAGGATATGATGTAGACTCATTTATTGTTTAAGATAAACCCGCTTAAGCTGATGGGCATACTCAGAACTTACCTCCACAAGATAAACAGAAGTGGCTAAATTTAGTTTTTTACCCGAATGAAATTCATGCCCTAAGGCAGATTGATACACTTCTTGCCCCAAGAGATTATAAATTCGAACTTGATAATCTGTTTCGGCAGTAATAAACAAATAGTCTTGATGAGAATAAATAGTTATATCAGAAGTCTCGTTCATGATGTTTTCTGTTGGAGTTGTTCTGTCAAATAACAGATCGAACCTATTTTCGGGATTGGAGTTTTGATAATCGAATGAAATAATTGAATCCTGTTGAATATCGAAAATATCTCCACTTACTCTATCCATTAAATAGACTAATATATCTTGGTTCAAACGATTCGCTCCATGAATAGACAAACGATAAGTAGAGGCTATATTCACTCTAAAGCCCAAATGAACGGTATCCTCAATTTGAGGAAAAGGAACTGAGTTAATAGCCCCAATTGTATTCTCTGCCAAATTGAAATAAGTAAATACCTGAGGAATGTAATCATATCCAAAAAGCTTTTGCACATCCGTCTCCAAATCAAAATCCCATGAGGAGTTCTCTCGAAAATTGAGATATGTATTGTCTTGCATGCCATTTCTTTCAACAGTAATAACGAGTGTATTAGCAGGAATAAAATTGCTTGCATTTGCACTTTTGTCCATTCCACTTGTACCACTGTGGGTACGCACTGCATCAGTAAAAGAAAGACTGACTCCAGAAGCCGCTGCCTGAACAAAAAAACCTTGTCCAACCTGAAGGTATCTGGCTTGTGCATCACCTCCTCCACTTGCACTATAAGCAAAATATGTTCCTCCATCGCTATCCCAAATACTAATTCCACTAGCCATATTATTGGGTATGGTTACTAAATCCCAATCAACATTGGATGGATACGGATTTCCTAATAAATTCCAGCCTGTATAATTATCCGGAGCTCCAACGGAATAGTCCAAAGAATGGCTCACTGTTCCTGCTCTTAATTTACCTTCGTAAATAGCAGTATCAGCATCTTTTCTAGAGGAGTATCCTTGCATGATATTTAATGGTGTATTTTCATCTTGAATATCCACCCATAACTCTGTTGGCTCATTCCAATAATCCAAATACTCTCCTAAAAAAACATCCGCAATTTCGTTTTCTACAGGAGGGGCTACTAACGACCACATCACATTATCAGAATGTGCAAAAAAGACATTTACTCTAGCATCTGTATTATTATTTCCGTTTATTAAAGTGGCAGTACCCGAAGCACTAGAGTTTAACAACAATCCGGAT
>Ga0256826_1002904_pt1 | contig 10364 bp, 12 predicted proteins | sample CV79metaG_FD_185975 | JGI IMG/M metagenome (GOLD analysis project Ga0256826, IMG submission 185975) | Hydrothermal vent microbial communities from East Pacific Rise, Pacific Ocean - CV79 | ecosystem: Environmental > Aquatic > Marine > Hydrothermal vents | place: Pacific Ocean: East Pacific Rise... | reverse complement strand
TTCTCTTGACCCTGAACTAGACTCTGTTTTAGGTGGTGGTGTAGTACCTGGTTCACTTACTCTTATAGGTGGAAGCCCTGGTGTTGGTAAATCTACCCTCCTTTTAAAAGTTGGCTCTAATATCGCATCATCTGGTAAGAATGTACTCTATGTAACAGGTGAAGAGTCAGCAGGACAGATAAAACTACGAGCAAATCGTCTTAAATCAAATGAAAACTCGCTCTATCTACTTAGTGAAATACGCTTAGAGCAAATTTTAGTTGAACTAGAGCATCGAAGTTATGATTTTTTAATTGTAGATTCTATTCAAACTATATACTCAGAAAATATTACCTCTGCACCAGGAAGTGTCACGCAAGTAAGACAAATCACCTTTGAGCTTATGCGCATAGCTAAAGAGAAAGATATAGCTATCTTCATAATCGGACATATCACTAAAGAGGGTTCTATTGCTGGACCTCGTGTACTTGAACATATGGTAGATACTGTGCTTTACTTTGAAGGTGACTCCTCTCAAGAGTTACGAATACTCAGAGGCTTTAAAAACCGTTTTGGACCAACAAGTGAAATAGGTGTTTTTGAGATGCGTTCCGAAGGTCTTGTAAGTGCAACAGATATTGCATCACGATTTTTTAATCGTAACTCTCAGCAGAGTGGTTCAGCCCTTACCGTTGTAATGGAAGGGAGTCGTCCCATTATACTTGAAGTTCAAGCCCTTGTTTCAGAGTCTCATACAAGTAACTCCAAACGCCAAGCCACTGGTTTTGATAACAACAGACTCAATATGCTCTTAGCACTTTTAGAGAGAAAACTAGAAATCCCACTCTCTGGATATGATGTTTTTATCAATATTACAGGTGGTATAAAGATTACTGAAACAGCAGCAGATTTAGCAATACTTGCAGCCATTATTAGTAGTTTTAGAGACCGTGCTATATCTAAAGAGACCATATTTATAGGGGAAGTCTCTCTTGTAGGTGATGTAAGAGAGGTCTATGCACTCGATGTTCGTCTTAAAGAGGCAAAAATGCAAAATATTACAAAAGCTCTTGTTGCAAAAAAACCTTTAGAGAAATCTCCTATAAAAACTTTCGTAGTTGATGAAGTAACAAAACTACTTGAATGGTATTAAATTTTATAATTAAAAGCTCATTTTTCAAATAAAAGTTGTATAATCGCACAATTAAAAAAAGAGAGAAAAATATGATTGATGCAGAAATTAGAAGTGAAGAGAGATTTTCAAGGTTAGCAATCGCTTACGAAAATGAAACTGAAAAAGAGCAAGTTTCTAAATGTATAGAAAAAATTACAGCAAAACACTCTTTAACACCTGAAACATATACAACAAAAGTATCTAATGGAAAAGAAGTACTTGTTTTAGAGTACCATGATGATAGCTGTCGTGAGTCTGGTGAAATATTTGAAGAGATTATTAAAACTTTAGATATTAAAGTTTGTAGCTAACTTCAAAAGGAAGAGATATGGCTGAAGAAGAGACAAAAGAAGAAGAGTCTGCACCCGTAGAAAAAAAATCTAGTAATATGTTGATGATTATTATCATTATTGTACTCTTTTTAATTATTATTATTGGTGGAGTCGTTGCTTTTTTACTTATGGGTGATGATGAAGAGGCTACAGATAATGCACCTGTACAACAAGAGCAACCTGCACAAAAAAAGAGAAGTGTGTCACGAAACTCAAATAGTGCTTTTAATGACTCAAGACAACTGAATGAAATAGGTATTCTCTATCCATTAGATACTTTTACAGTCAATCTTAAAAGTGATGCAGGAAGAAGATACTTAAAAGTAACTCTATCTTTAGAGCTTGAAGGTGAAGAGTTAAGTTTAGAACTTGATGCAAAAACAGCTGTTTTAAGAGATAGAATCATTAGAATTTTAACTTCAAAAACTCTTGAAGAGATCTCCTCAAAAAAGGGAAAACAAAAAGTTACAGAACAAATTATGAATACACTTAATGCAATGATAGCAGATGGTGAAATTAAAGGGATTTATTTTACTGAATTTGTCATTCAGTAGAAAGTTCAATATGATAGGTATAGATTTAATAAAAACTTCTCGAATGGAACGCTTAATAGAGCGTTTTGGAGAGAAAGGACTTCAAAAGTTTCTTCTTCAGGATGAGATAGAACTTATAAGAAGTGCTAAGAGTGCTGCTGGATTTTGGAGTGTAAAAGAAGCTTTTTCAAAAGCTCTTGGTACAGGCATAGGAAAAGAGTGTTCTTTTCACGACATAAAAATATATAAAACACCTCAAGGTGCTCCAAAACTTGCTTTATCCAAAAAGATAGTTCAAAACTTTAATATAGTTGACACTTCACTCTCCATCACACATGATGGTGAGTACGCTATTGCTGTTGTAACTATTGAAACTCTATCCCCCACCAACAAAATCAAGCAGTTCTAACTTATCACCATCATTTAATATATAAGAACCCCAATTATTTTGTTTTACTATATTCATATTTACAGCTGCTGCCATAACTTTAGACTCTAAAGACAACTCTTCTAGTAAGCCTCCTAAAGTAATCTTTTCACTAAATTCTTTCTCTTGTCCATTAACAATAATAGTCATATTTATCTCACTTTTATATATATTTACTTTTGTGATGAAAATTATATCTATTTTATATTGAATTAAATCTCAACAAAGAGTATAATTTTACAAATAAAAGCAAATATAAAGAACATAATATGATAAACTCAAAAGAACTTTTTCAATATACTCAAAATTTAACACTTCTTTTTGTAGAAGACCATCAAGAACTTAGAGAAAATACCACTGAAATTTTAAGAAATTTTTTCAAATCCGTAGAGAGTGCCGAGAATGGTGAAGTTGCGCTCTCTTTATATAAGTCAAATAATGATATAAAACCTTACGACATTATTTTAACCGATATTCAAATGCCAATTATGAATGGAGTAAAACTAACAGAAGAAATTTATAAAATAAATCCAGATCAACTAGTTATTGTTCTCTCTGCACATGATGAATCAAAGTATTTACTTCCTCTCATTAACTTAGGTATAGAACAGTTTTTGAAAAAGCCTGTGGATTACCAAGATTTACTTAGGATTTTACTCAATGCTTCTAAAAAATTATCACTAAATACAGACGCATCTCACAACTCTAAAGAGATATATCTCAATGCAGACTCAATTTTCAATCAAGAAACAAAGATATTACTCTCTCAAAATGAAAATATGTATCTTACAAAATATGAAATTTTATTTTTAGAACTGCTTACATCAAATCTAGGAAAAGTTTACTCAAATGAAGATATTGTAGAGTATTTTCATAAAGTTTCAGAACATATCGATCCACAAAATATTCGAAAACTTGTCTCTAAATTAAGAAAAAAACTACCACAAGAGTGTTTGGAAAGTATTTATGGTGTAGGTTATAGAATAGTACCTTTCTATAACTAAGAAAGCTACTATATTCTATAAAAAATTTACTTATAACTCTGAAATATGCTTTGCAACTAATTCAAGCTGAGCATCACTCAACTTACTTACTTGAGTTTTCATAAGACCTTTCATTGTTGAACCGTAAGTTCCTGCTTTGTAACCTTGTAAAGCAGTAAGTACTTTTTTGCTACTCCACCCTTTAATAACTTGTGACTTATTTAAAGCTTTTTTTCCTGCATCTATACCGTGACATGAAATACATTTTTTAAATATATCTGCTCCCGTTAACTCTTTTGGAACAACTACTTCAACTTTTTTCTCTTGAGCAATACTCTTTACCTCTGTTTTTACAACCGTTTGAAGTGGCTCTTTTTTATGAGTATTTGTCGTAGTTGAAGCTTTTTCCTCACTACAAGAGATTAAAAACATAGCGACAACAATAGATAATGCAATTTTCATTTTTGAATTCCTTTTTCTTACTTAATTTAAATTATTATACAATAAATATTTAGATATAATTCCAACTATTATACTAGCTACAACGGAAATCCATGAACTTTGAACCTTATCCATTTGAAAAACTAAACAATTTACTCGAAAATATTGAACCAAATCCTAATTTAGAACTCTCTATTTTAACTATTGGTGAACCTCAGTTTGAAACTCCTGATTTTATACAAAAATCTTTAGCTACAAATGCCCCACTCCTAAAAAAATACCCAAAAACAGGTGGTGAAGCTATTTTAAGAGAAGCTATGAGAGGTTTTGTAAAAAGAAGATTTAACACGCAACTTAGTGATGCACAAATCATCCCTACTTTTGGAACGCGTGAAGTCCTTTTTAATTTCCCTCAGTTTCTACTTTTTGATAAAAAAGAGCCTGTTATGGCATATACAAATCCTTTTTATCAGATTTATGAAGGTGCTGCTCTTGCAACTCGTTCTAAAGTTATACACTTAAATCTTGATGCATCAAACAACTTCAAACCAAAAATAGATGAAGAGGAGTTAGCAAGTTGTGATTTAGTTATACTTAACTTTCCCAACAACCCAACAACTGCAACACTCTCACTTGAAGAGTTGTCTGAGTGGGTCTATCTTGCACTTAAACATGATTTTGTACTACTCAATGATGAGTGCTATAGTGAAATATACACAGATGAACCTATCCCCTCTTTACTTGAAGCATCAACACATGTAGGTAATACTTCATTTAAAAATATTTTAGTTATAAACTCTATCTCAAAACGCTCTTCTGCTCCAGGGCTTCGCTCAGGGTTTATAGCTGGTGATGCGAAGATTTTAAAAGAGTATATGAAGTATAGAACTTATGTAGGGTGTGCATCACCACTTCCACTTCAAAGTGCAGCAGCTGAAGCATGGAGTGATGAAGCCCATGTAACTGCATCAAGAGAAGTTTATAAAGCAAACTTCAAAATTGCACAAGAGATACTCCAAACTGAAATACCATCAGCAACATTTTATCTATGGATAAAAGTTACTGATGCATTAGAGTTTACAAAGAAACTTTATGAAAAGTATGCTGTAAAAGTACTTCCAGGAGAGTTTCTAGCAAGAGATGATGCAAAAGGTGAAAACCCAGGAGTTGGCTATATTCGTATAGCTTTAGTAGAAAATGAAGTAAAAACAAAAGACGCATTACTAAGAGTAAAGGAGTGTTTAAATGAGCAATAAAGTAGAAGAGTTAAAAACAAAGGTTTTAGAAGCACAACAAAAGAGTGATATAGCATCACTCTATGTACTTGAGTCTGAGGCTCATGAAGTTTTTGATGAAGAGACACTTCATGGGTTTTATGCAAATATTTTAGATTTAGCATTAGAGAACCTAACAAATACTCTTGAATCACATAGAAAAATGGATATGAATGAAGTACAAGACTTTGCAACTTCAAGAGCTTTATATGAATACGCTATGGAACACTACTCTGCTGGAGCTATTAAAGATGCAGCAGCACTTTTTGAAGTTCTAAGTGGTATGACAACTGATGATAAGTTTTCATGGTCACTTAAACTTCATTGGCACGCAGCAAATGAAAATGTATCTTTAGATGATTTTATGGAAAGAATGGCAGACCTAGAAACAACGCAAACAAATGGTACTTTTTACATTTCAGGATTCAAAAAAGAGGCACAAGAGTTACTTGACAACGCTCAACAAGGGGAATAATATGAATATACATTTTATTGGAATTGGTGGAATTGGTATCTCTGGACTAGCACAGTATATGCACTTTAAAGGTCATACAGTAAGTGGTTCAGATATAAAAGATACTATTATCACTCAAAAACTCCATAAAATGGGTATAAATGTTACTGTTCCTCACTCTTCTGATGCAATTACAAACCAAGATTTAATCGTTCACTCAGCTATTATTCGACCTGATAATCCAGAAGTCATTTCAGCAAATGAAAAAGGCATTGAGGTTCTTGCTCGTCGTGAAGCACTTCTTAAAATTTTAGATGATAGAAAAGTCTATTCTGTTGCTGGAGCACATGGTAAAAGTACAACCACTGCTATACTTACAGCTATAATGAATGGTTCGGCTATCATCGGTGCAGAATCAAAAGCTTTTGGCTCAAATGTTCGTTATGACGCGTCAACAGATGTAATGCTCTTTGAAGCAGATGAGAGTGATGGAAGTTTTATAAATTCAAATCCTTATTGTGCCATCGTTATAAATGCTGAACCTGAGCATATGGAGTATTATGACTATAACTATGAAAGGTTTTATGATTCCTATAGAAGATTTATAAACTCTGCTCCATGTAAGGTTTTAAATGCTGAAGACCCTTTTTTAGAAACACTTAAAAATGAGGTTGATGCAAAATGGCTCTATCCATCTAAAGATATTACAAATATAGAGTTTGTTCTTATTGAAGATGAACCATATACAAAGTTTCAACTTCGTGATTTAGGAAGTTTTGCTGTTTGGGGGTTTGGTAAACATATAGCACTTGATGCATCACTAGCAATTATGGCTGCAAATGATGCTATAGATATTGAAACTATACGAAAAAATCTTCTCTCATTTAAGGGTATAAAAAAGCGTTTTGATATTATTAGCTCTGAAGAGAATAGTGTTATTATTGATGATTATGGTCATCATCCAACAGAGATAAAAGCTACTTTTGAATCGGTCAAAGAGTATGCAAAATTAAAAAACTTTAATAAAATCACTGCTATTTGGCAACCACATAAGTACTCACGAACTATAGATAACCTTGAAGCATTTATAAACTGTTTTAATGGGGCAGATGAACTTATTATACTTCCAGTATGGTCTGCTGGTGAGACGCAAAGAGAGATAGATTTTCAAAAACATTTTAAAGATTATAACCTTATAATGGCTGATGCAATTAGAAAAAGAGATAATCATATAGAACTTATTAAAGATGGAAAAAGTATTCAAACTTTAAATAAAGGTTTAATTATTGGCTTCGGAGCTGGTGATATTACTTATCAAATGAGAGGTATAAATTAATGGCATATATAGCAGGACTTATTATAGCAGGACTTTTTTTTGTAGCACTACACTACTTTACAGAGTTAAATAAACAACAAAAACTAGTTATTACAGCTTCTGTACTTTTACTTATCTTGTCTGCTATAGCATACAACACTTATAGCTCAATGCAAAGAGATCAAATGATGAGTGCTGTTTTAAAATTTAAACAGGGTAAAACTATTAAGTGTGATGAAAATGATATAAACAGTAGTAACTATACACTTAGTATTGGTACATATACCTTTATAGGGAAAAAAGATACTCCTAACTATGCACAGATGATTAGTGCTTCATCTTGTCAATAGAATATACTCCATAACATTCACTCTTTAAATATGGATGTGTAGAGATATTATCTGCATATCCTTTTATATAATGTCCACCATCCTTAATTAATGAAACAATAATATTTGTAGCCTCTTCTCTTTTTTTATTATCAAAATAGATAAACATATTTCGTGAAATAACTATATCATAAATGTTTTTTTCTTGGATTTCAAAAATATTTTTTTGAATAAATTTTACTTTTTCTCTATACTTTTGTAAAATTAAAAAATGTTCATCATCATAATGTGTAAAATAATTAGATCGATATTCTGCATCTAGTTTATGAAGTGAATGCTCACTATAAAGACCTGTTTTAGCCTTTTCTAGGGCTAAGGTATTTATATCATATCCTGTAATAGTAATTCTATTTAAATCAACTCCAGCATCATCTAAGAGTATTAAGATAGAGTAAACTTCTTCACCACTAGAACAAGGTAATGATAAAATATTAAAATTTTTATCTGACTTTTTTATAAAAGCAACAAGCCATTTTAACTCCTGTACCTCTCGAAAAAAAAATGTTTCATTCACTGTTACAATATTAAGAACATCTTGATAAAATTCTCTATCTTTTTGCATTATCTCTAAAAAATCTTCTGTTGAGTATAGAGACTTTTCTTGTGCAAATTGTTTTAAGCATGACAGAGAGAGTGTTCGCTTATCTAAATCTGTAATTCCACTTTTTTTATATATAAAATCTGTTATAACTTCAAAGTTTGAAAAGTCAATCTCTTTTCTCTCTTCTAAAGTTTCATCTTGAGGAGTTTCAATCTCTTTGGCAAAAAATCTCTTAAATAAATTCATCAAAATCAACCTTGAAGTAACTTCTGAATTTCATCAAAAGATTTTATTTCATCAACTATTCCCTCTTCTACAGCAGCTCTTGGCATACCATATAGTGGTGAACTCATCTCATCTTGTGCCACTATAGTTGCACCAACATCTTTTAAAATCTTTGCTCCATCAACACCATCTCTTCCCATACCTGTCATTATAATTACTTTTATATCTAACTCTTTTATAAAAGGAACAAAAGATAAAAAAAGTTTATCTATATCTGGAGTAAATTTTTGATTAGTACTATCTTTTTTAAAGTAAAGCTCATTATTTAGTTTCTCTAAAACAGAACTCTCTGAACAGATGTAAACTGCTGGTTTACTTAAATCAAGAGTATGTGGCGTACTAAAAACATCTATATGCGATGCTTCATCCAACTCTTTTATAAAGAGTGGTAAAACTTCTTCTCTCATATGTTGTGCAATGATTATAGTGTGTGAAAGCCTATCTATGGAAGTTAAAATCTTTTTTATAAGTGTTGGACCTCCCGTAGAAGCTCCAACTAAAACTATTTTCTTTTTCAACTTTTATATGAATTTAAAAGTTCATTCATTTTTGCTGTCATACCAGAGAGATGATCAGCTGCGGATGCAATCTCTTCAACATTTCGTACATTTGATGTTGACAACTCTTTAATATTTTGAATTTTATCTATCATTGTTTGTATTTCAGATGTATTACTTCTATAACCCATAACCATATGATCTACTTTATCAACAGCTTGAATCATTACAGAAGAACTATTTGATATTCCATCTTGAACATCAGTTGCACTATTTGAAAGTTTTTCAATCTCTTTAGCATTAGCAGAGATAGAATCACTTGCATCAGTGATAGACTGGACAATAACATTAATACTTGCATTTATCTCAACTAAAGATTTCTGCGTTCTCTCTGCTAGTTTTCTTACCTCATCAGCAACAACAGCAAAACCACGACCATGTTCACCTGCACGAGCAGCTTCTATAGCAGCATTAAGTGCAAGTAAATTTGTCTGATCTGCTATATCACCTATAACTTCTAGTACTGATTTTACTTGTGTTGCATCAGAACTTAGAGAACTTAATCTATCAGAGAGTTCTAATTCTGCTTGAGATCTTACATTTATTTCACTTGCCAACTCATCTATAAGTGTTGTTGAGTGTTGTAAAGATCTGTTTGCTCCATCTATCTCATCTTTTGTTAACTGTGCTTCTTCTATAGCTCTTGAAAGTACAGACTGAAGCTCTACACCCTGTTCATTTACGGAATCAACAATTTTAAGTTCATCTTCTGCTTGACCACCAATACTTAAAGAGGTTCTTGCTAACTCTTCAGAAACAGAGGCATTCTCACTCCCTGTCTCTTTTGCTTGAATAATAGTCTCTTGAACTTTATGAATAAAACTATTAATATAGGTTGATACTTTCGCCACTTCATCATTACCAACAACTAAAAGTCTTGCTGTTAAATCACCCTCTCCATGTGCTAAATCATTAGCTCTATTTTCCAACTCTTTTAAAGGTTTTACTAAAAATCTCATAATTATTGACATTGTTACAATAAGAGCAATCACAAAAACAACAATAGCTGTCATTAAAATATACATAACCAACTCTCTTGCTGGTTCCATAGCTTCATCTTCATCTATCTCTGAGACAATAGCCCACTTAGTTTGACCATATACATCGACACTATCATAGACGCTTAAAACCTCTACACCTCTATAGTCTAAGATTACACTTTGACCACGCTTAAGCGATTTTTCAAAAACATCTTGAGTACTTTTTGTTTTTACTTTCCAAACCCCTATAGTTGTTCCAAGTGCTTGAACCACGCTATCTTTTATCTCTTTTACAAAGCGAGAATTACTACGCATAGTATAGTCATTACCAACTAAATAACACTCTCCACTCTCACCAAGTCCAGCCTGTTTATAGTTTCCACCAAAATGCATAATATTATTAATAGCATCAACTGGCATTTGAAAAATCATAACACCCTTTTTCACACCGTTTACAAAAATAGGAGTTGCTAAAAATGCTGCAGCTGCATTATAACTAGGTTCATAAGGTTTAAAGTCATCAAAAGCTATTCCCCCCTCACTCATACCTAAAGCTTTAGTGTAAGCTCTTGCTATTCCTGTATTAGAGTATATACCAGATTTTAAATTTGTAGAAAAATCTTTCTCTTTAAAGTCAGTATAGATTATATTTCCCTGTAAATCTACCATAAAAATATCATATAGACCATAACTCTCTAAA
>Ga0256826_1002903_pt1 | contig 10365 bp, 8 predicted proteins | sample CV79metaG_FD_185975 | JGI IMG/M metagenome (GOLD analysis project Ga0256826, IMG submission 185975) | Hydrothermal vent microbial communities from East Pacific Rise, Pacific Ocean - CV79 | ecosystem: Environmental > Aquatic > Marine > Hydrothermal vents | place: Pacific Ocean: East Pacific Rise... | reverse complement strand
AACAGTTGCAGGAGATACAGTAATAGTTCTACTCTCTGTTTTATATGTAGCAGGGATAGTTTGAATTTGTGTTGACGCAGCTGTTACAAGAACTCTCTCTGTACCATTTTTATACTCAGCAGGAACAATTGAAAGTTTTGTACTCTCTGGAGTTGCTAATATTTTTTCTGTAACAGTTTTATATTTAGCTGGAATTACAACTTTACCATAACATACACCAGACTGTGCATTTGGAAGTGTAAATCCATCAGCTTGTATAGCTTGTGTTTGAATAAGTGTTAAAGTAATTGCACCTATTGCTAATTTTTTATATTTTGTCATTATTCTTCATCCTTTTAATTTTACAGAAAGAAGTATATCATATAACATATAAAAAAATAATTATTGATAAGAAATAATAAAATTTTAATAAAAGATAGAGAGAAAGATGTGTACTAACAACTCAAAAAGAGTTGTTAGTGAAGTAGAAGTTCACAATAGAGTTAACTATTAAAATACACCTAATGCTTTAAGAGTATCCATTGAAAGACCAGAAACAATATGTCCTGATTTTCTTTGGTATGCTTCTACAGATGCTTTAGTTGCCATATCAAGAGAACCAGTTACAGGAGTGTTAAATCCAGCAGCTGTTAATGCTCTTTGAATTTTAGAGATAGTCTCAAAAGTCATGCTTGATTTACAAAGAACAGGCATCCATTTAACTGACTGTGGAGAAACTTGAACTTGTTTAGATACAGTTTTATATGTTGCAGGGATAACAGTTTTCTTTGTTGTCTCTGGTCTAACAAGAACAGTTTTGTTTACAGTTTTATAAGTTGCAGGAATATTGATAGTTTTTGAACTAGCAGGTGTTGCTACAACTCTTTTTGTAATAGTTTTAGTTATAGCAGGAGTAGCTACTTTACAGATAACAGAAGATGTTCTCTCCATACCTGGTTTTTCAGCTAAAGAGTTAGACCATACATACTTAGCACCAGAAACTTTTTGAGTTTTTGTCAAAGTTTTATATGTTGCAGGAATATTAACACTTTGAGTTGATGCAGGTACTGCTAACTCATTTGTTGTTACAGTTTTGTATACAGCAGGGATAACAATACTTTTTGTTGTTTCTGGTCTTACAAGAACTTGTTTTGTAACAGTTTTGTATTGAGCAGGAATATCTACTAGACACATCATCTCTTCAATAGCACAATCTTGGTCATGACATACAGTCTGTTTCCACTCTTTTTTAGCTGGAGCAACTTGAACTTTTTCTGTAACTGTTTTATATTGAGCAGGAACAGTAACCAATTTAGTTGACTCTGGAGTTACCAAGATTCTTTTTGCACCTGGTTTAAACTGTGCAGGTTTAGAAATTAATCTAGTAGAAGCTGCTGTATCAAGAACTTTTTCTGTAACAGTTTTGTACTGAGGAGCTGCATAGAACTCATAGTAACAAGAACCTGTAGGTGCAGACTCCAAATTGATTCCACCAGCTCTTGCAGATGATAAAAGTGCAGATGAAGCAACTCTAGCATCTGGGTTAATTCCTGTTTTCCACTCAACAGTTGCAGGAGATACAGTAATAGTTCTACTCTCTGTCTTGTAAGTTGCAGGAACAGTTACAATTTTTGTAGAAGCTGCAGTATCAAGAACTCTCTCTGTAGCACTTTTGTACTCAGCAGGAATAATTGAAAGTTTTGTACTCTCTGGAGTTGCTAATATTTTTTCTGTAACAGTTTTATATTTAGCTGGAATTACAACTTTACCATAACACATACCTGATTGTGCATTTGGAAGTGTAAATCCACCATTTGATGATTGCATCATAACTGCTGATGCAGAAGAAGATTGAACTGCTGGAGTAGCTTTTGTAGCTACTTTTTTAGTGGAGATAGATTTAGAACTAGATTTAGCAGTAACTGTTTTTTGTTGACAACCTGTTGTAAGTAGTGAAATTGCCACTACAGATAATACGATAGTTTTAGTATTTAACATGAAGATATCCCTTGAAATTTAATTTTACGCTCTAATTTTAGCGAATTAATCTTTAACATAATATTAATATTTGTGTAATTATATAGAAACATAATAGCCATATGATATAATAAGGTTATGAATAAAATAACAGATACAATAATTATTGGAGCAGGTGCTAGTGGGCTATTTTTGGCAACTTTGTTAAATAGAAAGAGTGATGGTAAAAGAGTAGATATACTGATATTTGAGCATAATTCTACAGTAGCCTCTAAAGTGCTAATTTCTGGTGGAGGAAAGTGCAATATTACTAACGATAAAGTTAAATCAAATAACTACTTAGGAGATAAAAGTTTTATAGATAATATTTTAAAATCGTTTACTCAATATAGGCTACTTAGTTGGCTTAGAGAGAGAGGGTTGACTCCAGAGCTTAGAGATAAAAATCAATATTTTTGTAAAACTTCATCAAAAGAAATTGTTAATATTTTAACAAGAGATATTCCATGTAATCAATTTAAATTAAATTTTAATGTGATTAAGGTAGAGAAACATGATACTATTTTTAGTGTTATAACAGATAGAGGAGTATTCCATTCCAAAAGAGTTATTGTAGCCTCTGGTGGTCTAAGTTTTCCTAAAATTGGAGCTAGTTCTATTGGGTATGATATTGCAACATTCTTTGGTCATACAGTTAATAAATTATCAACAGGATTAGTAGGTCTTACTGTTCAATCTGAACAGTTTTTTTTCAAATCTTTAGCAGGTATATCTGTAGACGTAGAGATAATGGTGGGTGATAAAATAGCACAAGGTTCACTTCTTTTTGCTCATAAAGGTATCTCTGGACCAGCTGTATTGGATGCATCTCTTTATTGGGAAAGAGGTAAAATTAGTATCAATTTTTTACCTAAAGTAGAGTTAATGAGGCTTAGAAATTCAAAGAGAAAAATATCTAATCTTTTAGGATTACCTAATCGTTTGGTAAAAGCACTATTTATTGCCATAGAGATGGAAGATAAGATTGCAAATCAGATGAGTAATAGTGATTGGGAGAGGTTAAAAATACTACAAAATTATAGTTTTGCACCAGCAGGTACATTTGGTTACAGTAAGGCAGAAGTTACAAAAGGTGGTGTCTTGACAGATGAGATTGATTATACCAACATGATGAGTAAAAAGGTTGAAAATCTACACTTCATTGGTGAAGTATTGGATGTAACAGGAGAGCTTGGTGGATATAACTTTCAATGGGCATTTTCTTCAGCTTTTGTTTGTGCAAAAGCGATAGAGTAAATTAAAATTATGCTAGAATATATATGAAAAAATTGAAAAGAGTATATAACAAATATGGCGATAAAAGAGATAGAGTATAAGAAAAAAAGTTTTAAACTTAGTTATGAATTAGTTAATCCAAATGCAAAAAAAGGTATTTTGATTTTACATGGTTGGGGAAGTAGTAAAGAGATTATGAAACAGGCTTTTGATAAGAAGTTTGCAGAGTATAGAGTAACATATTTAGACCTACCTGGTTTTGGTGGTAGTAGTAATGATATGATATTAACTACTGTTGATTATGCTTTTATTGTAAAGCTTTTTATCAAGGCAGTTGGTCTTAATCCTACTGTAATCATGGGACACTCATTTGGAGGAAAAGTAGCTACACTATTAAATCCATCTTACTTAGTTCTTCTCTCTTCTGCTGGAGTCGTAACAGTAAAACCTTGGTCTGTCAAGTTGAAAATAGCAACATTTAAGTTTTTGAAACCACTAGGTATGAAGAGGATACGAGAGCTTTTTGTATCTCCTGATGCACAAGGAATGAGTCATGAGATGTATGAGACATTTAAAAATGTAGTTGATGAAGATTTTGAGCATGAGTTTGCAAATTATAAAAATAGAGCATTGTGCTTTTGGGGGAAAGATGATACTGCAACCCCTCTATATACAGGAGAAAAAATAGCCAAAATGATTAAAAACTCAAAATTTTATCCTCTAAATGGTGACCACTTTTTCTTTTTACAAGAGGCTCAATTTATAGCTGATGAGATAAAAAAAGATTTAGACAGAGTTTAACTAAAATCAACCAGTTTTAAGTACTTTTTGATAAAATCCCCTCTTAAAATAGAGGTGATAAATATGGCAAAAAAGCGAGTACTTGTTAAGTTTTCAGGTGAAGCGTTGGCTGGTGAGAATGGCTATGGTATAGATACTCAAATACTTCACTATATATCTGAAGAGATTAAGTCTTTAATTGAGAATAATATAGAGGTTGCCGTAGTTATTGGTGGTGGAAATATTATTCGTGGTGTATCGGCTTCAGAGGATGGTGTTATCAAAAGAACCTCTGGCGACTATATGGGAATGTTAGCTACAGCTATTAATGGAATAGCACTTCAAGAGGCATTTGAACACGCAAACTTAGAGGCTAGGCTTCTTTCAGCTATTGATATGCAAGAGATTGGAGAGCCATTTATTGTACGCCGTGCTAAAAGACATCTTGAAAAAGGTCGTGTGGTTGTTTTTGCAGGTGGTACAGGAAATCCATACTTTACTACAGATACAGCAGCAACACTTAGAGCCTCTGAAGTAAATGCAGAGCTTATGATAAAAGCTACTAAAGTAGATGGTGTATATGATAAAGACCCAAACAAATTTGATGATGCTGTAAAACTTAGTAGTCTTACTTATGAACAGGCTTTGAGTGAGCATATCAAAGTAATGGATGATACCTCTATAGCACTTGCAAGAGATAATAGTATGCCTATTATTGTTTGTAATATGTTTGAGAAGGGAAACTTATTGAAGATTATTAATGGAAATAGAGAACTCTGTTCTATTGTAGAGTAGATATCTATAGACGAACTAAAGAAATTATTTAAAGGATTAAAATATGAAGATAGAGAAATTAACAGCAAAAGCACTAGAGTTACTTGAATTTGATAGATATCTGTTGGCCGCAGCCGTGGGTAAAAGAGCAGAAGAGATTGCTAGAGGTGCTACACCTTTGGTAGATATGGACCCTAAAATTGATAAGTTTACTAATATCGCATTAGTAGAAATTGCCGAAGGTAAACTTATCGTATCAGAAGAAGTTTAATATATTATGGAGGCTTTACTCAGCAAAGCACGAGATATTAATACTATAGAGGAGGCTGAGAAACTTCTCTTCTTATATTGTGATATCTCATCAAATACATTACAAAAAGCATTAGAACTATCTAAAGTTGCACATAAATATCAAAAGCGAAAAAGTGGTGAACCATATGTTGTTCATCCTATTTTAGTTGCAACTTTTACAGCACTAATATCTAATGATGAGGTGATGATAGCATCTGCTCTTATGCATGATGTAGTAGAGGATACCGACTATACTATTGAAGATTTGGCAGAAGTTTTTGGAGAGGATATTGCATTTTTAGTTGAGGGTCTTACTAAAATTGAAGTTTTACGAGATGAAGAGCTTGTTCCATCCTCCTCCAATCAGAAGCTTACATCATCAGCATTAACATTTAGAAAGATGCTTCTATCATCTATCAAAGATGTTAGAGTCTTAGTTGTTAAGTTATGTGATAGATTGCATAATATGACTACACTAGATGCACTATCTCCTGAAAAACAACGTAGAATATCAGAAGAGACAATGGTTGTATATGCTCCTATTGCTCATCGTTTGGGTATCTCTCAACTAAAAAATCGTCTTGAAGATTTGAGTTTCTATTATCTATATCCAAAACCATATAAAGAGATAGATGATTATATCGTAGGAGATAATCAAAATCTTAAATTAAAGTTAAATACATTTATTCAAAAGATTCATAAACTGATGCTTGAAAATGGTTTTAAAGAGGATGACTTTAAGGTTTTTGGTCGAGTAAAACACTACTATTCAATGTATCAAAAAATGCAGAGAAAAGGGATAGGAATTGATGAGATTTTAGACTTGTTGGCAATACGAATCTTGGTAAATGAGAAGATAGATTGCTATAAAACTTTAGGGCTTATGCATATCACTTTTAAACCAATTATCTCACGTTTTAAAGATTATATTACTCTTCCTAAAGAGAATGGATATAGTACTATACATACCACTCTTTTTGATGATGATGGTATTGTAGAGGCTCAAATACGAACATTTGATATGCATAAAACAGCAGAGTATGGAGTCGCTGCACACTGGCGATATAAAGAGGGTAAATCTAGTGATAAAAAAGAGAATAAGTTAGTTAATTTAGAGTGGTTAGAGGCACTCCAATACCAAAATGAGTCAGCCGAAGAGTTTTATGCATTAGCAAAATGTGATTTGTTTTCTGATGATATATCTGTATTCTCTCCAGCAGGAGATAACTATACTCTTCCAAGAGATTCAGTTGCTTTAGATTTTGCCTATTCTGTTCATTCTGAAATTGGAGAGAAGGCTGTATCTGCTTTGGTAAACAAACAGAAATCTTCTCTTTTGACACGGCTTAAAAATGGTGATATTGTTCGTATATATACAGAAGAGAATGCACAAGTTCACTGCTCTTGGGTTGATACTGTTCGTACATCCAGAGCAAAAGAGGGTATACGAAGTGCTTGTAGACAGAAGATAAAAGAGTGTGACCAGTTAAGTACTATTAATATCTTCTCTCAGCTATTTCATATGTCAATTTTGAAAACAGAGACACTATTTGATAGATGTGAGTCAAAAGAGAATGCTTTTAAACTTACTAGTAATCGTCAAATTTATAAAGAGGTGTTAGACCATTTCATTAATGATTATGATGATTTAGGGGATGATTTTGTCTATCCAAAAGAGTTTGAAAAAGAGAATTTTAAGTTTATTACTAACAATGAGATTGAGAACTTAGAGTTTGACTACTGTTGTCATCCTAAAATGGGAGACCAAATTGTTGCATTTTATAATGAGAGTGAGAAAAAAGTAATTATTCATCATAAGTTATGTAGAGAAGCATATGCTCATATGAAAAATCTTGAACCTATGATTTATGTCTCATGGACAGAGAGTAAAGCATCTCGTTATCAGCTTATTATCTCTTTGCAAAACAGACAAGGGGTTCTTGCTGATATTTTGCAAAAATTGGCACTTTTGGATTTAAATGTTCTAAGTATTGAGTTAGGAATCAAAAGTAGTGAATCAGCAGAGTTTTGTAAGATAGAGATTGAGAGTAAAACAGATAATGCAAAAAAATTAAAAGAGAGATTAACAAAAAAATTTAAATTAGTTGATATTATTAGTTTAAATGATGCGTATAATAAATAAAAATAGAGGGAAAAATGTCAAAGATAAAAATAGCATTAGAAGAGATTGCTCGTGGGACAGCTGAAATTATTGATAATGAGCGTATTGAAAAGCTTGTTACTAAGTTTTATGAGACAGGAGAGACCTATACAGTAAAAGCAGGATTTGACCCAACAGGAGCAGATTTGCACGTAGGACACACTGTACTACTTCAAAAGCTCAAAGTATTTCAAAAGCATGGAGCTAGAGTTCAGCTTTTAGTTGGTGATTTTACAGCAACCATTGGTGACCCAACAGGAAAAAGTGAGACTCGAAAAGTATTAGATAGAGAGAGTATCTTAAAAAATGCACAGACCTATCAAGACCAAGCATTTATTGTATTAGATAGAGAAAAAACAGATATTGTATTTAACTCTACATGGTTAGAGGCTTTGGGTGCTAGTGGTATGGTGGCATTAACTACTACTTTTAATGTGGCAAGAATGTTAGAGCGTGATGATTTTGAAAAGCGTTATAAATCGGGGCAGAGCATCTCTATCTCGGAGTTTATCTATCCTCTACTACAAGGTTATGACTCTGTAGAGCTGAAATCGGATATTGAGCTTGGTGGAACTGACCAAAAATTTAATCTACTGATGGGTAGACACCTTCAACGCTCTTATGGTGTAGGAAAAGAACAAGCTGTAGTTATGATGCCTATCTTAGAGGGTCTTGATGGGGTTCAAAAAATGAGTAAATCTCTTAATAACTATATTGGTATTACTGAAAAACCAAATGATATTTATGGAAAAGTTTTATCTATATCTGATGAGTTGATGTGGCGTTATTATGAACTTCTTAGTGAAAAATCTCTTAGTGAAATAGCTCAAATTAAAATTGATGTTCAAAGTGGGGAATTACATCCCAAAGTAGCAAAAGAAAATTTAGCTTTGGAGTTAACTACTAGATTTTATAATAAAGAGTCTGCTATAGTAGCGAAGAGTGAATTTGATAACGTTTTTAAATCAAATAAAATACCTACAGAGATGGAGGAGTTTGAGATGGATGATGGTGTTTGGATTTGTAAAGCCCTAGTGGATGCAAAGATAGAGCCTTCAACCTCTCAAGCAAGACGAGATATTAAGCAGGGTGGAGTTCGGATTAATCAGGAGAAAATCTCTGATGAGAAGTTGAACTTGACAACAGGTGAGTATACTCTCCAAGTAGGTAAACGAAAATTTGCAAAAGTAAAGGTAAAGTAGTGGTGTTAAAATCTTTTAAAATTGGGAAACATATTATAGAGAAGCCTATTATTCAAGGTGGTATGGGTGTTGGTATCTCTTGGGACCAACTAGCAGGTACAGTTAGCCTAGAGGGTGGTCTTGGAGTTATTTCAGGTGTTGGTACAGGTATATATAATAATCGAGAGTTTGCTCATAAAGTTATAAAAAATAGACCTCATACAGAAGTTAACTTTTATAGCAAAGATGCACTAGCCAAAATTTTTGAAAATGCACGAAAAATATGTGGAGATAGACCTTTAGCTTGTAATGTACTCTATGCTCAAAGTGGTTACAATCAAACAGTAAAAGATGCTTGTGAGGCAGGTGCTGATATGATTATTACAGGTGCTGGATTGCCTCTAACTATGCCTGAAGCAGCACAAGATTACCCTGATGTTGCTCTTATACCTATAGTATCGACTGCAAAAGCACTTAGAATTTTATGTAGACGATGGAAAAAAACTCACAATAGACTACCTGATGCTGTTATTGTTGAAGGTCCTCTTAGTGGTGGACACCAAGGTTTTAAGTATGATGAGTGTTTCTTGCCAGAGAATCAACTTGAAGCTATTTTACCTCCTGTAGTAGAGGAGGCAAAAAATTGGGGTTCTATGCCAGTCATCGCCGCTGGTGGTATTTGGGACCATAATGATATTGTCAAAATGATAGAGCTTGGAGCTGATGCTGTACAGATGGGTACACGATTTATTGGTACAATAGAGTGTGATGCGAGTCAAGTGATGAAAGAGATGATAATAGAAGCAGGAGAGGATGATATTAAACTATTTAAATCTCCTGTTGGTTATCCTGCTCGTGGGCTAAAGAGTCAACTTCATACCAATATTGAAGCTGGAACTGCTCCAAAAGTTGCTTGTATCTCAAACTGTGTTGCACCATGTAATCGTGGAGAAGAGGCAAAAGTTGTTGGTTATTGTATCGCTGATAGATTGAGTGATGCTTATGATGGAATTGCAGAGAGTGGACTATTCTTCACAGGTGCTAATGGTTATAAACTTAATGAGATTATAACTGTCAAAGAACTTATGGAGAAGTTAATTAATGGAGAAGATAATTCTTAGTAAAAAAATTATATTATTTATAATACTATTTTTTTCAACTACACTTTTTGCAGAAAATAGATTTGTAAAAAGTGAAATAAATCAAGCAGAATTAAAACTATATTTTAGTTCAGATATAGAGAGAGTTACTTTTTTCTCTATTCCTCTAAAGGATGGTTTAACAAAGTATGTTTATGATATATATGGAGGGGTTTTACCCTCAAATATGGGGATATCTCAGAATAAATTTAGAACAATAGAATCGTTTCGTATTGCTCAAAATACTCCTACCAAATTGCGTGTAGTTATAAAATCAAAGCAGAAGAGTTTAGATAAACACTCTTATAGAGGAAAAGTCTTAGCAATTCCATTGATTTATGGTGAGACCTCTACTCTAGCAGGAAACACTATTGCAAATTTGGATATAAAATCAAATTCTATAAATATTCGTAAACAAAGATATAGAATTGTGATAGATGCAGGTCATGGTGGGAAAGATAATGGTGCATCCTGTTGTCAAGTTAGAAGAGAGAAAAATGTTGTATTATCTGTTGCCAAGAAGCTTAGAAATAAGCTTAAAAATAGAGGTTATGACGTTTTTATGACACGCTCAACTGATAACTTTGTCTATCTGCGTAAACGTACAGCATTTGCTAATGATAAAAAGGCAGATATTTTTATCTCCGTTCATGCAAATGCCTCTCCTAATCTGGAAGAGGCTTATATGTTTAAAGGTATAGAGATATATTATCTCTCTCCAGCACAGACAAAACGTGCTAAAGAGGCGGCAAAAAAAGAGAATAGTGTAGTGTTAGAGGGTAAAGATTATTTTACAGAAAATGCTTAC
>Ga0256826_1002902_pt1 | contig 10365 bp, 10 predicted proteins | sample CV79metaG_FD_185975 | JGI IMG/M metagenome (GOLD analysis project Ga0256826, IMG submission 185975) | Hydrothermal vent microbial communities from East Pacific Rise, Pacific Ocean - CV79 | ecosystem: Environmental > Aquatic > Marine > Hydrothermal vents | place: Pacific Ocean: East Pacific Rise... | reverse complement strand
AATAATTATCCCAGATAATGCAACTGAGAAACCATCACAAGGTGAAGTTGTAGCAGTAAGTAAAGAAGTAAGTGAGTTGTCAAATGGCGATAAGGTTTTATTTGGAAAATTTTCTGGAAATGAAGTTTCACTTGGTGTAGATAAATTTTTAGTTTTAGAAACAGAAGATATTTTTGGGATAATAGGATAATAATATGAGCAAAGAGATAATTTTTTCAGATGATGCGAGAAATAAATTAGCATTAGGTGTAGCAAAGCTATGTGACGCGGTAAAAGTAACTATGGGACCTCGTGGTCGTAATGTACTAATTCAAAAATCTTATGGTGCTCCTATAATCACTAAAGATGGTGTTTCAGTTGCTCGTGAAATTGAGTTAAAAGACAAACTAGAAGATATGGGTGCTCAACTTGTAAAAGAAGTAGCTTCAAATACTGCTGATGAAGCAGGTGATGGTACTACAACTGCTACAGTTTTAGCAAATGCTATATTTTCAGAAGGTTTAAGAAACATTACTGCTGGAGCAAATCCAGTTGAAGTAAAGCGTGGAATGGATAAAGCTTGTGAAGCAATTTTAGCAAACTTAAAAGATGGTTCAAAAGCTGTAAATGGTAAACAAGATATAGCTCAAGTAGCTACTATCTCTGCAAACTCTGATGAGGCTATTGGTAATATGATTGCAGAGGCTATGGAAAGAGTTGGTCAAGATGGTGTTATAACTGTTGAGGAAGCTAAAGGTATATCTGATGAACTTGATGTTGTTGAGGGTATGCAATTTGACCGTGGTTACTTAAGTCCATATTTCATTACAAATACTGAAAAAATGACTGCTGAGATAGAACAACCTTGGATTCTTTTATGTGATTCTAAAATCTCTTCATTAAAAGATTTACTTCCACTTTTAGAGCAAGTTCAAAAAACACAAAGACCACTTCTTATCATCGCTGAAGATGTGGAAGGTGAAGCACTTTCAACTTTAGTTGTAAATAAACTTCGTGGTGTATTAAATATCTCTGCTGTTAAAGCTCCAGGTTTTGGAGATAGAAGAAAAGCAATGCTTCAAGATATCGCAACTCTTACGGGTGGTGTAGTTATCGCTGAAGAGACTGGTCATACACTTGAAGGTGCTACTCTAGACTTACTTGGACAAGCTGCTCGTGTAATTATTGATAAAGATAATACTGTTGTAGTTGATGGTGCTGGTGATGAAAAATTAGTAGAAGCTAGAGTTGCTGAAATAAAAACTCAACTAGATGCTACAACTTCAGAGTACGACAAAGAAAAACTTCAAGAGCGTCTTGCCAAACTTTCTGGTGGAGTAGCAGTTATTAAAGTTGGTGCTGCAACTGAGACTGAGATGAAAGAGAAAAAAGACCGTGTTGATGATGCACTTTCAGCTACAAAAGCTGCTGTTGAAGAGGGTATCATCATCGGTGGTGGTGCTGCACTTATTCATGCAGGTTCAAAAGTATCACTTGAACTTGAGGGTGACCAAAAAATTGGTTGTGAAATTATTCTTCGTGCTATCAAAGCGCCAATAAAACAAATTGCTCTAAATGCAGGGTTTGATACTGGTGTTGTTGTAAATGCAGTAGAAAATGCAGACAATACTAACATTGGTTTTAATGCTGCAAATGGTGAGTATGTAAATATGTATGAAGTAGGAATTATTGACCCACTTAAAGTTGCTCGTGTAGCACTTACAAATGCTACTTCAGTATCTAGCTTACTTCTTACAACTGAAGCTGCTATCTATGAGATACCAGAAGAAAATCCAGCTTCTGCTGATATGGGTGGTGGAATGCCAAATATGGGTGGTATGCCAGGCATGGGAATGTAGAGATAGTAAATCTTAAATAGCCTAATAAAGTGGCTATTTAAGAATGTTACTCTCTAAAACACTAGGTTTACCAAAATAATACCCTTGTGAATAATCAACACCTAATTTATTTAAAATATTAAATATTTTTTCATTTTCTACAAATTCTGCTATTGTTTTAATATTTTGTTTTTTAGCAAATACAGTTATTGTTTCTACTAGATGAAGGCTTAGTGAATTTGTATCTATATTTTTAACTAAACTTCCATCAATTTTTAATATATCTGGTTGATAATCAAGTAGTCTTTCAAAATTAGAATAACCAGCGCCAAAATCATCAATAGCTATTTTTACTCCCATTTGTTTAACTTTATGTATAAATGATTTAACTAAATCAAAATCTTTAACTATCTCATCTTCAAGAAGTTCAAATACTACTCTATGTAGATTTTTTTTATTTTTATTAAGTATTGTAAATATTTTTTCTCTTGTGTAATCTTTTTCTATATCTAAAATTGATAGATTAATTGAGATATCTGCATCTGTTATATTGAGTGCAGCAAAAGAGTTTTCAAGTACTATAGCTGTTATTTGTGAATAATATTGCCCTTTTTTTGCAGTGTCTAAAAAGAAAAAAGGACTAAGTATTTTACCATTTGAGTCAATTAATCTAACCAATGATTCATACTTTTCAATTTTCTTAGTTTTATTATTTATTATTGGTTGAAAATGAGATACTATATTTAAATTATCAATAGCATCTTTTACCATAGTTAAGGTTTGAAGATTATTTTGGGCTGCATCATGCTCTTTAGTAGTTAAATCATTCGCTATTATAAATTTATGTTTACTGTTTTGAATACTTTCTAATCCATATTTTACATTAGATAAAGCATCCTCGCCATATGACATACTCATAATTACAGATACGTCATATTTTAATTCACCAATATCAATTTTTGTATTACTTGTATCTTTTTGTAACTCTTTTAGGTTATGTATAATCTCTTCTGTAGAGTAAGTACAAGTAACTTTATCTTTAGCTAAAGCATAAACACCATCTCCTAAAGAATAAATATGATCAAATTCACATCTATTTGGTAATAATTCAAAGAACTCCTCTTGAAATTTTTTTTCTATCTCTTCTGATGTGCTTAGACCATAATACTTTTCTATATCATCAAAATATTCTATTTTCATCATAACAACCATTGGTTCAACACAGCTATTTATTAAGTCACTTAATAGTTTTTTTGGAGACATTATATTTGTTATATCATTTCTTAATGAGATATATTCAATTATATTTTTATCTATATCTAAAATAGGTTTTATAGTAGCATCTACATAGTAACTTTCACCATTCTTAGCCATATTTCTGATAATACCATTCCAAATATTTTTATCTTCTTTTATTGTTTTCCACATTTTTTTAAAGATTAAAGATGAATTTTTAGGATGTCTTACAATACTTTGTGGTTTACCAATTAACTCTTCTCTTGTATATCCAGAAGTTTCACAAAATTTATCATTTACATATGTGATATTCCCATAAATATCTGTTTTTGATACGATAACACTTTTATTTGTAACTTCTTGATGTTGCTCTAAAAAATTCATACTTTGAGTGACTTCATCTTGAAGTTTTATTTTTGTTGTTGCTTTAAATATAGAATCAATTAGTTGGTTTATCTCTATAGGTTTTAGTAAATAACCATCTATCCCAAGTTTTATACTCTCTATAAAGTACTCACTTTCATTATATGCTGAAAGAAATATTATTGGAATCTCTTTATCAATATCTCTAATCATCTTAAGCATTCCAAATCCATCTATTTTAGGCATTTTTATATCAGAGATAATAATATCAATCTTATTGTCTTTATATTTTTTAAATCCATCATCACCGTCAATAGCTACATATATATTTTTAAATAGCTTTTTAAGTATTCTTTGTAATTGTTCACTTATTAAGAAATCATCTTCTACAATCAGAACACTATAATTACTAACAATATCTTTTAAATCTTTTAGTTTATCTATATTCATGGGTATCCTTTAATAGTGAAATTGTAAAGTATAGTTGTCGCGATATTGTCACATTCTAGAAATATGATATAATCAAGTATGAATAATTTAATACTAAATTTTGAAAAAAGTAAAAGTAAAATTATAAAATTAAAACAATATACTTCTAATATGAGTATATTATTTGCGGAAGATTATCCAGAACTTCATGAGTCTATTTTAAGAATTTTAAAATCTCTTTTTAAAACTGTAGATGGAACTTTTGATGGAGCAAAAGCAATAGCCCTATATAAACAAAATCATTATGATTTTGTTTTAAGTGATATTTCAATGCCAAATATTAATGGTGTAGAACTTTGCCGAATGATAAAAAAAATAAATCCTTTACAGTCTATTATTGTACTTTCGGCACATAGAGATGCAAATTATTTACATGAATTAATAAATATAGGTGTTCGCCGTTTTGTACAAAAACCAATTTCATTGGAAAGCTTAATAGATGAACTTTATATAGTCTGTGATGAATTATATAGTGAAAAAGAGATTAAAAATACCATTGTATTAAATAAAAATTGTATATATAAAGTAAAAGAAAAACAAATATTAGTGGATAATAGTGTAGTTGACTTAACTAATAATGAAGAGAAACTTCTATATATGCTTATTGAAAGAATAAATCAAAATATATCTATAAATGAAATTGTTAATGAATTTTATTTAGATGGAATTGATATGGGTCTAGAAAATGTTAGAAAACAGGTATATAAATTAAGAAAAAAACTTCCAAGTGAACTTATTAAAAATGTACATGGAGTAGGATATAAAATATTAAGTGACATATAAGCGACAATAATAATTTATACTTTTACTAAATGAGGATAAATAAATGAAAGCAAATTATTTTAAAACTATTGAAGATTTTTTACAAGTCGTAGATACAAATAATAAGTTATGGTTGTTATTGGTAGCAGAAAAATGTAGTTTTGAACATTCACAAATAAAAAATCTTGATATAGACTGTTATGGTGGAATTTTTCCAGAAGTAATATTTAACAAGCAACATTATAAAGATGGTCTTATAGCTGTATCTTTAAAGTTAGAACCGATACTAATAAAAGATATACAAAAACCAATAATAGAATCTAAAAGATTAAAGTCTATAGATTCTATGTTAGTATTTGTGGATGGGCTTAGCGCTTTTATAGACCCATTTTTGGTTTCTTTATTTGAGTCTTCTGATGAAGAGTGTGTTATCTTTGGTGGTGGAGCTGGAAAGCTTACTCTTGAACAAGATTTAGTAATATTTTCACCACTTGAGATTACTCAAGATTCTGCACTTATAATTCCATTAGAAAAAAAAGCAGAAATTGGTGTTAATCATGGTTGGGAATTTCTAGAAGGACCATTTGTTGCAACAGCTTGTCAAAATAATATACTTGAACAAATAGATTATGAAGATGCTTTTGATATATATAAAAATATAGTTGAAAAAGATAGTGGTATAAAATTTAATGATGAAAACTTTTTTGATTTAGCAAAATCTTATCCATTGGGTATAGTTACATATAATGGAGAAGTTATAGTTAGAGACCCTATAGCTGTAGATAAAAATAATTTAATTTTAGTTGGAGTTATGCCTGAAAATTCTATTATTCAAATATTAAAAGGGCAAAATACAAAACTAATTCAAGCTGCCAAAAAAGCTGCTCAAGATTCAATAAAAAGTAATGAAGATAAAAAGATAGCTATTATGATTGATTGTATCTCAAGAGTGTTATTTTTAGAAGATGCATTTGTGAAAGAGATAGATTCTGTAACGCAAGTTATAGGGGATACTCAACTGATTGGAGTACTTACCTTAGGTGAAATTGCAAATACCTCAGATAAATATATAGACTTTTATAATAAAACTTGTGTGATAGGGACTATTTAAATGTTACTAAAGCAACTAACACTAGCTTATGAATGTTTGAGTGCTATTGGAAACTCACTAGAATTAGAAAGTATGATATCTGAAATACTAAGTAGTTTTTCTAGAAAAACAGGAGCTATTAACGCTAGGTATTATGAAAATAAACTAGATGATAAACCAATGATAAGTATAGGTAAACAAGTTAGTTTTGATTTTAATAAACAAAATATAGATACACAAAAATATATACTTTTAAAAATAAATAATCTAGATATTATAATCTTACCCTTAAAAAATAGCTACTTACTTTTTGTATACAAAAATCAAGAAAATACAAAAAAATTAGCAGCTATGCTTGGTAATTTTCAATCAAAAATAAACTTATCTATTAGTGCTTGTATTGGTGTTGAAAATTTAAAAGTTTTAAACGAAGAACTAGAAGATAGAATAAAAACTTCAGTTAATAAAATACGAGAAAATGAAAAAATGCTTATATCTCAATCAAAACAAGCTGTTATGGGTGAAATGATTGAGATGATAGCTCATCAATGGAGACAACCTTTAACAGCAATAGGAATGACCTCTAATAATATTGCGATGGATTTAGCCCTAGATGATTTAGATACTAAAACTCTTCAATTAGATTTACATAGTATAAATACACAAGTTGATTATTTATCTACAACAATAGATGATTTTAGAAACTTTTTTAAAGAGAGTAAAGAAAAAGAGGATGTGTCTAGTACGGTTATTATTGAATCTATAAATTCATTAGTATCTAAACAATTAGAAAATCAAAATATATATATAAGTATTTATGAGTGTAAAGAAGTTATTGTTCATATTTATAAGAATGAACTTTTACAAGTTATATTAAATCTTATATCAAACTCAAAAGATGCATTACTTGATCCAAAGTCAACTCAGCATAATAAAAAAATAAATGTTAGTTGTAAAAATACTATAGATTATTTAGAGATAATTATTTCAGATAATGCAGGTGGAATAGCAGACGAAATAATGCCAAAAATATTTGAACCATACTTTTCAACAAAAAAGGAAAAAAATGGAACTGGTTTAGGATTATATATGTCAAAAACTATTGTACAAGAGCATTTAGAAGGTCAACTATTAGTTGAAAATATAGATGATGGGGTTACTTTTACAATAAAAATACCAAGATTAGATAAAATAAATCTTTAAATAATATTATGTTAGATATAGAGAATAAACTTTATATACTTATTGTATCATTAGATATTAATTATGGGGATATAAGGAAGTAAATGGAAAACCCTTTTGAATCAGGACATATTAAAAATTATGTACTATTATATGTTAGTATTGTTATTATAATGATACTTTTTTTTGTAGCATCTACACTTTTTCATGATGTTGGTGAGGTTGAGAAAAAGATTTTCAATAGTGAAGTTAATGAATCTCTACATGTAGAGCAAAATAAAGTGGTACAAGAAGAGTTTAAACCGAAATTTAAGCTTCTTGAAAAAAGTTACTAAGATTATTCTTTAGTAACTATATAAAGCTGTTCATGGTTAAGACGTTTTAGTATATCCATAACAGTTACAAAATCTTGAAATTTTGATTCTTTATCACTTCTTAGCACGACTGTTTGCTCTTTTGAGATTTGTGAAAGTTTAGTCTCTAAAGTTTTAGCATCTACTTTTTCTTTTTCTAAAAACATTTCACCTTTAGAATTTACATAGATTGTTGTTTCTTTTTTAATATCTTCTTTTTTTGTGGCTTTAGCTTCAGGTAAAGCTATTGGAATAATACCTTGTTTTATAAAAGTGGAAGTTGTTAAAACCATAACTAAAAGAACAAGCATAATATCTATAAATGGAATAACATTTATAGAATCAAACTTCTTATGATGTTTTTTGCATTTAGCCATTTTTTACATCAAACTTTGTTAAAATTCTCTCAACTTTACGAAGAGAAATAGTATAAGCAATAATAGCTGGCATTGCTACAACCAGCCCCATTGCAGTTGCTTTAAGTGCAAGAGCAAGTCCAATCATAATTTTTTTTGCATCAACAGCCCCAACATCACCAAGAGTATAAAAAGTAATCATAATCCCAACAACAGTTCCAAGTAGCCCAACATATGGTGCATTTGTACCAATAGCAGATATTACAGATATATTGTCAGTTAAATCTAACTCTAATTCATCTCTATGTTTATAGTCATCTATTCGTACACTTTTGTAAAACATCATTCTTTCTATAAATAACCATAAAGTTATGATACTCATTAGTATTAATGTACCCATGACTCCATAATCAAGAGCTTGTTCTGCAAATGCTAAAAAATTGTTTTCCACTAATCTTCCTTAAATTTCAAAGAAACTATTGTTCCCTTATTTGGTTTTGATTTTATATTTAATAATATCTTGTTTTTATCACAAAATCTTTTTACCATACTAAGTCCTATTCCAAAGCCCTGCATCTCTTTATTGCCTTGGTAATAGTTATCAAAAACTTGTATTATTTCCACTTCATCCATTCCTAGACCATAGTCTTGAATTTCTAAAGTAAAATTATCTAGTTTAATATCAATCTTGCTAATATTTTGAGAGTATTTTACACCATTATCGATTAGATTGTCAATAACTTTTGATAAGCCAACTTTATCATTAGTTATTTGTGTAGATTTAAGTGTTAAATTGAACTTCATATGTGGATAAATAGCTTGTAAAAATAAAACTCTATTTTTTACTAATTCATCAAGTGAAATAATTTCAACACTTATATTTGAACTTTGAAGTTTAATCATATAATCAAGTTCATTATATCTTTCTTGTAACATTTCACAAGCTTTCTCTATTCTTGATGCCCGTTTTAAATCTTTTTCATTTTCTAAGGATTTTTTAAGAAGGTGAATATTTGTAATAATTGTAGCTATTGGTAAGTTTAACTCATGTAAGGTTTCTTTAGATAAGTTCTGTAAGTTCTCTACATGTAGAGCCAGTGGATCTACTGAAAGTTTAGAAATAATTATCCCTGAAAATATAAGTAATAAAAATAAAATAATAAATAATAAAATAAGATTTTGAGTTGGTGAAATAATTAAAAAATAATATAAAATATTTAAAAATACAATACTTGTTAAAAAGTAGTAAATGAAAATATTTATACGAAGGTTACGAAACAAATTTATATCCAACACCACGAATATTTTCTATATTTATATTTGGTAAAAGTTGCTTAATACGGTTTATATAAACACGAACAGCTCCATCACTTGGTAAATCAGCAAAACTCCAAAGTTCATTAATTATTAGTTCTTTTGTAACAGTCTTGTTTGCATGATTCATAAAAAGTAAAAGAAGTTGGTACTCTTTTTTAGCTAAATCTAACTCTTCGCCATCATATAAAATAGCTTGATGAACTTCATCATGACATAGTTTACCTATGCATTCTATATCTATTTTTTTGGAGCGTTTTAAAAGTGCATTTATTCTAAAAAGAAGTTCATCGCTATCAAAAGGTTTAGTTACAAAATCATCAGCACCACTTAAAAAACTACTTTTCATCATATCTTTTTCTTTATGGGAAGTTAAAAATATTGTAGGTGTGTCATCATTAGCATCACGCAACTCTTTAAGTAATGTTACACCATCAATGAGTGGTACATTTATATCTAGTAAGTATAAGTCAAATTTTTGTTCGTAGATAGTATCTAATGCCATTTGACCATTTGTGACATGAATTACTTCCATATGGGCATCCTCTAGTAAGTCTACTAAAGTCTCCCCTAAAAGTAAATCATCTTCAAGTATTAAAACTTTAGTCAACACTCGCAATTGCCCAGTTTAAAGCTTCTCCAGCATGCATAGGTACAACTGAAGTGTATTTTTCAGGTATAACAAAAGTTCTTTTCTCTAGTGTTACCTCTTTAAACTCTGGACAAATTCCATAAATTCTTTGAGCATTATCACTTACAAAGTCTTGTAGGTTGTCAAGTTTGTCGTATTGTTCAAAAATTTCACATAGAAGTTGAAGTGCAATTGGTGCTGTAAAAACTCCAGCAGCACAACCACATGACTCTTTTTTATCTTGAGGATGTGGTGCAGAGTCAGACCCAAACATAACTTTTGGATGAGCCTCTAGTGCAACAGTTAGAAGTGCATCTAAATCTTCAGGGCGTTTAGCAATTGGCTTACAAAAGTTGTGTGGCATCATCATCCCACCAACAACATCATCAAGAGTTAGCATAAGGTGATGAACAGTTATAGTTGCATAAAGATTTTCATATTTATCAAGCATAGCAACTGCTTCTTTAGTTGTAATATGTTCCATAATTATTTTTAAATTTGGAAAGTTTGAAGCAAGAAGTTCATAAATACTCATAAACTCAGCCTCTCTATCCATTACAAACCCATCAGTTTCACCATGGACACAAAGAGGAATTTGCATCTCACTCATAGCTTCAAGAGTAGGGCGCATCTCTTCTATGTCAAAAGATGAAACACCACCCTCAGAATTTGTAGTTATTCCAGCTGGGTAAAGTTTTATAGCGGTAATTTCCTCTGCTACACTTTCTAAAAACTTACGATCGTAATTTTTATAAAAAAGTGTCATATATGG
>Ga0256826_1002901_pt1 | contig 10368 bp, 11 predicted proteins | sample CV79metaG_FD_185975 | JGI IMG/M metagenome (GOLD analysis project Ga0256826, IMG submission 185975) | Hydrothermal vent microbial communities from East Pacific Rise, Pacific Ocean - CV79 | ecosystem: Environmental > Aquatic > Marine > Hydrothermal vents | place: Pacific Ocean: East Pacific Rise... | reverse complement strand
AACTTCCTCACATATCTCTTTCATATCTTTGTCGTAGTGGTTACCACTTACAAGAAGCATAGGGACTATCTGAACCTTAGCAGACTTATCTCCACCTGTGAGTTTTAAGATATCGCGTTTTATAGCATCTTTGACAGCGAAAAATGGAAACTCACCTTCGAGTGAACAGGCAAGGTTTTTCTCATTTATCATCTTTAAAAACGAAGCTGTGTAGTTAACTGCTTCAAGTCCACCTAGATTAAGAACTGGAACACCGTGAATGATGTAGAGGTTTATGATTTCACTATTTTTCTCACGGATTTTAGCATCTAAAAAGTTAAGGTAGTTAGATGTCTCTTTAGTCTTATGTAGAAGGGGATTTGTGTAACGAATGTTTGCAAGTGAGAAGTTTTTAAAGCCCTTCACCATGCGAGTAAGTACCTCATGTTCATCAGTTGGAAAGATATTTACACTTACTATGATGTAGCGTTTAAAGCCTTCCATATCAACATCAGCCATCACTTGTGGAAGATTTTTATAAACTTCACCTTTTTTCGCCAACTCTTTAATGACCATTTTCGAGCTAAAAGCTGTAAAGACAGGAGTATCTGCAAAACTCTCTTGTATAAATTTCTCAAACGCCAAATACTTCTCTTGTTCTATTACTGAACCAAAACATGAGAGAATTATTGCCGTGCCTTTGTTATAATGTCTGTATCGTTTCATAAATTATTCCATATTTTTTAAATTATCTAATTATAGGCAAGTATCTTGAAAAAAGCATTAGTCATCTCAGCAATAGCCTCAAACCAAGGAAAAACACTCCTAACAATGGCACTTCTGCAACACTACAAAAAGAGTGTTCGCCCTTTTAAGTGTGGACCTGACTTCATAGACCCTCAGTTTCATGAGAAAATAGCTGGTGTCCCCTCGGTAAATCTTGATGCTTTTATGATGAATGAGTCTCAAGTAGAGTGGATGTATGCGAACTATTTTGATAGAGATGTTGCTATAGTTGAGGGGGTAATGGGCTACTACGATGGGATGGATAAAGGGAGCAGTGCATATGACATAGCAAAAATCATCAAAGCTCCCTCTCTTCTCATTCTCGATGCAGGGGGGAGTTACATCACAATCTCAGCTATCTTAAAAGGGATGTGTGAGTTTCGTGAAGATAACACTATTCAAGCAGTAGTGCTTAACAGGGTCTCATCGAAGATGCACTATGAGCTTGTGAAAAAACATATAGAGAAAGAAGTGCCTCATATAAAAGTGTGTGGATGGATTCAAAAAGGTTTGAAAACTCTCTCTTCTACTCACCTTGGGCTTGATTTAAAAGAGTTAGATACAAAAGCTATAGATGAGGTGACAGAGGATGTTTTAGAACATATTGAGTTAGATGTTTTAGAATCAGTTATGGATGTGAGTGTGAGTGCTCTAAGAAGTTATCCTTTTGAAAAAAGAGATAAAAAAGATGAACTTTGTGTCCTTGTAAAAGATAAAAACTTCTCTTTCGTCTATCATGATAATTTAGAGTACCTAAAAGAGCAGTATCGTGAAGTTATTTTAATTGATAGTACAGAAGATGAAGTTATCCCAAAAGATGCAGATTTAGTCATCATTCCTGGTGGATATGTGGAGACAGAGGAGAGCTACCAAAGAGTGAAGCACTCCTTGGCGTTTAAAGATTCTCTCAAGGAGCATGCTAAGAGTAAAAAAGTCTATGCTGAGTGTGCTGGACTTATCTACTTAGGGGAGTCTTGTGATGACAAAGAGATGAGTGCTATTTTACCCATAAAGTTTGAACTCACTAACAAACGTGAGCGTTTGGGTTATTATAAGTGTGAGTTAGGAAATGAACTCATAAAAGGGCATGCTTTTCACTATTCACGAATAGTCACAGCACCTCCAACTGAGATAAAACTCTATAAAGTAAGTAAAAAAACTGCTAAAGAGGGTGGTTATAAACAAGATAAGATTTTTGCTACTTATCTGCATACTATGTGGCGAGTGAATGGGCTTTAAAAAAATATGACTTAAAATCTTGACATAATGAACATATGTTCGTTATTATTTCATAATAAATTAAAGAAGAGTATTTATGTCCCAAAAAAAACAGGTGAATCAAGTCACTACAATCTCCTTAGCACATTTAGCCCACGATACTTACTCCGCTTTTTTAGCACCTATTTTGCCACTTCTTATAGAGAAGCTTGGTATAAGTCTTGTCATGAGTGCTTTTTTAGACATAGCACGAAAATTGCCATCACTTTTAAACCCATTTTTTGGACTTTTAGCCGAGAGAACAGATGCCCGTTACTTTGTTATACTCTCCCCCGCTTTGACAGCATTGAGTATGTCTCTTTTAGGGGTAGCAGACTCCTATGCTTTTTTAATTGTTCTACTTATCATATCGGGCATAAGTTCGACACTCTTTCACATCCCATCCCCTGGAATTATTAAAGCATCTTCGGAGGGAAACATTGGAAGAGGTATGAGCTTTTATATGGTAGGTGGGGAACTTGCACGAACAGTGGGACCTCTCTTAATCACCGGAGCAGTTTCGCTTTGGGGTTTAGAAGGTACTTGGCGCTTAATGCCTTTTGGCTTTGTAGCATCGCTCATTCTTTACTACCGTTTAAAAGATTTTACATTTACACAACAAAAGTTTACAAAAAAAGCTGAAAAAGGGGATGCCTTAGCAGAGGTAAAACACTTTAGGGCACTCTTTAGTGTTATGGGTGGCTTTATGTTTTTTCAATCAGCTATGAAAATGGCAACAACACTCTACTTGGCTGTTTATCTTACGCAGCATGGTTTCTCCCTTTGGTATGCAAGTATGGCTCTCTCTGTTTTACAATTTTTTGGTGTTATTGGAACATTTCTCTCAGGAACTATATCTGACAAAATAGGAAGACAAAAAACTTTAGTGATTATGTCAACGGGAGCAGCTATTACAATGTCTCTTTTTTTACTGAGTGAAAACATCTACATAGTTTTCCCACTTTTAGGACTACTAGGAATCTTTATGTTTGCAAATGGTCCCATTATGCTCTCTATTATTCATGAAGTAAAAACTGATATGCCAACTTTTATAAATAGCGTTTATATGACCATTAACTTTAGTATTAGCTCCATCGTAGTGCTAGCTATGGGTATGTTTGGAGATAAAATAGGACTTGATACTACATATATAATAGCGGCTGTTTTAGCATATGCGGCTATCCCTTTTGCTATGTCATTGAATTCTGTCTTGAAAAAGCTTGACTAGTGAACATATGTTCGTTATAATCCCTTATGGATTCTGTTAATATACTCTCAATTATCACCATAGCATTTCTAGGCTCTTTTGGGCACTGTATGGGAATGTGTGGTGGCATTGTTATCGCTTATAGTAGTACAAAAGTAGAAGATAAATGGAACAAGCTTCAACAATCTTTTGCACACTTACTTTACTCAGCAGGGAGAATAACAACATATACCATTTTAGGAGCAATGTTTGGTTTTTTGGGTGGTGTAGCCACTTTTAGCAACTTAGCAAACGGACTTCTGCTTCTTTTTGCAGGTTTATTTATGGTCTTAGCAGGTCTCTCCCTCTCTGGAAAAATCAAATTTTTAACACTTTTAGAACACTCTTTTGCCTCAAACTCTTGGTATACAAGATTATTTCGTCAACTCCTGCAAACAAAATCATTTACTAGCTTTTTCATCTTAGGTATGCTTAACGGTCTGCTCCCTTGTGGCTTAGTCTACTTCTTTGCCATAACGGCTGCAAGTACAGCAAGTCCATTGTATGGTGCATTAGTGATGTTCATTTTTGGTGTAAGTACAGTTCCTGCACTCTTTTCACTTGGATTTTTTGTGGGACTCTACAAAAACTCAAAGTTTAGAAATATGATGATGAGTATAGCGGCTATTAGTGTAGTGATTTTTGGACTCTATACGATACGAAATGGGTACTATTATATTAAGTACCCTCAAAAAACAGTGAGTGAGTGTTGTGAATTTGACCCTGATGCCATAGATAAAGCAAATGAGCTTAAAGTAAACCAACAAATCAAAGGGAAGTAATGAGAGGAAGAAAAAAACTAGAGAGAAATATAGGAGCAGATCATAGTGGTGTCTGCTTTAAACCTTGTGGTGTTAAAAAAAATACACTTGAGAAAGTTTACCTTTTAGAAGATGAGATGGAAGCCTTGCGTTTAGCTGATTATGAGGGTTTATATCAACAAGAGTGTGCCGATAAAATGGGCATCTCTCGTACAACTTTTTCTCGTCTTATTGTAAGTGCTAGAAATAAGATAGCCGATGCACTTTTGCATACAAAAGCTTTAAATATAAAAATAACTCCAAATGATGAGGTCTAGTAAATGATAAGTCTACAAGCCATAGCAACTATAAAATCTCCTTTCGCAAATTTAAAAGATATGCCAGTCCAGCCTTGTGGTGCACAAGAGACCTGTGCAACTATAGAGTTTAAAGAAGAGTATGTCGAAGGTTTGGCAGACTTAGATGGTTTTAGTCATGTGTATCTTATCTATCATTTTCATAAGGTATTAGAGCCACAGTTAAAAGTAGTTCCTTTTAATGATAAAACAAAAACACTTCGTGGTGTTTTCTCTACAAGAACACCAATGCATCCTAACTCCATAGGAATGAGTCTTGTTGAACTTATCTCTGTTGAAGGGAACAAAGTAACTATTAAAGGGGTAGATATCGTAGATGAAACGCCACTTTTAGACATTAAACCCTATATACCAAACTTTGATCAGGTTCAAGGTGAGGTGAAAACGGGTTGGATGCACTCAAGTGGTGATGAAGTAGGTGCTATGCGTTCAGATGAGAGATTTGTAGAGTGCAAATAGTTTTTGATAACACTAAACTTCTTCAAGGATGTCAATCTTTATGGGGATTTAGTGCTTACCTTAAAGAGTATAAACTCCTTTTTGACACAGGAAGTAATGGTCGTGTTCTTCTTAAAAATATGAAAAAACTTGGTGTAGATGTTAAAGAGATAGAGTATGTTTTTATAACACACTCCCATTGGGATCACATAGGTGGTTTAGACTCTATTATAGAACTTAACCCAAATGTAACTCTTTTTCTTCCCTCTTCTCTTTCAAAACATCTTATTAAAGATTTAGAGTCATTAGTGAAAAAAGTTGTAATCTGTACTAAAAAACCGATGAAACTTTTTGATAATCTTTACACAACAGGACTACTAGGGAGTGAAATTCCAGAACAAGCACTCATAATAGATGCTGAAAAATCAAAAGTGATTACAGGATGTGGGCATTTTGGTATAGAAAATATCACTCAAGTAGCCAAAGATTTCTTAGGCAAAAATATCTTCTGTGTAGAGGGTGGTTTTCACCTACTTCGTAGTGAGAATGCGAAAATAAGAGAGACTGTTGGAAAACTTAAAGAGATGGGTGTGGAGTCTGCTCACGCAACACACTGTACAGGTGAAAAAGCTATAGAGATATTTACTCAAGAGTTTAAGTTGTAAAATTTTACATGGTTTTGTAGTTAACAGACTCATGGAGCATTTTTTGCTCTTCCCATCCAAGAGTTTTGAGTTCACTCTCTGCATAAAACTTATCAACATAACCAACACAAAGGTATGCTATCAGTTTTGATTGTTTAGAAACTTCTAGTGTCTGAAGTACTTTTTTTTCATCTAAAATGCTAACCCACCCAATGCCGATATTTAAAGCTCGTGCCATAAGCCACATATTTTGTACCGCACAAACTACACTATACTCTCCCATTTTTTTCATACTTGTCATACCTAAAACAGCTTCTTCCTTTGGTTCGTAAAGTACAGCGATATTGATAGGAGCCTCTTTGATACCTTCAAGTTTGAGTGAGTTGTAGAGTTCCTTACCTTTAAAAATCTCTTTTGCTTTACTATTTTCATCTGTAAAATTTTTGACAATGCTGTTTTTTATTTTTTCATCTTTAATGATGATAAATTTCCATGGTTGTGAGTAGCCAACAGAGGGTGCACAAACACCTGCTTCTAAAATCATCTGAAGTTTTTCATCCTCTATGGGGTTATTTATAAATCTATTGCCACGTACATCACGTCTTGCTTTGATTATTTTTAAGAGTTTAACTGCATCATCATCTGTAAAGTTCATACCATATTATACTACGCTATAATCTCTTTATGAATTTTACACTACAAGAACCACCGATAAACCTAGGCGACGAGATAAGTGTCAAGTCTTTTGAGATGATCCATGCAGAAGCTGTGGAGTATGAAGGCTTTGATAAGTTTGATGAAAATGAGAGAGCTTTAGTTGAGCGTCTCATACATACAACAACATGTTTTGAACAGGTAATAGATAATATCTACTTCTCTGAGAATGCTATGTTAAAACTTAAAAGTTTACTAGAGCGAAAAGCAAAACTGATAGTAGATACAAATATGATTCGTTCTGGTCTCTCTAAATTTTACTTAGACAAATATGAGAATGAAGTTATCTGTTATGTGAATGAGCCAGAAGTTTTTGAGATGGCGAAGAAAAATGAGACAACAAGAAGTTATGCAGCCGTTGAGTTAGCCATAGAGAAGTTCAAAGATGAGCCGATGGTTCTAGCGTGTGGAAATGCTCCGACATATATCTATGCCGCGATAAACACACTCATACGATTAAACATAAACCTAGATAATGTCATCCTACTTCTCTTCCCTGTTGGTTTTGTAAATGTAGTCGAGTCCAAAGAGTATGGTCGTAATTTTATGGAACATTTTAACTGTGAAGGAATTATACTAGAGGGACGTTATGGTGCTTCAACTATGGTAGTTGCCTCTCTTCATGCTGCTTACAGACTCATCAAAGATTATGATTCGGAGTTTGGTAAGTATAATGGCAAGTAGTCTTACAAATTCACATAGCTCATCTCAGTATGGAAGTAACCCTGTAAAAGAGGGTGAAGTGAGAGTCAATGAGATGGGGAGTGAGATAGTTGAGGGTTACACTTGTAAACCAAAAGATTATGACCCTGAACGACCAATCATGCACTATAAAACGCTACTTCTTCTTTGTGATGATGAGCGATGTGGTAAGGCTGGAAAAGATGACCGTGCTACTCACCTAAGAGAGATACTCAAAGATATGGGGCTTAACAAGGGTGAAAATCGTATAAAAGTAAGTCGTACTGGCTGTTATGGAGCTTGTAGATTCCGTCAAGTCTGTCAAGTGACAGAGAACACACAATCTAATGGAAATGAGAAAAACAATGCCCTTTGGCTCAGAAATACGCATAAGTTTAAAGATGATAAATGGCGAGAGATTTTTACAATGTTGAGTGAAGATAAGGTACTTGTAGAAGAGTTAGATAGTGAGGTATTTATACCTATGAGGGTTTATAACTAAAGTTTACTTATGGCAGAAAAACTTCGCTCAGGTTACACAACAGGAACTCATGCCACGGCAGTTTTAGTGGCTTGTTTGTGTGAGAAGTTTGAGCAGAAGATTGTAGATACTCTTGAAGTGATACTTCCTAAAGAGATTCAAGCGAGTATAGAGGTTAGACAAGAAAGACCTTTGGCGTTTAGTACCATAAAGGGTGATAATGATGATATAGATGTCACAAAGGGTGCGAAAATCTCTTGTTATTTAGAAAAAGAGAAGCCTATAAATCTTAAAGAACAGACTCCAACACTTCTAACAATCAATAACTTACAACTTTATATTTGGGCAGGGAAAGGTGTTGGTGTTGTTACAAAAAAAGGTTTAAAGATAACTCCAAATCATCCAGCTATAAACCCTACTCCTTTAGAGATGATGCAGGAAAACTCTCTTTCAATAGTTGCTTATGCACAAGGGGAACTACATGCAATCTTTAGTGTCGAAGATGGAGAGAAAATAGCGAAAGATACAGCAAATGCCAAGGTTGGAGTACTTGGGGGCATAAGCATACTAGGAACTAGAGGCATAGTTAAGCCAGTCTCTTCTGCAGCCTATATCGACTCCATTGAGGCAGAGATAGATGTTGCTGCTGCTTTTGATGAGAGTCTCATTGTTTTTACTCTTGGAAATACAGCGGTAGATTTTGCAAAAGAGCATTATTTGGAGACTAGTATTGTTGAGATTGGTAACTTTGTATATGATGCAAGTGAGAGACTTCAAAAACATAGGTTCAAAAAAGTAGTTTTTATTACAAGTATAGCCAAGATGACTAAGGTTGCACAGGGATTTAAAAATACACACAATAAGTTTGGTACGATTGACTTTACTGAGGTGAGAGAGTGGATAAAAGATGAGTTAGAGTATCACTTACCTGATGAAGAGTTTGTGACACTCAAGGCTGTTCTTCAGTCTCTACCACAAGAGTATCATGATAAATTTGTAGCATATATAACACATAAAAGTGCCTTGCAATTTAAAGAATGGTTTTTGGATTTAGATGTAGAAACAAAAAGAGTAGAGATAGTAAGCCTACCAAAGAGTATAAAAGAGGAGTTGAAATGGTAACAATAGCAGGTTCAGGAATGGGGGAGTACAATTTTGACAATATCAAGTTGGCGTTTGAAAAATTTGATATGGTATTTTGTGATAAGAACTACACAACAGACTTGAAAAATGTCACAAAAGGTGGTTTTAAAGTTGTTAAAGAGGCGATACTAGAGAACTTAGATAAGGAGATTCTTTATGTTGTGAGTGGCTCTCCTACTTTCTTTTCAGGAGCTATTCTCATTCTAAATGTCTTAAAAAAGAAAAACATCCCTTTTAAAATCATAGATAATACTTCAAGTTTAAACTATATGTTGGCACATGAGGGGGTAAGCTTGGTTAAAACTACTATTGTGACACTCCATGGAAAAAGCAGTGTAGATTTGGAGAATTTTTTAACTCAAGAGTACACTTTTGTAATCTGTGATGATGAAACACCAAAGATACTCACTCAGGTGATGGCTTACTTAGATGAAGAAGATGTGAGTATAACGTTAGGAGAACAGTTTGGATATAAAGAGGAGAAGTTCTCTCAAGTAAGCTTAAAAGAGTTAAGAGATACACCTCCAAAAATGCCATACTCTTTACTAATCAAACGAAACTTTACACCCCTTCCAAATATCTCTAGCGAGGATAGTATAGAGCATGAAAATGGCATGATTACTAAGAGCTATAAACGCCATATAAGCCTACAAAATCTAGAACTTCAGCCAAATATGTTGTTATGGGATGTGGGTGCAGGGAGTGGAAGTGTCAGTATTGATGGCTATAAACGCTACAAGATACGAAGCATACTTTTTGAGAAAAACCTCAAACGTTCAGAGATGATAAAAAATTCTTTAAAAAAACATAAAATTTTAGATGCAAAACTCTATGAGGGTGAGGCGAGTGAGCTTTACAAAGTGGAGCAAAGTATACCTGAGAGAATCTTTGTTGGTGGAGGTGGTACGAAAGTCATAGCTGAGTTAAATTATCTTTATGAGAGATTAGCAGAAGGTGGCATAATGGTAGCTAACTTTGTAACACTCACAAACCTAACACAGGCACTAACAGTTTTAAAAGAGGCTCAAATAGAGTTCGAGATAAAAAGTGTAAGTTTAACTACTTACAAGATGAGTCTTTTGATGCCAGAACCTGAAAGAGTTATGCATCAGCTTATTATCAAAAAAGCAGTTTAAAACTAAAAAGAATGAAAATTAGATAGATTAAGTGTTATAATGTAATTTATAAATTATAATGGAAATTTTATATGGAAAATAAAACGATATTAATTGTCGATGATACTATAGCAAATCTTGATATCCTTGTTGAACTTTTAGATAAGTATGATGTCATAGATACTACAAATGGAGAAGATGCGTTAGAGGTAGTGAAAAATGAAAAAGTAGATTTAATATTATTGGACATTATGATGCCTAATATGGATGGATATGAAGTCTGCAATATTTTAAAAGCAAATCCGCAAACAAAAGATATTCCAATCATATTTATCACAGCAAAATCAGATGAAGAGAGTATTGAAAAGGCTTATGATTTTGGTGGTTCTGATTATGTTACTAAACCATTTCAATCAAAAGAGTTACTTTCGAGAGTTAAAAAAGAGTTGAAGATTCAGACTATGATGGAAGAATTGAAAGTACTTGCTTCTACTGATTCTATGACAAAACTTTACAATAGACGCTATTTTACAAAAGTTTCTCAAGATATTGTTAACTTAGCAAAACGAGAAAATCAAGACTTATCTCTTATTATGCTTGATATTGATAGATTTAAAAATATTAATGATAGTTACGGACATAAGATAGGAGATGATGTCATCATATCTCTTGGAGAAATTTTAAAAACATATCAAAGAAAAAGTGATATTATCTGTCGATATGGGGGAGAGGAGTTTGTTCTTCTTTTACCAAACACATCTCTTGAA
>Ga0256826_1002900_pt1 | contig 10370 bp, 8 predicted proteins | sample CV79metaG_FD_185975 | JGI IMG/M metagenome (GOLD analysis project Ga0256826, IMG submission 185975) | Hydrothermal vent microbial communities from East Pacific Rise, Pacific Ocean - CV79 | ecosystem: Environmental > Aquatic > Marine > Hydrothermal vents | place: Pacific Ocean: East Pacific Rise... | reverse complement strand
CATCAGCTCCATTAAAATTTTATCAGTGTTTGACCAAAAAAATAATATAACAAGACAATTGGTGAGTTACTCAAGTGGCCAACGAGGGCAGACTGTAAATCTGCTGACTATGTCTTCGAAGGTTCGAATCCTTCACTCACCACCATGTTATATTTAGATATTAAAGACGCGGGAGTAGCTCAGTTGGCTAGAGCGTCAGCCTTCCAAGCTGAGGGTCGCGGGTTCGAGTCCCGTCTCCCGCTCCATGGTATCAATAATTTGGGAGCTGATGTGAGATTTTATTTTTTATTACTTCACATTATTAAGACTCAATTCATAAAATAATCAAACACTCATAAGATTTTATATTAAAATGCCTATATGGCTCAGGGGTAGAGCACTTCCTTGGTAAGGAAGAGGTCGTGAGTTCAAGTCTCACTATAGGCTCCATATAGATTGTATGGATAGAAATGTCATAAATAATGATATTTTTATCCATATTGTTATGGTATTAAAGCAATATATATAAATTCCTGATATAATGTCAGCGAAAATTAGAACTAATAAATTTAGGAGAAACCAGAATGGCTAAAGAAAAATTTGAACGAACCAAACCACATGTTAACATTGGTACAATTGGTCATGTTGACCACGGTAAAACTACGCTAACAGCTGCGATTACTGCAGTACTTGCGACAAAAAATGACTCAAAATTAATGGATTATGACCAAATCGATAATGCTCCAGAAGAGAGAGAAAGAGGAATTACAATTGCAACAAGTCATGTTGAGTACGAAACAGACAATAGACACTACGCTCATGTTGACTGCCCAGGACACGCTGACTATGTTAAAAACATGATTACTGGTGCGGCTCAAATGGACGGAGCTATTCTTGTTATTGCTGCTACTGATGGACCAATGGCTCAAACTAGAGAGCATATCCTTCTTTCTAAACAAGTAGGTGTTCCTTATATTGTTGTATTCTTAAACAAAGAAGACCAACTTGATGATGAAGATAAAGAAGAGATGTTAGAGCTTGTTGAGATGGAAGTTAGAGAACTTCTTGAAGAGTATGAGTTCCCTGGTGATGATACTCCTATTATTGCAGGTTCTGCATTCCAAGCTTTAGAAGAGGCAAAAACTGGTACTCTTGGTGAGTGGTCAGAAAAAATTGTTGAACTTATGACTGCTGTTGATGAGTATATTCCAGAACCTCTTAGAGAGACTGATAAAGATTTCTTAATGCCAATTGAAGATATTTTCACTATTCAAGGTAGAGGAACTGTTGTAACTGGTAAAATTGATAGAGGTACTGTATGTGTTGGTAATGAAGTAGAGATTGTTGGTATTAGAGATACACAAAAAACTACTGTTACTGGTGTTGAAATGTTTAGAAAAGAGATGGACTGTGGACAAGCTGGTGATAACTGTGGTGTTCTAGTTCGTGGTATTGATAAAAACGCTGTTGAAAGAGGTATGGTTCTTTGTAAGCCAGGTTCAATCACTCCTCACTCTAAATTTACAGCTGAAATCTATGTACTTACTAAAGAGGAAGGTGGACGACACACTCCATTCTTTAATAACTATAGACCACAGTTTTATATAAGAACAACAGATGTAACAGGTTCTATTACTCTTAATGAGGGAACTGAAATGGTTATGCCTGGTGATAATGTTAGCATTACAGTTGAGCTTATTAACCCAGTTGCACTAGAACAAGGTACTCAGTTTGCTATCCGTGAAGGTGGTAGAACTGTTGGTGCTGGTAAAGTTGTAAACATTATTGAATAGAAATTTTTACAAGAGGAGTTACTCCTTTTGTAATAACTTGAGGAGAATAGATGAGAGAAACAATTCACTTAGGTTGTGAAAAGTGTACTAGAAGAAACTATCACACAACTAAGAATAAAAGAAACACTGCTGAAAAACTTGCTTTAAAAAAGTATTGTAAGTGGTGTAAGTGTCACACTACACATAAAGAGATGAAGCTGTAATTTCAGCTCATCTTCTACAAAATTCTTAGGCCAATAGCTCAGTTGGTAGAGCACTGGTCTCCAAAACCAGGTGCCGGGGGTTCGAGTCCCTCTTGGCCTGCCATAATTAAAGGTAATTACAAAAATGGAAAAATTAACAACATATTTTGCACATGTTAAAGAAGAGATACGAAAAGTTATATTTCCGACAAAAGTACAAGTTAGACAAGCATTTATTGCTGTTTTTATCGTTGTAACTGTCATATCAATATTCTTAGCATTAGTCGATATGCTAATGTCAGCAATTGTTTCAACTGCTGTAGGAAGCTAATATGGCATTTCAATGGTATGCAATACAAGTTTACTCAGGTAGTGAACAAGCAGTTAAAAGAGGTATAGACCTTTTAGCTGTAGAACATGGAATAGAAGATAAAGTAGATAGTATTATTGTTCCTACCGAAGAGGTTATAGAGGTTAAAAATGGGGAGAAGAAGATTACAGAAAGAACTCTTTACCCTGGGTATGTATTTGCTCATGTTGATTTAGATACAGACCTTTGGCATAAAGTTCAAAGTCTTCCTCGGGTTTCACGATTTATTGGTGAGGGAAAGACTGCTACACCTTTAACCGAAGCAGATATTAAAGTAATCTTAGACAAAATGGAAAATAAATCAGCTCCGAAACCAAAAGTTGATTTTGAAACAGGTGAAATGGTTCGTATAAATTCAGGACCATTTTCTAACTTTACAGGAATGGTTGAAGAGTATGACCTTGACCATGGTAAGTTAAAATTAAATGTTTCTATTTTCGGAAGAAATACACCTGTAGAGATACTTTATACACAAGTAGAAAAAATTCTATAAAAGATGTTAAGAGCTTTTAATAGATACTCTTTTTAATAGAGTATCTTAAAAGACCTCAGTAATAAAAACTACAACATTTTTTATTGCTGAAGTTTTTATTTGAAATAAAAATATACTATTTAATCTAAGGAGAAAATAATGGCAAAAAAAGTAACTGAAAAGTTCAAGATGATGATACCAGCTGGTTCTGCAAACCCATCACCTCCAGTTGGCCCTGCACTTGGTCAAAGAGGTGTTAATATTATGGAATTTTGTAAATCTTTTAATGAGAGAACTAAAGATAAAATGGGCTTTAAAATTCCTGTTGAAGTTACAGTTTATGCAGATAGAAGTTTTACATTTGAAACTAAACAGCCACCAGCATCAGAGTTAATTAAAAAAGCTGCAAATATTAAAAGTGGTTCAGATAATCCACTTAAAAATAAAGTAGCAACACTTACAGAAGCACAAATTGCTGAAATTGTTGAGCTAAAAATCGCTGATTTAAATACTGATGATAAAGAGATGGCAGCAAAAATTATCCAAGGTACTTGTAGAAGTATGGGTGTAGATATTACTGCATAAGAACAGTCGAGTTGGGGTTAGCCTCATTTTACCACTATTTGTAGTGGGAGATTTTTATATCGTGGAGAGATAAATGGCAAAATTAAGTAAAAAAAGAAAAGCACTTTTAGAAAAAATAGATAATGAAAAACTATATTCTGTATCAGAAGCAGTAACACTTCTTCCAGAATTAAAATCAGCAAAATTTGATGAGACTGTAGAGATTGCGTTAAATCTTAATGTTGACCCTAGACATGCTGACCAGATGATTAGAGGTTCAGTTGTTCTTCCAAATGGAACAGGAAAAACAGTTAGAGTTGCAGTTTTTGCAAAAGATGCAAAAGCAGATGAAGCAAAAGCAGCTGGTGCTGATATTGTAGGTTCAGCAGATTTAATTGAACAAATTCAAGAGGGTAATATTAACTTTGATACAGTTATTGCAACACCTGATATGATGGGAACTCTTGGTAGAGTTGCTAGAATTTTAGGGCCAAAAGGTTTAATGCCTAACCCTAAAACAGGAACTGTTACTATGGATGTAACTAAAGCAGTAACAGAAGCAAAAGGTGGAAAAGTAAACTTTAGAGTTGATAAAAAAGGAAATATTCACGCTGGAATTGGAAAAGCTAGTTTTAGTGTAGATAAGATTGAAGAGAATTTAAGAATTTTTATTGAAACAATCAACAAAGCTAAACCAGCAGCTTCTAAAGGTAGATATATTCAAAATGGTGCATTGTCACTTACTATGAGTCCTGCTATTACACTTGATACTGCTGAACTATTAGATATTAAATAATCATAAAGTTTGGAGCATAAGGAGGGATTTTCCCCTTGTGCTTATTTCTTTATGCTTGGCATATATTTATTTTAGGCTAGAGATAATAGGGGTGAGAACTTAATTAATTTATCTGAAGAGATAGATGTGTTGTGTGTTAATGCAATACCCTATTAGAAGTCGAAAGGAGAACAAATGACTAGAACAGAAAAAGAAGCTATAGTTAGTGAACTAAGTACTGCTTTTGCCCAACAGGGTGCTGTAATTGTATGTGATTACAAAGGTATGACTGTTGAAGCATTAGAGGGTGTTAGAAGATTAGCTAAAGAGAATGATGTTGTTGTAAGAGTTGTAAAAAATACATTAGCAAGTATTGCACTTAAAAATGCAAATTGTGATGAGATGGAACTTGTTGAAAACAATATCTTTATCTGGGGTGAAGACCAAATTGCAACTTGTAAAGTAGCAGATAAGTCTTCTGAGGCTAATAAAGATAACTTCTCAATTAAATCTGGAGTAATAGAGTCAAAAATTGCTGATTTAGCAACTATTGAGGCTATGGCTAAACTTCCAGGTAGAGATGAACTTCTTGGTATGTTACTTAATGTTTGGAATGCACCAGTACAGAATTTTACTATTGGTATACAAGCGTTAGCTGATAAATTAGAAGAAGAGTAGGGATAACTTAAAGTTATCCTTTTTAAATAATAAAAATTTAAAAAGATTAAAGAAGGAAATAAAATGGCAACAACTAAAGAAGATGTTTTAGAGTTTATATCAAATATGTCAGTACTAGAGCTTTCAGAGCTAGTAAAAGAGTTTGAAGAGAAATTTGGAGTTTCAGCACAAGCTACTGTAGTAGCAGGTGGTGCAGTGGCTGAAGAGGTTGAAGAGCAAACAGAGTTTGATGTAGTTCTAACAGGTGCTGGAGCTAAGAAAATTAATGCTATTAAAGTAGTAAGAAAAATTACAGGTCTTGGACTTAAAGAAGCAAAAGCAGCTGTTGAAGATGTACCAACAACTCTTAAAGAGGCTATATCTAAAGATGAAGCAGAAGCAGTTAAAAAAGAGATTGAAGAAGCTGGAGCTATTTGCGAACTCAAATAAAACCTTTTCAAGCGAGATTTCTCGCTTGAACTCTCCTGTGTTGATAGTTGCAACACACAAAAGATTAAAACGATATAGTGACAAGCTATTGCGCAATAGTTTTTTTGTATATCTAAAATATACATTCATCCATAACATATATATTAAAATGAGGTTCGCCCATGTTAAATTCATTACACTCTGGAAATAGACTTAGAGTCGATTTCTCTAAAACTCCTCGTCAAATTGCTGTACCAAACCTACTTCAACTACAACAAAAATCTTATGATGATTTTTTAATGATTGATGCAAAAAATAGAAGTGAATCTACTATTGAAAAAGTTTTTCGTTCAGTTTTTCCATTAAATGACCAACAAAATAGACTTACCTTAGAGTATAAAGGTAGCCAAATAGTTCAACCAAAATATACTATTAGAGAGTGTATGGAGAGAGGTCTTACCTACTCTGTATCACTTAAAATGAATATATCTTTAACTATTTGGAATAGAGATGAGAAAACAGGTGAAAAACTTGACCCAAAAGAGATTAAAGAACAAGCTGTTTTTGTAAGAGATATTCCACTTATGACAAATAGAACATCATTTATAATAAATGGTGTAGAGAGAGTTGTTGTAAACCAACTCCATAGAAGTCCAGGTGTTATATTTAAAGAAGAAGAGGCAACAACTGTTGTTAATAAACTTATATATTCAGCTCAAATTATTCCTGATAGAGGTAGTTGGCTCTATTTTGAGTATGATGCAAAAGATATTTTATATGCTAGAATTAATAAAAGAAGAAAAATACCTGTAACTATTCTTTTTCGTGCTTTAGAGTACTCTAAAGAGGATATTATGAAGCTTTTTTATAGTAACAAAGAGGTTTTTGTTAAAGAGAATAGATTTGTAACTAAATTTTCAGTAGAAGATTTTGCAGGTCGTGCGCCTTATGAGGTTAGAGACCTTGATGGTAATATAGTAGTTGCTGCTGCTAAGAGATTAACAAAGAAAAAAGCTCAAAAACTATTTGATGATGGTTTAGAGTGGGTTGAGTATCCACTAGAAATTCTTATTGAAAGACACCTTTCAACTCCTATCTTTGACCAAGAGAGTGGAGAAATTTTGTTTGATGTTGTAACTTCTCTTGATGAGATGAGACTTAAGAAAATTATAGATGCTGGTATTGAGAGTTTCTTTATTGCTGATGATTTAGCTGAAGGTGCTGATGATTCTATTATTAAATCATTTATAGCTGACCATGAGTCATTAAGACTTTTAAAACAGACAGAAGAGATTGAAGATGAGAACCAATTAGCTGCTATTCGTATCTATAAAGTTATGCGTCCAGGTGAACCAGTAACAGCAGAAGCTGCTAAAAATTTCCTAAGACAACTATTTTTTGACCCAGAGAGATATGATTTAACTAAAGTTGGTAGAATGAAAATGAACCATAAATTAGGATTTGATGTTCCTGAATATGTGACTGTTTTAACAGCTGAAGATATTATTCATACAGTAAAATATCTTTCTAAAGTAAAAAATGGTTCAGGTCATATTGATGATAGAGACCACTTAGGAAACAGAAGAATTAGAGCAATTGGTGAGCTTTTAGGAAATGAGCTATATACTGGTCTTACTAAAATGCAAAAAGCTATTAGAGATAAGATGACTACTCTTTCAGGTCAACTAGATGAGCTTATGCCTCATGATTTAGTTAACTCTAAAATGATTACTAATACTATTTTAGAGTTCTTCTCATCAGGTCAGTTATCTCAATTTATGGACCAAACTAATCCACTATCAGAAGTAACTCATAAAAGAAGACTCTCAGCTCTAGGTGAGGGTGGTTTAGTAAAAGAGAGAGCAGGTTTTGAAGTTAGAGATGTTCACCCAACTCACTATGGTAGAATTTGTCCAATAGAAACTCCAGAGGGACAAAATATTGGTCTTATTAATACATTAGCAACTTATGCTAAAGTAAATGACCTTGGGTTTATTGAAGCTCCATATAATAAGGTAATTGATGGTGAAATTCAAGATGATATAGTATATCTTACAGCTACCCAAGAGGAAGATTTAGTAATTGCTCCAGCTTCAACTAAAATAGAAAACAGAAGAATAGTTGAAGACCTAATTGAGACAAGATGTAATGGTGAGATTTTATTAAATGAGACTAAAAAAGTATCACTTATTGATATATCTCCTCTTATGGTTTCAGGTTCTGCGGCGGCTCTTATTCCATTTTTAGAGCATGATGATGCAAACCGTGCTTTAATGGGTTCAAACATGCAACGACAAGCAGTACCACTTTTAAAAACAGATGCTCCTGTAGTTGGAACTGGAATGGAGGCTATTGTAAGCCGTGATGCTTGGGAATCTGTTAAGGCTAATAGAGCAGGACGAGTAGAAAAGGTTGATTCTAAGAATATCTATATTTTAGGTGAAGATGATGGAGGTGTATTTATAGACCATTATCCAATGGAAAAAAATATGAGAACTAACCAAAATACAACTTTCACTCAAACACCTATAGCAAAAGTTGGTGACATAGTTGACGCAGGTCAAGTTATAGCAGATGGGCCTAATATGGATATGGGTGAACTTGCAATTGGTAAAAATACAATGGTTGCATTTATGCCTTGGTATGGATATAACTATGAAGATGCTATTATTATATCAGAAAAGATTTTAAGAGAAGATACCTTTACATCGGTTCACACTTATGAAGTAGAGATTGAAGCTAGAGAGCTTAAGCATGGAACAGAAGAGATAACTAGAGATATTCAAAATATTCGTGAAGATGAGTTAACACATCTTGATGAGAGTGGGATTATTAAAGTTGGAACTGATGTAAAACCAGGAATGATTTTAGTAGGTAAAGTAAGTCCTAAAGGTGAGATTAAACCAACTCCAGAAGAGAGACTATTAAGAGCTATTTTTGGTGAAAAGGCAGGACATGTAGTTAATAAATCTTTATATGCAAAAGCTTCTATGGAAGGTGTTGTTGTTGATGTTAAAGTATTTACTAAAAAAGGTTATGAGAAAGATGCAAGAGCAATTCAATCTTATGAAGAAGAGAAGACAATCCTTGATAGTGAACACCATGATAAGCTTTTAATGATTGACCAAGAAGAGCTTTTAAGAATTTCATCTATGTTATCTAAATCAGAATTAGTTGCAGATGTAACAATTGGAGATGAACTTTATGAAGTAGGTGATAAAATTCCATCAGAAGTTATTGCAGATATAAATAGATTTGCTCTAAGAGGTGTTGTTCAATCTTATAATAGTAAAATTCAATCTGAATATAATTCAACTAAAAACTATTTTCAAAGACAGAAAAAGAGACTTAAAGATGCTCATGAAGAGAAACTTTATATCTTAGAAAAAGATGATATTTTACCAAATGGTGTAACTAAATTAGTTAAAATTTATATTGCAACTAAGAGAAAACTAAAAGTTGGTGATAAGATGGCAGGACGACATGGAAACAAAGGTATTGTATCTAATATTGTACCTGAAATTGATATGCCATACACTAAAGATGGAAAAACAGTTGATATTATTCTAAACCCTCTAGGAGTTCCATCAAGAATGAATATTGGACAAATCTTAGAAGTTCACCTTGGAATGCTTGGTAAAAAACTAGGTGAGCAAATTCAAGATATGTTTGACGCTAAAAAAGATGAGATGATAACTGACCTTAGAGCTAAAATGATAGAAATTGCTGATATTGCAAAACTTATGAATGCTAAAGAGACACTAGATAAGATTAGTGATGAGAAGTTAATTAAGTATGCAAGAGATTGGGCAAATGGTGTTAAATTTGGTGCTTCGGTATTTGAAGGAACAAATCAAGAAGAGTTTGATAAACTATTTGAGTTAGCTAAAATGGACGCTGATGGTAAGACAGTATTATACGATGGTAAAACAGGTGATAAGATGTTAGAGCGAGTTAATGTTGGATATATGTATATGCTTAAACTTCACCACTTAGTTGATGAGAAAGTTCATGCTCGTTCAACTGGTCCATACTCTTTAGTTACTCAACAACCAGTTGGTGGTAAAGCACTATTTGGTGGACAAAGATTTGGAGAGATGGAAGTATGGGCATTAGAGGCTTATGGTGCAGCTCATATATTAAAAGAGATGTTAACTATTAAATCAGATGATGTTGACGGACGAACTAGAGCATATAGAGCAATTACAAGAGGTGAGTCTGTACCAGAGTCTGGTGTACCTGAGACAATGTTTGTCTTAACAAAAGAGCTTCAAGCACTTGGTCTTGATGTTGATTTATTTGAGAAAGATAAAGAGGGAGCAAAATAATGAGTGATTTTTTAGATGGTTTACACCCTATTGATTTAACAAGCGAAGAGAGACCAATGGATATTTTGGCTATGCGTCTGCGTGTAGCTAGTCCTGAAAAAGTATTATCTTGGAGTTATGGTGAGGTTAAAAAACCTGAAACTATTAACTATAGAACACTGAAACCTGAAAGAGATGGTCTATTTTGTGCTAAAACTTTTGGGCCAGTTAGAGACTATGAGTGTCTTTGTGGTAAATATAAAAAGATGCGATATAAAGGTGTTGTGTGTGAGAAGTGTGGAGTTGAAGTTACAACTTCAAAGGTTAGAAGAAATAGAATGGGTCATATTGACTTAGTTGCACCTGTAGCTCATATTTGGTATGTATCTTCACTTCCATCACGAATTGGTACACTTTTAGGTGTTAAGATGAAAGATTTAGAGAGAGTTTTATATTATGAAGCATATATTGTAAAAGAACCAGGGTTTGCTAGTTATGATAGTGAGGGGACTACACCTTTAAGTAAATTTGATGTTTTAAATGAAGAGCAGTATCAATCTATTACACAACGATTTCCAGACTCTGGACTTGATGCTAGAATGGGTGGAAAAGTAGTTCAAGAACTTTTAGGTGATTTAGATTTAGTTGAGATGTTTTCAGGATTAAAAGAGGATATTTTAGCAACTAAATCAGAAGCTAAGAAAAAAACTATTGTAAAAAGATTAAAAGTTATTGAGTCATTTTTAGACTCTGGAAATAAACCAGAGTGGATGATGCTTACTATTTTACCTGTAATGCCTCCAGACTTAAGACCACTAGTTAGCCTTGATGGTGGAAAGTTT
>Ga0256826_1002899_pt1 | contig 10372 bp, 7 predicted proteins | sample CV79metaG_FD_185975 | JGI IMG/M metagenome (GOLD analysis project Ga0256826, IMG submission 185975) | Hydrothermal vent microbial communities from East Pacific Rise, Pacific Ocean - CV79 | ecosystem: Environmental > Aquatic > Marine > Hydrothermal vents | place: Pacific Ocean: East Pacific Rise... | reverse complement strand
GGAATAAGCTTAATAAATCTGTAATTGGTTTAACAAATGGAACAGATGAGTTAGATTGTACTTCATGTGGCGAGTGTGCTGCTGTATGTCCTGTTGGAGCTTTAGTAGATACTCAATTTATGTATAAGACAAATGCTTGGGAGTTAAAACAAGTTCCAGCAACTTGTGGTCACTGTTCTGCAGGGTGTCAAATATCTTATGATATTAAGCATACAAGTATTGAGAACCCAGAAGATAAGATTTATCGTGTTATGAATGAGTGGAACTATGTATCTTTATGTGGTGCTGGTCGTTATGGTTATGATTATCAAAATGCAGATGTTACTAAAGATGAAACAGCATTTAATAATGCAGTTGAAGCTTTCAAAAAAGCAGATACTATTAAGTTTACTTCAACTATTACAAATGAAGAAGCTCTTATCTTAGAAAAATTAAAAGAAAAATTTGGTTATAAACTTGTAAATAGTGAAGCAAAATCATTCCAAACTTTTTTACATGATTACTCAGATATTAGTGGAACTCGTCTTTATAGTAGTGATTTAAAAGCAGTTGCAAATACAAACTTTATTGTAAGTATTGGTACAGCTATAAAAACTGATAATCCAAATGCTAGATACTCACTGAACAACTCATTAACTGTAAATAAAGGTGCTGCTTTATACTTTCACCCAGTAGCTGATCCTGTTGTAGATAATATGAGTAAAAATATTGTAAGCATCAACCATAAGCCACTTCAAGAAGAGACAGCTCTATATCTTATCTTAGATTTGTTTGCAGATAAAGAAAAACTTCCAAAAGAGATAGTAGATTATCTTGCATCATTTCACTCTATGAAAACTGTGACAGTAACTGAAACTATTAAAGAAAAAGTTGTTGAAATTGTTAAAGAGATGAAAGTAAATGAGGAGACTGGTGAAGAGGAAGAAGTTGAAGTAGAAAAATCTAAAATGGTTCCTAAAAAAGTAAGTAAAGAGGTAGAAGTAGATGATAATAGACTTTTAACTCTACTTGGTATGGATGAAAAATTCCCTGAAACTTTTGCGAAACTTATGAAGAAAAAAGACTCTTTCTCTATGATAGTTGGACCAGATTTATACAATCATCCAAACTCTAAAAACTTAGCTCGCTTAGTTGCTTTAGTTGAAAAATATTCAGCATTTGAAATCGTTATGATTCCAACACTTACAAATACACTTGGTGTTGCTATGATTAACGAATTGAGTGATGAAGAGGGTTCTTTCTCTATCGGTTATAATACAAAAGGTGACTTTACTTTAAGTGCTTTAGGTGATGGGAGCGAATGCGACTTAGATATGCCAGCAATTAATCAACAAGAGGGTACTTTAACAAGCATCAACAAGCGTGTGAATCCTACAAATGTTGCTATCTCTTATGGTGGTTATACACTCAATGATATAGCAAATGAACTTGGACTTGTTGCAGAAAATACTATTGATTATACAAAAGATTTAGGTGATACTGCTGGTTTTGCACATGAAGAGTTTGATGCATTACCTGACTATTATACTAACTCTGGTGAAGAGATTAGAGGGTACGAACTTAAAAATATGGGTAGAAGAGTATCATCTGATGAGAGTGTATCTCAAATAGATGAGTCACTTACATTAGAAAATGATATAATCTATTTAGCAAACCCTGTAAGACAATTTACAGATTTCACAAAGAAAACTACAAATCTTGATGAAGTAAGTGGTATTTACATGAGTGAAGAGAGTTTATCTAAGTCTGAATTTAATGAAGGTGACACTATAAAAGTAAAAACTGCAAATGGTGAACTTACAGCAAATGTAGTAAGTGATAATAAAATTGCAGGTGAAATTATAGTTTTACCAACTTTTGATTCAAATCTAAATTCAGAGGCTTTAGTAGATGGTTATCGTTTTGCTTCAGCTTCGATAGAAAAGGTGTAATATATGGATACAGCATATTTAATAGAAACTGTTATTAAAGTCGTTGTTATTCTTCTAGTGTTCTCAGCACTAGCAGGAATTGGAACATACTTTGAGCGTAAGATACTTGCATTTATGCAGCGTCGTTTAGGACCAATGAATGTTGGTCCATTTGGACTTTTACAAGTAGGGGCAGATGGTATAAAACTCTTTACAAAAGAGGATATTATTCCTACAAATGTTGTTGCTCCTATATTTAAAATAGCACCAGTTATAACAGCTGCAACTGCATTTATGGCAGCAGCGGCAATACCATTTTTACCATCTTTTGAGATTTTTGGATATACAGTAAATCCAATTGTTGCAGATATTGATGTTGGTATTTTATATATTCTTGGTGTAATGGCAGTTGGTCTTTTTGGTCCATTGCTTGGTGGTATGGCTTCAGCAAATAAGTTTGCACTACTTTCAGCTGCTCGTGCTGCTGCGGTATTTATCTCTTATGAAGTTGTTACAGGTTTATCAATTTTAGCACCAATTATGATGGTTGGTTCACTTTCACTTATTGATTTTAATAACTATCAAATTGATAATGGATGGATAGTATGGTCTCAACCTGTTGCTTTTATACTTTTTTGGATTGCTGCATTTGCTGAAACTGGTCGTACACCTTTTCACTTAATTGCAAATGACCATGAGATTATTGACGGTTTTGGTACTGAGTATTCAGGTATGAGATGGGGTCTTTTCTTTATCGGTGAGTATGCAAATATGTTCTTTATCTCTTTCGTTATTCCTATCCTCTTTCTTGGTGGTTTTGGTGATGGAAGTTTCTTAGGAGCTTTAGCACTTCTTGGTAAAATGGCATTTTTCTTCTTCTTTTTCTTATGGACAAGAGCTGCATGGCCAGATGTAAGACCAGATCAACTTATGTGGTTATGTTGGAAAGTACTTATGCCAGTAGCAGTAGTAAATGTTGTTATCACTGGTTTAGTGATGATGTTTTAAGGGATGATAATGGAACAGTTTAATAATAGAAATGTAACTGAAGGTGATTACTATTTAGTTGATATTGAAGATTATCCTACAGATGGTTGGGGTAAATTCAAAAGAGTTATAAAAAGAACTTTCAGAGGCGAACTTTTTGTTGGTCTTTGGGTAGTTCTTCGTGAAATGATTAGATTTGATATTCATACTGTATCATACCCAGAAGAGAAGATGCCTATTGGACCTCGTTATCGTGCAATCCATGAGATGAAGCGTCTTTGGGAGTCTGATGCAGAGCGTTGTATTGGTTGTGGACTTTGTGAAAAAATTTGTATCTCTGATTGTATTCGTATAGATACTAAAATTGATGAAAATTCTCGTAAAGAGGTTTCCGAATATACTATTAACCTTGGTCGTTGTATCTTCTGTGGTTACTGTGCAGAAGTTTGTCCAGAGTTAGCAATTACACATGGTGGAGAGTATGAAAATGCATCTGATCAGCGTGAGCATTTTGCTGATTATGAGCTTATGTTAACACCTATGGATACTATGCTTGCTAAAGGGCAAAAAGAGTTTGAAGGTTATGGTGCTATTACACCACATGAAGATGAGCGTGTTAAGAAAACACCTCTCGCATATTAAGGAGATTGGATTATGTTTGAAGCGGTAGCGTTTTACTTGTTTGCATTTTTAACTATTGCGATGTTTTACATAACTGTGACTACATCACAAGCGTTATATGCATTAACTGCACTTGCAGCGGGGATGATTTTTATATCAGCATTTTTCTTTATTCTTGGTGCTGATTTCTTAGGTGCGGTTCAAATTATCGTTTATACAGGTGCTGTTATGGCACTTTATGCTTTTGGTATGATGTTTTTTGATACTACAAGAGCAGTAAAAGAGAAAAAAGGTAATAAATTTATTATCGTTGGACTTTCAACTTTAGCAGCTGTAATGGTTGTAGCGATATTCTCAGCACCAATTGTATCAGAAAATATGGTAGCTCTTTATCCTGTAATTGAAGGTGCTGGAAATACTCAAAATGTTGGTCTAGTTTTATTTACAAAATATCTTGTTCCATTTGAAGTTGCAGCAGTTATGTTACTTGTTGCAATGGTAGCGGGTATTGTACTTGCAGGAAAGAAAATGGACTTATCTCTTACTCTTATGAATGGTGAAGAGATTGATAAAATGAATGAAGAAATCAACAAAAAGGTACTTTCATGATGGAAATAGGTTTAAATCACTATCTTGTTCTATCTACGATTTTATTCGCTATTGGTTTAGTGGGTGTTATGCGCAGAAAGAATTTACTTTTACTATTTTTCGCAACTGAGATTTTACTAAACTCTGTAAATATTGCTTTTGCTGCGATTTCACACTACTACGGAGACTTGACTGGTCAAATGTTTGCATTTTTTGTAATTGCAATTGCTGCATCAGAAGTAGCTGTAGGACTTGGTTTATTAATTGTATGGTATAAACGCCATGGTAATATTGACCTAAGCACTATGTCAAGTATGAGAGGATAAGTTATGGAAAAATATTTATATATTGCACTATTTGCACCACTTGTTAGTTCTATGTTCTCAGCACTATTTACAAATACGCCTAAAAAGCAGTTTGTAGGTATAGTGGCGAGTTTATTAATATTTACTGCTTTTGTAAGTAGTTCTATTTTACTAACACACATTTTAAATGGTGGAGCTATTGTTCATGTTGAAATGATGACATGGATGGCTACTGGTAACTTATATATTCCATTTGGATTTGTAGTTGATCAAGTTTCTGTAACTATGATGATGGTTGTAACTTTAGTATCTACTATTGTTCACATTTACTCTATTGGTTATATGGATCATGATAAAGGGTTTAATAGATTTTTCGCATGGCTTTCAGCTTTCGTTTTCTCTATGATGATTCTTGTTATGAGTGATAACTTCGCTGGTCTTTTCATTGGTTGGGAAGGTGTTGGTCTTTGTTCATGGGGTCTTATTGGTTTTTGGTTTCATAAAGAGGTTGCTACTTGGGCAGCAAATGAAGCTTTTATAATGAACCGTATTGCTGACCTTGGAATGTTAATTGGTATTTTCTTAGTTTACTGGAATACTGGTTCACTTCAGTACGATATTGCATTCCCAGCAATGGCTCATTTAGATAATACAACTTTAACACTTATGGGTATATTTTTATTCATAGGTGCTATGGGTAAATCAGCACAGTTTCCATTACATACATGGCTTGCAGATGCTATGGAAGGTCCTACACCAGTTTCAGCACTTATTCACGCTGCAACAATGGTAACAGCAGGTGTTTATCTTGTAGTTCGTTCAAATGAACTTTATGATTTAATCCCTCATGTAGGTCTCTTTATTGCTTCTCTTGGTGCATTTGTTGCAATTTTTGCTGCATCAATGGCTTTAGTAAACCGTGATATGAAAAGAATTATTGCATACTCTACACTTTCTCAGTTAGGGTATATGTTTGCAGCTGCTGGTTTAGGTGCTTACTGGGTTGCACTATTTCACCTTATGGCACACGCATTCTTTAAAGCACTCCTGTTCTTAGGTGCTGGTAATGTTATGCATGCTATGCATGATGAACTTGATCCATTTAAAATGGGTGGATTAGGGAAGCCAATGAGAGCTACTATGATTATGATGACACTTGCATCTATTGCACTTGCTGGTATTTTCCCTCTTGCTGGTTTCTTCTCTAAAGATGCTATCTTAGAAGCAGCTTTTGTTGAGCATCACTATGTTATCTATTCAGTATTACTATTTACTGCGGGTCTTACAGCATTCTATTCATTTAGACTTGTTGCTATGATTTTTCATGGTGAAGAGCGTTATAAACTTTTTGGTATTCATCCACATGAAGCATATAAATTTATGTTAGTTGGTATGAGTCCATTACTTTTATTAGCAATTATTGCTGGTAGTTTCAAAGGTACATACTTTGAAATGGTTACAGAACTTTTACCATCAGTAGAGTATCATATTCATAGTCACTTAACATATTGGATTATGACTATAGGAACACAACTATTTGTTGCTGGTGCTATTGTATATGCATATAAAAAATATGCTTACTCTCCAGTTACTATTCCTGATGGAACAAGTAAAATGGAAAATAGTTTTGGGTATAAATTACTTATTAACCAATACTATATTCCTTATGCGTATGAAGAGTATATAGTAAAACCATATAGAGAATTATCTACAATCTTTTGGGAACAAGTTGATAAAAAAGTTGTTGATGCAACTGTTGATGGTATTGCAGGTGTATTCTATAACTTAGGTGAAAATACAAGAGATATGCAGAGTGGAAATTTATCTACGATGTTAAAATGGATGGTGGCAGGTACAGTAGCACTGTTATCATTAGCGGTTGCTTTTGGATTAGCAGCTAAATATTTAGGAGTGAGTATATGATAGATCATATTTTAAGTATTTTAATTTTCTTTCCAGCCCTAGCAGGTGTTTTTGGATTTATGATACATAAAGATAGTATGCGTGCTTATGGTGTTGCAGTAGCAACTATAGAGTTTGCACTCTCTTTAGTGTTATGGTACTCATTTGACAATGGTGTATCTGGTATGCAATTTATGGAAAATATTCCATTAGTACCTGCATTTGGTATTAATTATATTTTAGGTGTTGATGGAATTTCATTATTTATTATCATCTTAGCAGCATTCTTTACAATGATTGGTATCGCTTCTTTAACAGATACACCAAATGTAAAAAATATGATTATTACACTTCTGTTTTTACAAATGACAATGATCGGTGTTTTCTCTGCACTTGATGGAATTGTATTTTATGTATTTTGGGAGCTTTCTCTTGTACCAATGCTTTATATCATTGGTGCTTGGGGTGGACCACTTCGTATTTATGCATCAGTAAAGTTTTTCTTATATACTTTTGCTGGTTCACTTGTTATGCTTGTTGGTATGCTTTTTATGGCGTATTTTTATTATCAAGCAACAGGAACATGGTCATTTGCTATCTTAGATTGGTATAGACTTATTTTACCTGAGAGTTTTCAGCTTTGGTTATTTGCTGCTTTCTTTGTAGGTTTTGCTATTAAAGTACCTATGTTTCCATTTCATACATGGTTACCATATGCACACGGTCAAGCACCAACTATTGGTTCTGTAATTCTAGCGGCTATTTTACTTAAAATGGGTACATATGCATTTATCCGTTTTTCACTGCCACTATTCCCTGATGCATCAGTATATTTCATGTATCCAATAGCAATTATTTCAATCATTATGATTATTTACACGGCTATGATAGCTTATGCACAAAAAGATGTGAAGCAAGTTGTTGCTTACTCATCAGTTTCACATATGGGTGTTATTATTCTTGGTACTTTCGCTTTAAATGTTGAAGGTATCTCAGGTTCTGTTTTCTTAATGATTGCTCACGGTGTTGTTTCAGGAGCACTCTTCTTACTTGTTGGTGTTATCTATGATAGACGCCATACAAAAATGATGGATCAGTTTGGTGGTTTAGCACATGTTATGCCTAGATATGCAACTATCTTTGGTATTATGATGATGGCTTCAGTTGGTATGCCACTTACTATTAACTTTGTTGGTGAGTTCTTAAGTCTATTAGGTTTCTATCAGCAATCACATATCTTAACACTTTTAGCAGGTATTGCTATTATTGTTGGTGCTATCTATATGTTAGCAGCATACAAAAAAATGTTCTTTGGTGAAGTGACTATAGAAGAGAATAGAAATCTTCCTGATGTAAACAAAAGAGAACTTATTGCACTTATTCCATTAGTAATTATTACTGCATGGTTAGGTATTTATCCAAAACCAGTTCTTGGACCAATCAACAATTCAGTTGAATCAGTTGTTCAGTTAATGCATAATAAAGCAACAACTGAGGAAGCTAAAAAAAGAATACCAAATGTAAGTGGTGTTGTTATTAGCAAAACTACAACTAAGGAGGCACACTAATGTTAAGTCCTGTAAATGTTTCTTTAGAGTCATTAAATATAATGACTCTCGTACCAATGTTAATTCCGATTATTGGTGCACTTCTAATTTTAGTTATAGATGTTTTAAAGAGTAACTTAGATAAGTCACTCTATGTTGTACTTAGTATTCTTTTTGTGGCTCTTGATTTTGGTTCACTTTTAGAAGCTGCAGGTATATTTTCAAAAGATGGTATCACTTTAGGTTTTTTCAATGTAATGCTTATTGATGGTTTAGCAATTATTGCTCAGTTTATTATTGTTGGTGCTTCTATGCTCTTTATTCCATTGGCATTAACACATAAGCGTTTCCACGAATTTTCGTATCCTGAATTTTTTGCACTTTTCTTATTTATGATTAGTGGATTCCAATTTATGGTTTCTAGTGATAATTTAATTCTTATCTTTGTTGGTTTAGAGACAGCTTCTTTAGCTCTTTATACACTTATAGCAATGCATAACCGTGATAAATCATTTGAAGCAGCTGTAAAATACTTTACAATGGGTGCATTAGCAGCTGGTTTTTATAGTTTTGGTTCTATGGTATTTTATGCGCTTACAGGTTCTGTTGAAATTAATCAAATAGCAACTGTATTAGCAGCGAATGAGTATGCAGATATCTCTTATGTTCTTGTTGGTACAGTATTTTTACTTGCATCACTTGGATTTAAACTCTCTTTAGTTCCATTTCATACATGGGCTCCAGATGTTTACGAGGGGAGTTCAGCTGCAATGGCAGGATATATGTCTATTGTTCCAAAAATTGCTGCATTTGTAGTAGCAATGAGATTCTTTGAATTTTTAATTCATAGTGGAGTAGTTTGGTTAGAAGTAGTTCTTTATGTTTTTGTTGCAGTTACAATGACTGCTGCAAATGTATGGGCTTTAGTTCAAACTGATGTGAAGCGTATGCTTGCATACTCTTCAGTATCTCATGCTGGTTTTGTTATGGCAGCGATTTTAATTGGTACAACACAATCAAACTCAGCACTTTTCATTTACTGGATACTATTTAGTTTTACGAATCTTGGTTCATTCTCTATGCTATGGATGTCTCGTCAGAAACACTTACCAGAGCATCAAGGTTCAGACCATAGTTATGATAAATTTGCAGGTATGATTCAAACAGCTCCAGTAGCTGCATCAATTATGGCTCTGTTTATGTTAAGTTTAGCTGGTCTTCCTCCATTTGCACTCTTTTGGGGAAAACTTTATATGATTAGTTCTGCTGTTACAGGTGGATATACAGTACTAGCACTTATTATGGCACTTAACTCGGCTATTGCTGGTTACTACTACTTAAAACTTATAGTTTATATGTTTATGAAAGAGCCAGTAACTGGTAATGATGGACATATCTATGTTGCAAATGCTACACTTGCATTAAAATCTATTATTGGTTTTGCAGCAGTAGGAACTATATTTGCTTTTGTTGCACTTAACCCTCTTATGGAGTTTGTAACTGCATTTGTATATAATAGCGGATATTAATATCTAGCTACACTTTTATTAAAAGGAGAAGAGAATTTGTTAAAATGGATACTCTTATCTCTTTTTTTTGTTTTAAACTCTTTTGCACTTGAAATCTCGATAGATAGTGCAAAAGATAACTTCTCTCGTTATTCAACAGTAAATATAACTAATAATAAAGATTTTATTTGTCAAGAGATTAAAAATGATTTTAATCTTGTTACTTCAATAATATGTGCATTTTCTCAAAAACCATCTTCAAACTTTAAAAGATTACAAAATGATTTTGTGAAAGTGGATTCATTTATAAAAAAAGATACATTTTTTGTAAAAATTGAGCCATTCTATAAGATAAAATTAATAGCAAATATCTTTAATTTATCAAAAGAGAAGAGTCTCTTTTCCGTTGATGTTGAGCGATCAAAGAGTTGGACTCTTTTAGCATATAAAGATAAACTACCTTTAATTAATAATAAAAAAAGAGTAAATAGCGGTATAAATTTTCCTTACTATTCAGATGCTGATGCATTACCTTATGTTGGAAGTTTAGATTTAAAGGGAAATCCTGTCCATATAAAGAAAGTAACTGATGTAACGGATTACTTAAGAGTCAAAGAGTTATATAAGAAAAAGAATTATGAACTCTGTTTAGAAATTGCTCAAGATATATTGGATGAGTACCCAAATACACTTTTTAAAGCAGAACTACTTTATTATAAAATTAAAATATATAATGAGTTAAAAGATTATGATAATGTGATAGAGAGTTCTAAAATATATTTACAAGAGTATTCATCGAATGATAATGTTGCAGAAATTTTATCTTTACTTGCAAAATCTTATGTCAATATTGGTCTTAATACGGATGCTGAGTACTTTTTTGATAGACTTTTTAGTGAACATTCTAACTCTGTTTATAGTGAATGGGGCTATATTTATCAAGGAGAGATGCTAGAGGCAAATGGTGGAGCTTCTAAAGCAATTATTTTATATAAAAAAGTTCT
>Ga0256826_1002898_pt1 | contig 10373 bp, 6 predicted proteins | sample CV79metaG_FD_185975 | JGI IMG/M metagenome (GOLD analysis project Ga0256826, IMG submission 185975) | Hydrothermal vent microbial communities from East Pacific Rise, Pacific Ocean - CV79 | ecosystem: Environmental > Aquatic > Marine > Hydrothermal vents | place: Pacific Ocean: East Pacific Rise... | reverse complement strand
AATTCTGTTACGAAGCTTGTTGTTTGCTAAGTGCATACCAAAACCAAACTCAGCGTTATCTTCGAATAAAGAGTTAGCCCATGCTGGTCCTTGTCCCGATTCTTGATGTGTTGTGTAAGGTGTTGCTGGAGTTGAACCACCATAAATAGATGAACAACCTGTTGCGTTAGCAATTAACATATCCTCACCATAAAGCTGAGTAATAGTCTTAATATAAGGCGTTTCTCCACAACCAGCACAAGCTCCAGAGAACTCGAATAATGGTTGAGCAAACTGAGAGTTTTTAACGTTCTTAGTTTTATCTACAACTTCTTCTTTGTATCCTACTTCACCGTCAAGATAATCCCAACGAGGAACCTCGATATCTTTTCTATCTAGGATGCTTTCCATCACTAAAGATTTCTCTTTAGAAGGACAAACATCTACACAAACTCCACAACCTGTACAGTCTAAAGCTGAAACTTGGATTCTGAATTTGTATTCTTTTGTAGAAGCCATTCCTTGTAAGGTAGCCATTCCTTCTGGAGCAGCATCTGCTTCTGCATCTGTTAATAAGAATGGACGAATTGCAGCGTGAGGACAAACGTATGAACATTGGTTACACTGAATACAATTTTGGTCTAACCACTGTGGAATGTGTGTTGCTACACCACGCTTTTCGTAAGCTGCTGTTCCACTTGCTAAACTACCATCTTCCATTCCATTAAATGCACTAACAGGTAAATTATCACCAGTTTGAGCATTAATAGGATCACAAAATTCAGAAATAATTGCAGGAACTTCTTTTTCTCTTACAATTTTAAAACCATCAGTTTTAATATCTTTCCATTCTGTAGGAATATCAATCTTTGTAATTTCACCTCCACGGTCAACCGCAGCATAGTTCATATTTACAACTTTCTCACCTTTCTTACCATACGACTTAACAATGAATTTCTTCATTTGCTCTACAGCCTCAGCATAAGGAATAATATCTGCAATCTTAAAGAAAGCCGATTGTAAGATTGTATTCGTACGATTTCCTAATCCTATCTCACCAGCAATTTTTGTTGCATCGATAGTATAGAAAGTAATGTTTTTCTGAGCTAAAACTTCTTTTACAAAGTCAGGTAAGTTATTTTTTGTTGTTTCTGCATCCCAAGGCGAGTTCATTAAGAATGTTCCATTCTCTTTTAAACCTTTAAACATATCGTATTGTGTAAGATATGCAGGAACGTGACAAGCTACAAAGTCAGGAGTTCCAACTAAGTAAGGCATACGTAATGGGTCTTTTCCGAAACGTAGGTGAGATGCTGTAAATCCACCAGATTTTTTAGAGTCATACGCAAAATAAGCTTGTGCATATAAATCTGTAGAGTCTCCAATAATCTTAATAGAGTTCTTGTTAGCACCAACTGTTCCGTCAGAACCTAAACCGTAAAATTTAGCCTCGAAAGTATCAGCAGAACTTAAAGAAAACTCAGGAACTTGCTCTAATGAATTATGTGTAACATCATCAACAATAGAAACTACAAAACCGTGCTTAGGCTCTGCTTTTTTCATATTATTATAGATAGAAACAATATGTGCTGGAGTAGTATCTTTAGAAGATAATCCATAACGACCACCAATAATTAATGGTTTGCTATCGAATGTATTAAACATTTCGACAACGTCTAAGTATAAAGGCTCACCATTAGCTCCTGGCTCTTTTGTTCTATCTAAAACAGCAATAGTTTTAACTGAATCAGGAAGTACATCAAAGAAATACTTACTTGAGAATGGTCTATATAAGTGAACTGAAATAACACCTACTTTCTCGCCTTTAGCGTTTAAGTGGTCAACTGTTTCTTTAATCACCTCTGTAACCGAACCCATTGCAACTGTAATGTGCTCAGCATCTGCTGCACCATAGTATGTAAATGGAGCGTAGTCTCTACCACAACGCTTAGAAATCTCTTTCATGTATCCATTTACGATATCAGGAATAGCATCGTAATATTTATTCTGAGCCTCACGAGCTTGGAAATATACATCAGGATTCTGAGCTGTTCCTCTAGTTACAGGACTCTCAGGATTTAATGCTTTCTTTCTAAATGTAGATAAAGAATCTCTATCTAATAAGTCTTCTAAATCTTCGTTATCGAAATACTCAATCTTTTGAATTTCGTGCGATGTTCTAAAACCGTCGAAGAAGTGTGTAAATGGTATTCTAGATTTTAATGAAGCTAAGTGAGCAACTGGAGCTAAATCCATCACTTGCTGAACCGAACCTGTAGCCAAAAATGCAAAACCAGACTGGCGAGCCGACATAACGTCTGAATGGTCACCAAAAATTGATAATGCTTGTGCAGCTAAACTTCTAGCACTTACGTGAAATACTCCTGGTAATAACTCACCAGCAATTTTATACATATTAGGAATCATCAACAATAATCCCTGAGAAGCAGTAAATGTACTGGTTAAAGCACCTGCTTGTAACGAACCGTGAACCGCACCTGCAGCTCCAGCTTCCGACTGCATTTCTACAACAGAAACGGTATCGCCAAAAATATTCTTTCTTCCATCTGAAGCCCATTTATCTACGTGCTCTGCCATGTCCGATGACGGCGTAATAGGATAAATAGCAGCGACTTCGCTAAACATATAAGCAACGTGTGCCGCAGCATAGTTACCATCACATGTCATAAACTTTTTGTTTGCCATAATAATATATGTCTTAAATTAAACTTTATAATCAACAACTAAAATATGAACGAAAATATTTCGCCCACTTTATCGAATGCAAAAGTACATATTTATAGTGATATAGATTTATGCTTTTAAAACAGTTTTTCACAAGAAAAAATGATTCTAAATAAGAGAAGGTAGATTCCGCTAGAATACGTTTCTAAATATTCTTCAAATATGAAAGAAATTTTTAGTTTCGACTAAAACTAAAAGGTAAATTGCATATTAAAAGAAAAAATATTTGCAGATAAGCCGTCGCTACGCAGATAACGAGCGTATCTAAATTCTATTGATTTAAAAAAACTAAGGCGCTCTTTAGAAGGAAAATGAAAACGACTAAGCCCCATTAGAGGTGAAAATTTTATACCCAGTCCAAATTTCTGACTATAAAATGCAGATAAATCATAATCGGAAGTGAAAAATTCGGCATCTACATTATGCTGTGCATAAGGCTCAAAATATTTTGATGCTGTTTGTGAATAAATTCTATAAAATGGATAAAATGTAAATTTATAAGCCACCTTTATTGGCAATGTCAATTCCGCTGTATGCGATTGTGTTTCGAATTGGTCAAAATAATATCTGTAATATAGATTAGCAACGAGAAAGTCGGTAACAAACCAATTAAATCTAAATCCAACTGGAACCTTATAACGACTTCGTGGCAAGGTTTCTGGCATTACTTTTTTGTATTTTAGAATATCTATACCATCGTCAAAATAAACACGGTGAAAAGGAGTCCATAAGATACCTTCTTGGTAAACATAATCGAGCAAAAATGCAATTTGTATTCGTTGATTTAAGATCTGAGAAAAACTAAACGATGCAATATAGGTATGTCGAACATCGGAGTCGAATCTATTACCACTTATAGGTTGAAATTCATCACGTTTTGCTATCTCCGATGGATAAATAAGTAACCAAGTATCATGAAAATACTCACCGGCAAAAGATATAGCTGTATTTTCTTTATTAAAACTTTTAGTCCATTTTAAACCTCCCGATAAAGATGACACATCGAATTCTTTGGAAAAGCTAAATTTAGGAGAGACAGTTTGCTTTTTCTTTAAATTTCTAGTGTAAGTTATTGAAAAATGAGGCCTATTATCATGAGCAGAAGCTGAACTCTTACTTGCTGCTGTTTTATCTATCTGGTCGGTAGATGCAGAAGAATAGCCATCGATTCCTAAATTTAAATTGTAAGTGTTTAGAGTATCTGTAATCAGGTTAATATTAATACCTCCTTCTGTAGACGTTAATTCCTGAGTACCAATTCCTCCTTCAACAGCTGAGTGTTCTCCTTCTTGTTCGTAGTAGCCTGCCATAATATCAACCTTAACTTTAGGCATATTTTCTACTTGACTCATTGCCAAAACCGATATAAATAAGAATATTATTGTAAGTTTTAATTGCATCCACATCCTCCCCCACTTTTTCCACCATTAGCTCCAGAAGCAGCTTCTCTATAGGTTTGAGCCTTTGATTCTAGAGTCGTTATTTTATGTTCTGACAACTCCATATCCGAATCGTTTAAATACATTTTCTGATATTGTTCCACACTTACACAAGAAGATAGCAGTATAAAATAGAGAGCTAAAAGGAGTATGATTTTATATCTTTTCATATTTAATTTAAATTTAGATTAGATGACGAAAAAACTTTATTCTCATCATCTATTATTAAGGTATCAAAATCTTTTATGGTATTTATAAATTCAATTCCTTTTTTTGCACCCATAATATAAACGGCTGTAGCCAAGGCGTCGCAAACTTCTGCATTAGGGCCAAAAACGGTTACACTTGCCACGCCTTCGGCTGGATAACCCGTTTTTGGATTAATAATATGTGCATATCGCTTTCCATTACTAAAAAAATATTTTTCGTAATTACCCGATGTTACAACAGCTTGGTTGCTTAAATTGAATTCTGCAATATTTTTATTTTTGTCTTTTGGATTAGAAACAGCAATCTTCCATTTTTCTTGTTCTATATTGTTTCCCCAAGCTGTAATATCTCCACTTGCATTAACTAGCCCATTTTTAACACCATTTTCAACAAGTAATTGTTTGGTTTTATGTGCTGCATAGCCTTTCCCAACAGCTCCAAAACCAATTTTCATTCCTTTTTCTTTCAGAAATACGGTCTGTTCTTTTTCGTTTAGAATAATATTTGTATAATCTACCAATTGTAATATTCTTCGAATTTCTAGACTATCGGGTAAATCTTGTTTTTCATTTCTTTTATTGAATTTCCATAGTTTATCGAATGCCGCATAGGAAATATCGAAATATCCTTTGGAAAGTTTAGAAATTTTTTGACATCGTTTTATTAAATAAAATAATTCTTTATCAACTTTTACAGATTTTATTCCTGCATTTTTATTTATAAGCGAAGTTTGTGAGTTTGGATTCCAAGACGAAATTAATTGCTCAATGCGCTTAATCTCGTTTATAGCTATACTCATATTCTTTTTCGCCTCCACCTTAGTATCACATATAAGTGTAATTTCGAAGGTAGAGCCCATCAAAATAAGTCCATCTTTCTGAGCTATTTGAGCTTTACTAATTAACGAAATTAGGAGAAATATGTAGAGAATTTTTCGCATCTACAATTTAACAAAGCGTTTAATTTGATGATAGTTTTCCGACTCTAAATCGATAAAATAAATACCCGATTCTAAGGTAGAAACATCTATTTGCTGTTGTATATTTTTAGTTTGTATACGTTTAACAAGCTTACCTGTAATACTCACTATCGAAATTTGAATTAGTTCGTTAATTTTGAGTTCAGTTTCTATTCGTATTTGCTCCTTAGCTGGTTGTGGAAATATTTTTAGCTCAATAGATTTCTTTCTAATTTCAGAAATCGCATCTTCGTCTGTAGCAAAAACTAAATGAAAGGATGTAAATTTAGATTGGCTAGCAGGACTAATATCAAAAGCCTGATTGTTTTTTGTAAAATTGATACTTGCTGTAGGACCTTGCGAATCTTTATCGGTAAATTCGAATTTAAGTTTATAATCTCCATCGGTTACAACAGCTCCATTTTTGTCTTTGCAGTCCCAAATTAACTGATGACTACCATGGGCTTGTATGGTTGCTGCAGTTACAGCATCGCTTGTGTTTCCTGAACTTGCAGCAATCCATGTATCTAAATAAACATCTTCCTGCTCTCCTGCCTTATATATTGTTCTAACAAAAGTCCCCGAAGATGTTTCAATCCAAACGGCCATTACATGATTGGGAGAATAGTGACCATTATTATTAATTGTAGTAAAATTTATAGTTAGTGTGCCATTTGTATTTGTATGGATACTTTTTGTGTTATTGTTTATTTCTTGCGCCAAGCTAAATATAGGAGCAAGAATAAATGCTAACAAAACTATTTTGTAGAGATACTTCATGTCTTTTACTCTTTAGATATTATATTTTCAATTTGTTTAGTAAATTGCTCTGCCGATTGATTATAATCAAGAACTATAAATGTATTACTTTTTTTATGAAATAGAAGCACATTAGGGAAAGCTCCCTTTTTATTATAAATGGAAGCTAATTTTTCGTTATAAGCTTTCGTTTCTTCCGAAAGAGCATTCTTTTTCCTACGTGGAAAACTAGCTTTATAAATACTTAAATTTTGGTTTGCATACTCTATAAAGATAGAATTAGATAAAACAGTTTGATCAAAAATCATGCACGGACGACACCAATCTGTTCCTGAAAAAATAAGTAGAACTAATTTGTTTTCGTTTACAGAGATCTCTTGAGCGGCTTCAAAACTTTTGGCATAAACTATTTCTTTATCTTGAGAGAAGGCAAATAAAGCTGAAAACAAGAGTATTCCTACTACTAAAATATACTTTATATTTTTAATCATTTATAAATATTTTTTTGGTGTGAAATTTATTTCCTGATTTTACTTTTAACACATACACTCCTTGATTTACACCATTTATATAAACTTGATTATTCTTGTCGAAAAGCTGTTTTGTGAAAATAAATCGTCCATCTACAGAATACATTTCTACACTTGTAATTTCATCTGGTATCTTAGCAAGATTAATATGAACAGATTTTTGCTGTGAATAAGCCGTAAATTCAAAATTATCAGTCTTCACCTTTGTTATTAAATCTGGAGTAATATAATAAGGATTAGCCCAAGTAATCTCAAATAAAGAATTTGCTCCATAATTTGGAGCATATAGCCTCATCGTATCATCATTTCTACCTATTCCTGCATTAATCATTGAAGTTGCTCCTGAAGTAGCATCTAAAACCATGGTAGAATCGTAATCTGTCCCATTCCATTTGTACTCTGTAAAAGCTAAGGCAGGCGTACTACTCCATGTAATTGATGAAAAAGTAGAATATATAGCCGACAGGCCATCTGCTTTTAATTTTGCTAAACAGATATCTCCTCTTTGTGCATTATTACTTATAGTAACTACATCCCAATTTGTAGTACTTGTATTATACGTAATTTCATGACGACCATCATTTGTATTTGCATAGATTCTTTGTACACCATCGTTTCTACAATCCCCTAACGAAAACGGATCGGGCCATGAAGAACTGATTGAAATATCGTTAGAATTATATGCTGTGCCGTTCCAATCACATTTTTTAATATACTGCCCAGTAGAGTAGACCGAATTCATTCCAGAACCTGTTGCGTCACCAACAAAACCAGAACCTTCCATATCTTCTACATACAATTGAATAGAAGTCCAATTGGTACCATCCCAAGTGTATTCATTAAAACCCGTAGTTCCTGTTCCTCCAATATATAATCTATTAAGTCCATCGTTTCGTCCGTCACCAATAATAATTTCTGTAATGGCTTCTGAGGCTGTTCCTATTTGGATTGTATTCCAATTACTACCACCCCAAGTAGCCTCAAATATTCTACCTCCCGAATGATCCATTTCGGAAAAATAAAGTCTGTTTACACCATCGTTCTTGCAAGCTCCAAGAGCCATAAAAATAAGTTTTGCATTTGTCAATCCTCCAAGAATAGTTTGTGTACTCCATGTTTCTGTTACATTATCGAATATTGATTCATAAACCGCACCAGCTTTAGTTGATACAAAAACACTGTTATTTCCATTATTTCGACCATCTCCAACTAAAACATCAAAAGCATTTCCTTCCGTAAAACTTGCAATTGTACTGGTTCTCCATTGAGAGAAACCATTAATAGTCAGGACAAAGAAAAGGAATAAGGTTAAGTAGTTTTTCATTTTAAAATTGATTTAGATTAATTTTTTTATTGATTTACATTCGCTTTTTTATGCATAGACGCTTGAAATAATAAAAGGTTGCTTAATAAAATAATTCCGAATAAATTTATAAATATCAAAAAGATATTCTACGTTTTATATCTCTGTCACCCTTAATCAATTAGTATATTACAAACCCAAAATTATTAGAATTTCCGTTTAAAAACAACAAGCATTTACCTAAACATATCCCATTTACAAAACATAGTTTACTATTGTTGTCCTAATAAAGAAACCAATACCATTATTTAAGAAGCTAGCACACATCCTACTTGGATAAAAAAATTAACTTTCGTATGTTTGATGCAAACAACTACACCACACTATGAGAACCTACCTATTAAGCCTTTGGCTTGTCTTATTCTTTGCTAATAATTTATCGTATGGTCAAGATGTATTTATAAATACGAGTAGCGATATTTATAAATCAAAAGGCTTCTTTTACGATGGAACTTCTAGAACAGATTTTGCAGGAACACAACGTCAAAGCGTTCATTTTAGAAATATAAATAATGAATACTATTATTTTAACTTTTTAGCGTTCGATTTATCAGAAGGATCTCTATTAAATGTTTTTGAAATTAACGGCAAAGGTGCACAAGTTTTAAAAGGTACTTATAGAGGAAAAAACAAACCTAATTTAATAATCGGAAAAGATCTTATTTTTGAATATCTATATTATGGGACCAACGATTCTATTAATAGCAATGGATGGATAGCATCTTTCGAAACACATAGCGAACGCCCTCAAAAAGGATTAACATCATCAAGCCCTGCAAGTGATTGTACAGGGGCAATACCGCTCTGTTCAAACAATAATGCAATTGTATCGGAAGCAGAATATACCGATACTGGAGCTATTGATGACGAACAAGGCTCTTGTATTAGTGGGACTGGTGACGGAGGTTCTGTTTGGTACACATTTACTCCTACAACAAATGGAGATATAGGCTTCGATTTAATACCAAACAATTCCGACGATTATGATTGGGTTTTGTACGATGCTACTAATGGATGTGCAAGTTTAACAGAAATGAGTTGTAATTATTCTATTGAATCGGATCCAACAGGAATGACTTCAAATTCGTCTGATTATGAAGATAGTTATGACCTTACATGGTCACATGAAGATTGTAATGATGGTTGGGATTACGCTTATTATAGTGGAGACATGAATTGTGGCCCTTGGAATACCATGGAAGCTGTAGACCCTACTCACACATATGTATTAATGATAAACTTTTACTCTGGTTCTAATGGAGGTTATAATCTAAATTTTACAGGAGTTGCGATTACCGATAATACCTCCCCTGTTATATCATCTATAGAACAATCTTCATGTAGCGGTGATATTATTACAGTTCATTTTTCGGAAGCTATAGATTGCAGTACAATAAACAATTCCGATTTTACAATAGCAGGTTATTCTATCGCTGTATCTAATAATAATTGTGTTAATGGACTAACTTATTCTATAGAATTACAAACAACAACAGCAATGTCTGTTGGGAATCATACGCTTAACATTAACAACCTTTTCGATATCTGTGGAAACGAAATGAATGATTCTGAAGTGATAAATATTATTAAACCAGGTGTATCTGCAAATGCTACAGGAGATGATTTTTGTTCGTATTTAACAACAACTATTAATTCTAATGGAGCAGGAATAGGAGCCCTCTCGTACAATTGGAGTAATGGAGAAAGTACCGAAAATATTACAGCAACAGTCGGAGGAACATATACTGTTACAGTTAGTGATGCTTGTGGAGCCTCGGCCTTTTCTTCAGTAAATGTAACTGCTTTTTACTGTGGACCAATAGCAATTTGCTACGACGGAGTTAATTTAATAGGCTCTGGTGGAGATGGTAATTTTGTATGGGAGCAGAACACGGGTTGGTTTGGATCTTGGCAAACAGTAGGTACTAGCTCAACATTAGCATCGGCCAATTTAAGTGATGCTAATGAGAAAATCCGATTAACCACCGGTGAAGGACAACAACTTACATATAATAGTTTAGCTGATATTCCTGCTTGTGGTACAAATTTCACTATTTGCTCAGAATCTAATGGTGACCTAACGGTTACAGGAGGTACAGAGCCTTACAATTGGGATTACCAAACCTCTTTAACAACATGTACTGCACCAGCATCTTTTCTAGACTACGATTGTGGTAATATCTTTACAGGATTGTATAAAAACGAAACTATTACTACTTGGAATAATTTTGCGACAGGCTCAACCATTACTCCTTTTGGCACTTATCCTTTACAAATTACAGATAATACAGGAACTTCTGATAATATTTTAACTACTCCTGGCGCTTGCCCCTCTTCGCTACCGGTTACATATTTAAATATAAGCATTAAAAATAATAATAATAATTACG
>Ga0256826_1002897_pt1 | contig 10375 bp, 10 predicted proteins | sample CV79metaG_FD_185975 | JGI IMG/M metagenome (GOLD analysis project Ga0256826, IMG submission 185975) | Hydrothermal vent microbial communities from East Pacific Rise, Pacific Ocean - CV79 | ecosystem: Environmental > Aquatic > Marine > Hydrothermal vents | place: Pacific Ocean: East Pacific Rise... | reverse complement strand
AGATAACTGGAGACGCTTTAGAAGTCCAGAAGACAATGGTAGAGAGATGTTAGAAATCTTTTTATTTGATCAAGATGACAACCATGTACCTCTAGCAGCTAAAGCTTTACAAAACTGGAAACTAAACACCGATAGCGATACCTTAGAAGTCAGTCTCAATCAAAACAGAACACCACTGACACTCTTTGGTACAACAGTGAAAAATGGAGATGATTTTTACCGTGAGCTTGTTAAGTCTGAGCTTTTTACCCAAGGTGTAGTAAAAAGATTGGTACAATTCTTTTTTCCACAAGCCAATGAGAGTAAAAAACAATCTCTCATTACTTCTATTGTCTCTAGCCATCCTGAAACATGGAAAGATATTTTGATGCAGATTGTATTTTCACAAGAGTATTTACTTCATAATCCTCGTGCTAAAAGTGCTGAGGAGAGTTTCTTCTCACTGGCTAAAAAAATGGATTTTAAACACAATAGATCAACTTTTTATTCTCTAAAGAAATCCCTTGAAGAGATGCACCAAGCAAGTATGAAATACAAACTAGGCAAACTTCAACGTGTCCCTTTAGATACACTCTCTTTTGCCTATTATCATAAATATCTTCGTGAAGAGATATTTTTACGTGCATCCGAACCTAATACACTAGATAACTATAGAGCATGGAATCGTCATGGCTGGGGAAGAGGACTCATAAGTACCGATACCTTTAGCATCAATGAAGAGAGTGAACTTGCTTCACTAGAATCTTTTATACATTCACTTTTTCAAACCTTTGTCTATAGAGATGCAAGTAGTGCAGAACTTGCTCTTTTTAAATCCCATATGCTTTACGAAGATGAGGGTGAATACTATCTTCATTGGGCATTTGATCTTCTTACTACAGATACAACACACAGTCAAGAGATACAAAGAGAAAATAGACGGGCCAATATCACACATATGGTCTTAGACTATCTTTCTCGTTTAGAAATACTATATTTACAAAAAGAGGTACACTAATATGAACAGAAGAAACTTTATAAAACTCTCTCTTGTCTTAAGCTCTGTAGCACTTAGCCCACAATACACCTATGCTACAGTATTAGATTTGAATCAAATTCAATTCTCTGCAAGTATCTCTAACAATAATGCTGCACAAACCCTCATTATATATCTTTATGGGGGTGCGAGTCAGCTTGCGGGGAACCTAAGCAATATCGATGAGATTAAAACACTTTCCCAAAATAATTATGACAACTATTTTAGAAATATTACTTCCACTAGTAACCATTTTTGGAAAGAAGCTGGAGGGGATGCAATGGAGAGTTTAATCACCAGTGGAGATATGACACTCTTTCGCTCTTGTTATTCTGCTGTCAGAGAAGCCAATGATAACAAAGCACATGGAACCTGTACCGTCCAAAATCAAAAAGGAACTTTTGATGAAGATGCAGGTGGTATACTGGCTAATTTGGCTCAAATTTTACAAGCCAATGGAAGTGTTGATGCAAATACCATGATGCCATTTGTCACTATGGAGGGTGAATCACACTTCTATACAGAGGGCAACGTTGCCATAGATGGCTACCTTAAACCAGTAGGTGTAAATGAAACATTCAATAATCCATACAAAAGAGAGAGACTAAGACACTGGTATAACTATACTGAAGCAGAGAGAGACAGTGCTCCAGATACCTATTGGAAATCTGATGAAGATGGCGGATTTGATCCAGCAATTACCCATGCTATGGACACATTGGCACAACAAAACAATACAACAGGTACAATAAAAGATTCTTTTAGCAAACGTGCTGAACGTAGTCGCTTTATAGAAACGATTAGAGAAGCTAGCACCCCAGATTTGGGAGATGATGCCTACCCTACAGACAATCAATTTGCCCAAAAGATAGAGGCTGCGATTAAACTACTTGTAAACAACCCTGATACCAAAGTCTTAACCATAGGTACAGGAGGTTTAGGTGGTTGGGATGACCATAATGAGGCAAGAGACTATGTAGAACGTATGGAAAGTCTTTGGCTCTCCCTCAAATCGGCTATAGCTCACCTCAAAGCAAGCCATAAAGATGATAAAATCAATATTATGGTATTTGGTGAATTTGGAAGAAATGTAAACCTCAATGCTGCTAATGGATGGGATCATGGTAACTTACAAAACTTTTATGTTTTAGGTGGGAATGGATATTTTAATCACAAAGGTGTAGTAGGTGAGACTGTGGTTGAAAATACAGGTCGTATTAACAGACTTTATCTTAAACCTAAAAATGATACTTACTGGTTCGAACCTCTAAGTATCGCAGCAACACTCTATAAAATCTATGGGATTGAAAATCCAGAAATCATGACAGATGGCTATGGTGTGATAGAGCCACTCTTTAACTAAATTGGTATAAAAATGAAATTTTTATTGGTTATAATAGTACAGAGCTTGTTTGTAATATCGACAAACTCATGTATCTAACTATGAAAAAGGAAAATATTTACAAAATAATCCAAAAGGAAATACCATGCCAAAGCAAACCTATAAAAATAAACTACTCGATACACGTCCTGATAGGCTAGACCTAAGAGACAGAGAATACCGCCCTCCACTACAATCACTTCCTCCTACATGGCCACTAAAAAAAGATTATGACACACTCTTTCACCGATATACAGAGTGTAACATGGTACTTGACCAAGGAGAAGATGGTGCATGTACAGGATTTGGACTTGCTGCTGTTATTAATTACCTTCTTTGGCGTGAACTTATAGAAATCAACGACAAAGCCATTACGGCAGAGGTGATGGCAGAGATCAAAGTGAGTCAAAGTATGCTCTATAATGTTGCACGTATCTATGATGAATGGGAAAGTGAAGATTATGAAGGATCTAGCTGTCGTGGTGCTATGAAAGGATGGCATAGACATGGTGTTTGTAGAGAAAAAAGCTGGCCTTTTAGCCCAGGAGAAGATACCGTACCTAAAGATACCTGGTCTACCGAAGCTATCTTTAATCCTCTAGGAGCATATTATAGGATTAATAAAGATTCTGTAGTAGATATGCAAGCTGCCATACAAGAGGTAGGTGCTATCTACTGTTCTGCTACCATACATCAAGGATGGTGGCTCAAAACCAATGAAAAACTCAATACTATTAAACAAAATTCCAAGACAGTGGGTGGGCATGCTTTTGCTATCGTAGGGTACAATGCTGATGGATTTATTGTCCAAAACTCATGGGGAACACAATGGGGTTATCTAGGCTTTGCCATCCTTCGTTATAGTGACTGGGTAGAAAATGGTAACGATGCATGGGTCGCAGTACGTGGTGCAGAGGTACATCAATCATCCTCACCACATACGTTCTCCAACAATGCATTACAAACCTTTGGGGCAGACCATATCAAAGCAGAAAACACTACGATGAGTAAAGCATTACAATATCCATACATTCATAAAAGTATACAACCATGGAGTGAAGAGAAAGCCTATAAGCATAGTCTAGTCATAGGCAATGATGGTAGAGCCAAACGTACTATAATCTCACAACCCACACCTGAAACATCTGCTGAAGTCATATGCTATGATTCTCTCAAAGCATGGATGAAAAAAAGCAAGAAAAATAGAAAAATCACTATCTATGCACATGGTGGACTCAATAGTGAGCAAGCCTCTATCAATAGAGTAAGAATCATGGCACCCTACTTTAAAGAAAATGGTGTCTATCCACTCTTTATCACATGGAAGACAGGTTTTATAGAATCCATTGCCAATCAAATTGAAGATAAGGTACATCATATCTTTTCAAGTGCAGGCATTGGACCTTCAAGTACAAAAGCCAAAGGTATGATGGGTACACTTCAAGACTCCATAGATAGAGCCATTGAAAGCTTTGCAAACAAGGTTGCAGTCAAAGGAGTATGGTCACAAATGAAAGAAAACGCCAAATATGCCAGTGATCGAGCCATTCCTGGATATCCACAACATGGTAACCCTAAAGCAGGCGGTATGGTTATACTGGCAAAAGCATTACAGAAATTACAAAATGAATTTGATTGTGAAATACATCTTGTAGGACACTCTGCTGGATCAATACTCTTTGGACACTGGCTGGATGAACTGACTAAACGCAAGATGAAAGTAGCATCACTTACACTCTATGCTCCTGCTTGTACTATAGCCTTTGCAAATCAACACTACATCAAAGCCTATGAGAAAAAGACTATCAAAAAAAGTAAAACTTTCATACATATGATGAATGACGAAAGAGAACAAGCAGACAGTGTAGCTATATATAAGAAATCTCTACTTTATTTAGTAAGTCGTGCATTAGAAGATATTCATAAGACCCCACTACTTGGTATGGCCGCTGCATGGGATTTAAACTATAGTCAAGACAAAGATATCTATAACACAGCACAATATGCTGAAATAAAACGCTGGGTTAAACATACCAAAGGCATAGAGTGTTTCTTTTATGATAAATCAAAAAGTCAAGTAAAAACCTCTTTAAAAGATGATTATACTACATTGGCTCATGGCTCTTTTGATAATGATATTACTATTATAGAAGAGACGATTAAACAGATTAAAGGTACTAAAACATTAAAATATAAGGTAGAAAATTTGAATGGGTTTTAGATTTTTATATCTTTACCCGTGCTTCTAAAGCACGAGAAAGAGACATGATATCTATATTTTCCAACTCTACACCTGTGGGCACACCCTGTGCTATCTTGGTAAACTGTATATCTAAACCTGTGAGCTTATCTTCGATATAGAGTATCATCGTATCTGTTGCAATACTAGGTGGAAAGGCAAAGATAATTTCATCTACGCCTCCTACTGCATAAAAAAGATGGGCATCATCCATATCTCGTACTTCTGTAACAACATAGTAAACCCCCTTAAATTGTCCACTCTCTTCTATAGTCAAAATATCTTTTGCAGACTGAACAATACAAAGTTTAGAGCTATCACGGTAAGGATCAGAACAGATAGAACAGAGTTCATCTTCACTCATGTTATGGCACTTGCTACAGCGTTGAATGCTATTCACCCCTGTCTCTAGTGCATGGGCTAGTTTCATCGCAGAAAACCCATCTTCCATCACGGCATGATAGGCTAAACGAATAGCGGTTTTTTTACCAATAGAAGGAAGTGATGAAAAGGCATCTACTAGATTTTCAAAGGCTTCAATTTTATAGTTTTTCATATGTGTTTTGTTGTGATGGCGATCACCCCTTATGCTTTTATGTAGTCAGAAGCTTTTGAGTACTCTACAACTGATTTTATAAAAGTCACTACTTTTTGATGCTCAGGATGGATATCATAGGCATCAAGTCCCTCTTTAGATTCAAATACTGCAATAATACTTAAATCCATAGCACGATCAGCCTCAACCATGTTCACACCTATATCTATACTTCTTAAGCTTGGTACTGCTCCCATAAGATTTTCTAGCATTTGTTTGGCTTGAATAAGATTGGCTTTTTTATTCTCTTCTTTAAATTTAAACATAACAATATGTACTAACATAAAATTTCTCCGAAATTACTTTTCGTGATTATAACAAAATTATGGTAGAATTCGCAGAAATTATCCCCTATTTTACGGAGAAAACCTTATGACAGAATTATGTTACTATGAAGTACTAGAAGTGAGCAAAACTGCTTCAGGTGCTGAACTCAAAAAAGCCTATAGAAAACTAGCGATGAAATACCATCCAGACCGTAACCCTGATGATAAAAAAGCAGAAGACAACTTTAAAGTAGTCAACGAAGCCTATCAAGTCCTTAGTGACGAAGAGAAGCGTTCGATCTATGACCGTTATGGTAAAGCTGGACTAGAAGGTCAAGGTAGTACACGTGGAGGCTTTGGTGGTGGAGCTGGCATGGATGATATCATGGATATGTTTAACTCTATGTTTGGGGGTAGTAGTGGAGGATTTGGACGTCAAACACGCCGTGATCCTGGTCAAAAGTATGCCTTAGATTTTGAACTAGAACTTCAATTAGAGTTCCATGAAGCAGTCTTTGGCTGTGAGAAAAAAATAGATATTACCTATAAAACTTCATGTAACGACTGTAAAGGTACAGGAGCCAAAGATGCCAAGCTTGATACCTGTGATTATTGTGGTGGACAAGGACAAGTTCTTATGCGTCAAGGAGCTATGCAATTTGCTCAAACATGTCCCCAATGTCAAGGACAAGGACAAAGTGCAGCACAGGCATGTACGAGTTGTAATGCTAAAGGCTATCATGAAGAAGAAGATACCGTTACAGTCAAAATACCTGCGGGGGTAGACTCTGGTAATAGACTTAGAGCCCAAGGCTATGGTAACGAAGCCAAAAATGGACAACGTGGTGATCTCTACCTTACTTTCATCGTAGAAGAAGATGAAAACTTCATTCGTAATGGTAATGATATTTATATAGAAGTCCCTGTTTTCTTTACCCAAGCCATACTCGGTGAAACTATCTCTATCCCTGCTCTTGATGGTGAACTAGAGCTAGAACTCAAACAAAGTACTAAAGATAAAGAACACTTTATCTTTGATGATGAAGGTGTCATAGATGTACACTCTGGACGTAAAGGTAGACTCATCGCCCAAGTCAATATGGTACTTCCTAAGAAAATAAATGCCGAACAAAAAGAACTACTCGAAAAAATTCAAGAGAGTTACGGCGTAGAAAGCCGCCCTCACAAAAGTACCTTTGATGGTGCTTTTGATAGAGTGAAGAGTTGGTTTAAGGGCTAGGGTTTATATCACTTTCTGATACAACACCACTTTACTTTGTGATGATGCAAAGCTTGCATCATCACTTCTTGTATCATATGCTATCACATACACTTCATCATCACTTTGTAAGTAATTATGTTCCCCAAAATCGGCATAGGCAGTTGCTCCTATACTGATAAGAGCTTGCTTAGGATAGTTACAATCTTTTAAATGCATCGCTATATCTTCTAAAGGTCCAAAGTCTTGTTGCGTGTTCATCTTCTCTATGAGCCATGTTTTAAGCTTACTATAGAAATAAGAGTAGCCAAGTAGTGGGGCATCTACTCCATAAGGGTGTATGACACCATCACGCTTCACAAAAGAACATAGATGGTAGTTATCCATCACGCCACCCTCTTCGAATTTGTCTATAGGTATCCATTTATCACCGATACCTTTAGAGTTAAGACCCCATGACTTCTTTTCTGAAATCTTTTTAGCACCCTCTTTTCTAATGGTACAGTCGTTGAAGGTAGTAAATTTTTGTGCTTTTAAATCGATAATTTTACGATTATCATCATAAATGATATCAAAAAGTACGGCAATCTCTGGTTCTACCTGAGCATTGGCTTCGTAGCTAGGGAGGTTAAGTGTGTCCGTACCTATAGAGTATAGTCCTAAGAAGCTCTTGCTTTGAGGAAGATAAAAAGGGAATATCCCTTTGGGTGCATCAGCTGCTTCGGTGACTACATTTTTAAAATCTTCTAGCTCTCCAGCTTGTTCTAAATGGTGAGCAAAGTTTCCTGCTACCCCTAAACATATAACATTTTCTAACTGCATGGTATTCCTTGATGATAGTATTAATAATCGTAGTATAACCTATAAGTGATAAACAACTTTTGTTGTAGAGGTAAATACCTCAGAAGGTTTACCATCCTTTACCACTTTACCCTGAGAGAGTACCAGTACTCTCTCTGCTAGTTGATAAGAAGATGCTGTATCATGGCTCACCATGATCGTCGTTACACCATAGGTTTGGTGAAATTTTTTTATCTCTTGTATGAGCATCTGCTTCATACTCTCATCTAATGCAGAAAGTGGTTCATCCATGAGTAAGAGTTTGGGTCGGTTCATCATTGCACGACAGAGACTGACCCGTTGTTTTTGACCACCACTTAGGCTCTTTACATTACGTTTGGCAAGTGCTTCAAGCCCTGTAAGTGACAGAAGTTCAGAAGATAAGAGACTATCATTATGTACATAAAGGAGGTTCTCTTCTACACTCATATTTTCAAAAAGTGCATAATCTTGAAAAACAAACCCTATACCTCGTTTTTGTGGGGCTAAAGCCTTATGGTTTTTTAACCAATGTTCATGGGCAATAGATATAGTCCCTTCAGATTTTTCTAATCCTGCTAAAACTCTAAGCAGTGTTGTTTTTCCAGAGCCACTTTCACCCATGAGAGCAACAAATGATCCCTCTTTTATCTCTAAGTCAATCTCTAAATTCAGCTCACCTTGGCTACCATGGAGTCTCTTGTGGATATCTATACTAAGCATTAGACAATACCTATCTTTTTTTGTGTATGATTAAAGGTATACACCAGTAGTAACACCACAAAACTAAGTGCAACCATAATACCACTATAGATATGTGCTTGGCTATAGTCCATTATCTCTACCATCTCATAAATAGCTACAGAAGCCACCTTAGTCTCAGATGGGATGCTCCCACCTACCATAAGAACCACACCAAACTCCCCTACTGTATGTGCAAAGGTAATGATAATAGCTGTAATAAGTGAAGGTTTAATGTTAGGCAGTGCCACATACCAAATGGTCTGAAGTATAGATTTTCCTGCAAGGTAGGAGGCTTCTAGCATATGTTTATTGAGTGATTCAAAACCACTTTGTAACGGCTGTACCATAAATGGTAGTGAGTAAAAACATGATGCCACCACCAGTCCAGTAAAAGAAAATACCATTTTTACTCCAAATACATCTTCTAAAAAACTTCCTATCTCTGAATTGGGTGAGAGTACAATCAGTATATAAAATCCTAATACCGAAGGAGGCAAAACAATGGGTAGTGCCGTAACAGCTTCGATAAAAGGTTTTGATTTAGCTTTAGTTTGAGAGAGCCACCATGCAAAAGGCAATGCAAAAAGAAAAAGAAAAAGCGTTGTAATCCCTGCCAATTTAAAAGAGAGTATAAATGGTTGCCAATCTATCATGGTAGGCTGTATCCAAATGATTTTAGAATTTCTTTTGCTTTAGAACCTAATAAGAATGTATACAAAAGTGTACTCTCTGGACTATCCTCAAGCAGTACAATACCTTGCTCTATGGGTGTATACAATGAAGTAGAAATATCTATCCAATTTATATCTTTTTTATACTGTAACATTTGAGGAGAAAATAGAGATGATTTTGCAATAATCCCAATATCTGCTGCTCGTGTGGTATACGTAACAGTCTGAGAGATAGACTCACCATAAACAAATTTAGGTTTAAGTCTATTATAAAGTTTTATATTTTCTAACATTTGAGCAGTGGCCAGACCATAAGGTGCTGTTTTAGGATTGGCTATAGCTATTTTTGAGATATTAGTATCTAATAATAATGCTAAGCCTTTAGATAAATCATATTTTTTAGTTGAGAGTAGTGCCAATGCACCTTTTGCATATATGACTGGCTTACTTTTGGCTAAACCCTTGAGATATAAATTTTGAGGGTATTTCATATTAGCAGACATAAATATATCATAAGGGGCATCATGGGTTATTTGTGCCGTAAGTTTACCAGAACTACCTAGTACAACATTCACTTTGATCTGTGGATAGGCTTTATTAAATACTTTAATCAGTGGTTCTATAGCATAGCTTACATTTGCTGCTACTGCTATAGTTACCTTTTTTGCAGACAATATCTGTAAACATAAAAGAATTATAAGTATACTTTTCATAGAACCTCTAACATATTATAGAATTAAGTAGTAGATTATAGTTAAGAAATAATAATAGGTTGTTGATGAATAGATAGAAGAAGTGCTTTACTACCCGAAGGTAGTAAAATAAAGTACTTTATAAAAAATTATAAAATTAGTTACCCGCTACTGCGTCTTTAAGCGTTTTACCTATTTTAAACTTAGGTGCTGTATGTGCTGCTTTTGTATATGTTTTATCAGTTCCTGGTACTTTCCCAGTTTTTTCAGCAACTTCTGCAGTTGAAAATGTTCCAAAACCAACCAAAGATACAGTCTCTTTTGCTACGAGTGCTTCTGTTACAGATGAAATAAATGCTTTTACTGCTTTTTCTGCAGCAGTTTTGCTCTCATATTCTCCATTTTTTTGTACTAGTTCTATAAAATCTGATTTAGTCATTCTTTCTTCCTTTGATTAAGATGCGATTATTATAGCACAATAAATAATGATGTCAAGAGAAAAAATCAATAAATCCCCTAAAATAGACGCTTTTAGCATATTTGATACAAAAATAGTTAAAATAAAAAAGCTTAGGATAGGTATATATAAATGAGGGAAGTAATAAAAAATAAAAGTGGTGCGTCAGAGAGGATTTGAACCTCCACACCCGTAAGGCACTACCCCCTCAAGGTAGCGTGTCTACCGTTCCACCACTGACGCACTGTGGATAATAGTTAAAGTACTATAAAACTTA
>Ga0256826_1002896_pt1 | contig 10376 bp, 6 predicted proteins | sample CV79metaG_FD_185975 | JGI IMG/M metagenome (GOLD analysis project Ga0256826, IMG submission 185975) | Hydrothermal vent microbial communities from East Pacific Rise, Pacific Ocean - CV79 | ecosystem: Environmental > Aquatic > Marine > Hydrothermal vents | place: Pacific Ocean: East Pacific Rise... | reverse complement strand
TGAAACTAGACTACACAAAGAAGATAACAACTGCTAGAGAGTTTTACCCCATAAATGACATCTTTATCTCCCTAGAGAGTGATAGAGGGCGCATTATCTCCTCTGCTGCGTTTAGACGACTCCAAAACAGAACGCAGGTCTGGTCACTAGAGTTAAACTCGGCTGTGAGAAGTCGCTTGACACACTCTCTAGAAGTGAGCCAAACAGCACGCTTCATTGCAAAAAGTATACTCAAAAAAATAGATGTAGATGGGCTTGATGATGCTTTTATATCTGTCGTAGAGATAGCGAGTCTGCTTCATGACATCGGTAACCCTCCCTTTGGACACTTTGCTGAGATGATGTTTGAGAAGTGGATGGGCGAGAACTTAGGTGATGTATTTGCTAAGGTAAGAGTAAACGCAGGGAAGAGTGAAAAAGAGTTTATGGATATGCTTATAGATGACTTGAGTAGTTTTGATGGAAATGCTCAGGCTATTCGCATCATCTCTAAGCTCCAACGCTATAACCTCTCATATACTCAAGGGGCAGCAGTTTTAAAGTATACTCGTGGCTCATTTGAAGCAAAACCTACAAAAGATGAAGCACTCTCATACCTTAGAAAAAAACCGGGATTTTACTACTCGGAGAGAGAATATGTACAAGAAGTGACAGATGCACTTGGTATGAAGAGTTGGCATAGGTTTCCTCTTACTTACATCATGGAAGCAGCTGATGATATATCTTACTTAACAGCTGACTTAGAAGATGCAGTTGATAAGGGAGTGTTTGATCTAGATGCAGTTTATAGACTCATCATAGAAGAGGATGCTAGAGTAAACGCAGACAAAGATAACACTTACTTTAAAGAGATGGTTACAAAGGCTTATGAGCGAGCACTTAAAGATGATAAACCCTACCAGTTTAACCTTTTTCTTACACTGCTTCGTGCAAAACTCATAGGTGATTTAGTCGCTTATGTGAGTGATGTATATGTACAAAATCATGAGGCTATTTTTGAAGGGAGTTTTAACGCGGCACTTTTAGAAGTAGATAGTGAGAGTAAGTATCTTCTCGCTTCAGAAGTTCTTAGAAACATTGCTGTAACACATATATATAACCATCCTAAAGTAGAAAAACTAGACCTTCAAGCCTATCAAATTCTCTATGGACTTTTAAATCTTTACAAAGAAGTTCTTTTAATGAGTGTAGAAGATATACAAAATGTGCTTGATGGTAAAAGAATACAAAATAGAATAGCGATGATGCTCTTTAAAAAACTTCCTACAAAGCAGTTAGTGGCTTATAGTGATGCGGTTAGTAAGATAGATGAGAGAGTATCAAACGCAGAGAAAGCTTCTTTGGAACTCTACTATAGAGTAAGACTTCTACTAGATTATATCAGTGGGATGACGGATGATTTTGCACTGCATGAGTTTCAGACTTTGAGTGCATTAAAAGTATAGGGAGTAGGGTATGGCTAGAGTTGTAGTACTAAGTGGGGCAGGCATAAGTGCTGAGTCTGGAATATCTACTTTTAGAGATAGTGATGGACTCTGGGAGAAGTATGACATAAAAGATATATGTACAGTGGGTTGTTTAGTTGACAATAGGGCTGAGACTATAGAATTTTATGATAAACGTAGAGAAGATATAGCAGACAAAAAATCAAACCATGCTCACTATATATTAAGCGAGTTAAAAAAGAGATACAGAGGTGATATAGCTATTATTACTCAAAATGTTGATAACCTTTTTGAAAAGGCAGGGCTTGCTCACGAAGATGTTATTCACCTGCATGGTTACTTACCTGAGGTCGAGTGTGAAGAGTGTGGGGAAGTCTTTGATATAGGGTATGAAAAACAGGCTGATGTCTTTAATGGTGAATGTCCTGCTTGTGGTAGCGATATGATACGCCCCTTTATAGTTATGTTTGGAGAAGCTGCTCCAAAGTATGAGGTGTTAAATAGAGAACTAGATGATTGTGAACTTATAGTTGTTATAGGAACAAGTGGTAATGTCATAGGAGTAAACGCAATGGCTCAGTTTATAGAGCACTCTATACTTAATAACCTAGAGCCGAGCGATGCCATAGAAGAAGAACTTTTTGATGAGGTTTACTACACAAAAGCGAGTGAGGCTATAGACTCTATAGAAGAGGCGATAGTAAAACTACTTGCAGAGTAATTATTTTACTTGCATTCTCTGAACACCAGAGTCTACACCGCGTTTAATCTTCTCTATAAAATACTTAGCGACTGAGTCATTATACTCTTTAGAGAGCTGTAAAAATATCTTTTTTGCTTGTGAACACTCTCTTGTTTTGTAAAGCTCTAATGCAGTGTTATATAACTCTTTTTGTTTGAGACTCTTTTCATTTAAAGGCATAAGTTCATAAAGTAAGATGGCTTCATCTTTCCCTTTGACTATTACAGGCTCTAACTCTCGCCATAAAAACTCACTCCCAATTTGTATACGAGTAAACTCAGTTATTATAATATTCACACCATACTGTTTTGTCAGAGCTTCTACTCGTGAGGCAAGGTTCACTCCATCTCCCATGACAGTGTAGTTAAAGCGTGTATCTGAACCCATATTTCCTACTACAACTTCTGCCGTGTTTATACCTATTCCTATCTCTATTGGTTGGATTCCCTCAAGGAGGAGTTCTTGGTTAAGTTCTTTGAGCTTTTCTATCATATCTAGAGCACTAAAACAGGCTTTTTTTGCATGCTCTTTGACATCTACAGGTGCATTGAAAAACGCCATAATAGCATCGCCAATATACTTGTCAAGCATACCATTATGTTCTAAGACAGCATCCGTCATTGGGGTAAAGTATCTGTTTAAAAGATGTACTAAGTCATGTGCACTCATTGACTCTGAGAGGGTTGTAAACCCACGAATATCACTAAAGAGGATGGTAAGCTCTTTTTTCTCTCCACCTAAAGAGAGTGAGTCTGGTTTTTTTACAAGTTGTTCTAAAAGACTCGATGAAAGGTATGCTGAAAAAGCATCTTTTATAAACTTACTCTTTTTTTCATGGCTATTAAACTCAAACATCTCTATAAGCATAACAGAGATAAGGAGTGCTAAAAGAGGGTAGAAAAGATCTATATAGAGCATATACTCGACAAATAAATAACGCACTCCAATATAGACTAAGATATATATAGTTGCATTTAGTAGAGAACGATAAAGTGTTTTCTTTACTAAAAGTAAGAGAAGCAGAGGAAGAAATAAGAAGAAGATTATAAGCAGTGAAGTCCAGAGCTGTTTTTCAACTATAAGATGGTCTTCTAAAAAATTTGAAAGAAATGTATAGTGAAGAAGAGGACCATATAAAAAACCTACTGGAGTACTTACTACATCCCCTGCACCAATTTCGGTAATGCCTAAAAGGACTATTTTATCTTTAAAAAAACTAGGTTCTATCTTTCCGTTTACAAGATCTAAAAAAGAGACTATATTGTACTGCTGGCGTTTATAGAAGTTTAAGCGTACAAATCCTTTATCGTTTAGGGTAATAGTCTTTTTGTTTAAACTGACTTCATTTTCACTTACTCGTATTATATCTTTATCGTATTTTATTCTCAGTGCTTGTACACTCAGTGAAGGAAAGAGTTTGTTGTGAAAGTAGAGGCTCACAGGGTATGAACGCAGAAGTTTATCACTCTCTGCAAGTGTTGAAAAACTTCCTGAAAGGGAACAACTCTGGAGGACTTGTAAAATGTTTATTTCAGCATAGGGAGCAGATACAAATATAGGGTTACTCTCTCGTGCTATTTGTGACTGGAGTAGATCAAGAACAGAATCATCGAGTAGGTCTAGCTCCTCTTCACCCATAAGCTGTGTCGCTTTTTGACGTAAGAAAAATCCACATACAGAAGCATTTACATTGGCAATGGAGTCAGAGAGGATCTTGTCACTTCTCTCATTTGTTGGTTCAGAAAAAATCATATCCATAATAAGTATCTGTGACTCTGTAAGTTTGTCTATACCCTTTGCGAGAATCTCTCTCTTCCACGGCCATCTTCCAAACTCATTTACACTTGGCTCATCAATGGCCACAAAAACTATATCTTTATTTGGTTCTTTTTTCTGGAGGTTAAAGTTTATGTCATTAAAACGCAGAGAGAAACTCTCAAAAGGTTCTACTCTGTTAATACTAAGGTATAAAAGTAGAGCCCCTACAAATGACAGTATGACAAAATAGAGTAGTTTTCTTGTGAACAAAATCTTACTTCATCTCATCTATTAGCTGTTTAAAGTGTGTAAACTCTGCATCATCATTTTTGGAGAAGCCTTCCTCTTTGGCTTCTTGATTGTTAAACGATATTTTATTTCCAGCTTCTAAATCAAAAGCTTTTGTCTTTTGCATTTTTTCATACTTGGCATTTTTGTTTTTATACTTCTCGAAACCATCAAGTTGGGTTTGCATCGCAGCATCTTGTTTAGCTCTATAGTCATTAAACTCTTTTTGAACTCTCTTTCTGTAAAGCTCAAAGTCTGCATTTAAACTTGCAATACCTATACGACCCTCTTTAAGGCTTACAGAAGCATTCTCTTTTGTTGCAGTTACTATAAATGTTGTTCCCTTTATTCCTATGACGGCAAAGGGAGTTTTTATTTTAAGAGAGTTTCTTGCATCTCTTGATGTGATTTTATAGAGAATCTTTCCCTTTAGTTGTTCTGATTTATGCAGAGAAGTAAAATGTATACTAGAGAGCTCATCTAAAACAACAGATGACCCATCTGCAAGTTTTAAAATAAGACTAGAGTTTCTTGAACTCACAAAAATATCTCCGGCATGGATAGAAAGCCCTTTTGAGACTCTCTCTTTTTTAATAGAACCTTCCGCTTTTACTTTTACACTTCCTTTAAATGACACAACAGTTCCAAGTGTTTGAATAGCTTGAAGATATGAGAAGAGACTTATTATAAAAGATAATACTAATATTTTCATATTTTGATAGACCTTGGTTTAATTTTTGAGATTATAGCATCTTATTTATCCTATTTTTATTAATATTTTGTAACATAAATGTTATTTTTTACTAAGTTATTTTGCAATATTGTTATATTTATGTGATATTTATATAATTTATACTAATATTAGAGCAAAATATCGAGTAAATAATCACATAAAGTGTTTTCTTGGGTTTTATATTTACAATGTGATAAAAAGGGAATAAAAGAATGATAAAAGAAATGAAAGTTATATTAAGTGGTTTATTACTTGCCTCAACATTAGGTGCAGTAGAGACTACTCTCACAAATATTTCATTTGTACAAGATGAAAATGGAAACTTAAACCCTAATATCTTTATACCGGTATATTATGGCTCTGATAATCAGTTTTATTCAGCAGTTGGGTATACATCGGGTACTTTTAGTGAGACAGGAACTTTAGGTGCAACACAAGATAGTAAAACTTCACTTGTCAGTAACCGTACAGATGTGACATTAAACTATATTACCTATATATTACCGATTAGCTCATTTAGTTTCTCTTTTGGTATAAATTCACGGTTTTCTAAAATTGAAAACAGTGAATTCGCTTATCAACAAAGTGCAGCGGGAAGTGAATATTTTGTTATAGATAATAAAACAGATATTGAAGTGCAAAGTCATAATCTAGAAATTCAAGCTTTAGTGCCATTAGGTAAATATTTCAATTCGAGGTTAACAGTAAATGTCTCTCCTTATACAACAATTAAAGTGCAAAATGATGCAGAAGTTAAATCTTCCATAGGATCTACACCTCTTACAAAAAGTAGTACTACTGTGCAAAATATCTCATACGGAAGTTTATTAGAGTTACAAACAAATTTAGATTTCTTCGTAAACTTTGGTTTTGTTGGTGGCTACTCAAATGAACCTTTAAAATATAATATTGTTGGAAGTGCTCCTGATGATTTAGTAGACACAGATGAAGTGACAACAACCTATTTAATAAAGGTTATTTTTGATAAAGAACTCTTAGGTGGTATAAACCCTTCTATCGGTTACGGTATAGAGTATTTAGATGTAAAAGACAACATAGGTGGAGGGACTGTTTCTACAAATAAAACACTCTTTACACTTGGTGTTGAGAAAAGATTTTAGGATATATATATGAAAAAGCAAAACTATTATTTTACTTCATTGCTATTAGTGGTACTTTTAAGTGCTTGTGGGGGTGGAGGCTCTAGTAGTGGAAGTACTCCCCCCGAGATAGAGGATAAAACTCTAACAGCTTTTTCAAATGCTGATTATTATGGTAACTGGTCTTATGTTGATAGTGCTGAGACTATTGTTATTCACTCAACGTCACAACTAAATGCAAGTGTTGTTGAAGATGATAAAAACCTTTTAAAAGTGAATGACAATGGTGTTGTGAGATATCTAGTTCGTTCAGGTATTGCAACAACAACTGTTGATGGAAAAATAGAAGTAGTTTCAGAGTCTAATTCAAACTCTTCTCCAAAAAGAGCAAGTTCATTCGCTGGTATAGCAAATATAAAAATTATATTGTCACATGTTCTAGATGCTCATATTAGAGAAGAGACTAAAACACGTGATGATGGTTCGTTTACAACGAAAACATTACCTACCGGACTTTATAATCTTGAGGCGAGTAATGATACAGTTGAATTAAAAACACAAGTAGAAATTACGAATAAAGAAAATAATATAGGTGTGTATAAACTAACAGGGGAAAATCTCCACAACTTTAAAGCAGAACTTATTTTAAATGAAGAGTATGTTGTTTCAGACTCTAAAGTGCATGAAGCAGTGTTAAGAGTACATAATATTAGTGATAAAATAGGTTTTGGTCTGAGTTATGATATTAGCCTAAATGATACAACTAATGATATTGGTTTTACAGAAGGTAGTGCTGCATCAGTTGGTTCTGTTCAAGCAAAAGGATATAAAGATATACCTATTAGTCTTTCATTTTCCAAACTTACTTCAAACTCCAAAGAGTACGGTATTGATGTAGTGATAAAAGATGCTTTAGGAAACCAATGGCTAGATACATTTACATTTAATGTGTATAAAGAGTTAGTGGCTATTTTAATTGAGACAGATAAAGCTTCTGTAAAGGGTTATTTAAAAAACCCTATAACGGGAGAGATGAAGTCTATTGATACTGCAAATGGAAATATTCTTGTACCTCTTATGCCACAAGAAAGACCTTACATACTTATACTCTCTAACCCATCTTTTTCTGATGAGACAAAGTACTCAATAGCTATAAATGCTTTACCAAATGATTTGACTACTTTTAAAGATACAGCAGCACAAGAGCCAAATAACAATCAGTCAGAAGCGACATCTCTTAATATTAATGATGTTGTTAGTTCTTACTTACATGCTACAGATATTGATTACTGGAAAATATATACACAAGAAGGGGCGGGTGTTGATGCAAATATTACAAACAATTTTACTAATAGTATAGTTGCACCATCAACAGCACCTATTATAATCGCATCTGATAGTGAATTTGAAAATAAAATAGTTGTAAGTTGGAATACTATAAATAGTGCAACTTACTATGTTTTAGAAGAGTCTCTTGTAAACGAAGGGCCATATACAGAGATAGAGTCTTCACTAATAGAGACAAGCATAAACATAACAAATGCATCAATAAATACTTCATATTTTTATAGAGTAAAAGCTTGTAATACAGAAGGATGTAGTCCTTTTAGTAGTTCTAACTCGGGAACATTACTTGTACTAAACAATAGACCAACAGCAGATGCAGGAGGACCACTTAGTGTGATAGAAGGAGAAACTCTTACACTTGATGCTTCTAATAGCAACGATACTGATGGAAATATTAATGGTTATGAGTGGTTTATGGATGGTAATATTACGAGTTTTTCCTCTAAAAAGATAGAAAATACTACAAACTTAAATGTAGGAGAATATGTTATTACATTAGTCGTAACTGATGATAAAGGTGCTACAGATAGTGCTACTGTGAGTGTAAATGTAACTGCTGCACCAAATATAGCACCGATTGCAAATGCAGGTATAGACCAGTCTATTACTGTTGGAAGTAGTGTTCGAATCAGTGCAGAAAATTCAACTGATAGTGATGGAAACATCGACTCATTTTTATGGCAGGCATCAGGACTTAGTGATGAGGAGTCAGAAACATTTACTACAACATCTTTGAGTGTAGGTATTCACACTTTTAACTTAACAGTTACAGATGATGATGGCGATACAAATACTTCTAGTGTAACAATAACAGTCCTAAGTGCTCCAAATACTGCACCAACAGTAGATGCAGGGAGTAACCAAACAATTGAGCAAGGTAATACACTTACTCAAATTGCAACGGCAATAGACAATGATGGTTCAATAAGTTCTTATATCTGGCAAGAGGGTGGTATGACCCTTGGAAATACTAATCCATTGTCCATCGATACTTTATCTGTCGGAGAACATACTATTATTGTTACTGTTACAGATAATGATGGAGCGATTGCTAGTGATACATTTAGTGTAACAGTAAATGCACCTGTAAATCAAGCACCGGTAGCTAATGCAGGTTCAGATAGAACAATTCAAGCTGGCGAGAGTATAACATTAGATGCGAGTGCAAGTAGTGATGATAATGGTATAGTTGATTATAGTTGGAAAGAAATTTTAACACAGGGTAGTAACTCTCTTGGATCATTAAAAGCCATTACACTCTCGAATCTTTCTGTAGGGACACACACAATTAAGTTATATGTTTTTGATGCACAAGATGTTCTTGACACAGATGTAGTAACTGTAACTGTAAATAATCCCCCAGTAGCAATAGCTGGAGATGATACAACTATTTTAGTTGGTGAGTCTATTACTTTTGATGCTTCATTGAGCAGTGATAGTGATGGAAATATAGTCACATATAGATGGTCTGATGATAAAGGTCTCTTTGACGTTACAACCAGTGCTACGACACAGATATTCTCTACAGCAGGTATTTATGTAGTGAGACTCTCAGTTACAGATAATGATAACAAGACAAGCACAACTACTCAAACAATAACTGTTCTTCCTATGACTTTTGTTACAGATAAACTTGTAGCGACAGAATCTTTTCAAACTGCAGGAAGAGTAGTCGTAAAAGACTCTGTAGGAGTTGTTAGTTATTCTATTTATGGTGGAAATAGTGATAAGTTTACTATAGATAGTGCGACAGGAGTTATATCTTTTGTGGAGACATTACCTAAAGTTGATACATCAGTTTCCTATTATATGACACTAAGTGCAACTGATGGTATTACCACGACAGTAAAGGAAAACTTTGAAATACAATTTAATAGTCTTTATAAAAACTCTACTTATTACTCTTTTATTACATCATCTGTAACAGGAAAAATATGGTTAGACAAAAATCTAGGTGCAGTAGAATGTAATGTAGATGGTTCTAATACTCCAGAGTGTAATGGATTATATTATCAGTGGGGTAGATATAATAGTGGATATGAACAATATAATTCGACTACTTCTACCGAGAAGTTAAATGATCTATTAGATGCTGATTTTAAGTATAAAAATGAGTATAGCAATAAATTTATATTATCTACCTCTCCGTTAGGGAGTTCAGAACATGACTGGCAAGTAGTAAAAGGTGATAGTCATTATGGTGTAGCTAGGGAAGAGATTTTAAAAACAGTAAACCATAAACACCAAATGTGCCCTGCTGGGTATAGGCTTCCTAGTCCTAAGGAAATTCAAGCTGAACGTATAAGCTTTAATAGAGACTTATTTGGTCTACTTGATGGTACAGGTTACAGAAGTGAAGAGACAGGAAGATACTATAAAAGTCCTGATATCTATTTATGGACATATAGTCGTGATTATCTTTCAGGGAGTGGTCCTAGTAAGTACTCAAGTATAGCATATAGTAGTGCAAATAATAATGGACTTATAGATTCATATAGATCACGTGGTTATCAAGTGCGATGTATACAAAACTAAAATCGACTTAGAGAGTAGCTAATCATCGTTACATAGAGTCCCATATAGAAAAGATACACAAATAAGTTTAAAATCCAAAACTGAAATAGTACACCTCATTCAATGTTAGAAACACTACTTAAATTAAAAACTGCTGTTAATAAAATACTCCAAAATATAAAAGTATGAAAGAGTTGTAGTCGATCTAACCAGTCATATTGAAACCTATTTTCTACTTTTAACATACATATCCCTTAAATAAAAATATCTTATAAACTAAAGTCTACAAAAAAATAGTGTAGACTTAATGTGTAAAGCTAGACTTTACTTTTACTATGCTACCATCTAATACAAAATCAATAAAGGGTGGGGTGTTATGTATAAAAATCTATCTATAAAAATGAAAATCTTTATACCTGTTGTTGTTGGGTCAATTTTTAGTATTGTCT
>Ga0256826_1002895_pt1 | contig 10377 bp, 7 predicted proteins | sample CV79metaG_FD_185975 | JGI IMG/M metagenome (GOLD analysis project Ga0256826, IMG submission 185975) | Hydrothermal vent microbial communities from East Pacific Rise, Pacific Ocean - CV79 | ecosystem: Environmental > Aquatic > Marine > Hydrothermal vents | place: Pacific Ocean: East Pacific Rise... | reverse complement strand
ATGAGTTATGCGTTTTTGACTCATTTTAGATATATGTATCATGCCATCATTTTTAAGTCCTATGTCTATAAAAGCTCCAAAGTCTGCTATGTTTCTTACTACACCAGAGACAATAGAACCAATATGTAGCATCTTAATATCTGTAATTCCATCTTTAAATGGTATAGGAGTTAACTCTTCTCTTGGGTCAAAACCAGGCTTTTGTAACTCTTTTATAATATCACGTAGGGTTTCTAGCCCTACTTTTAAATGCTCTGACATACTTCTAATCTCTATATTTTCTAACTCTAAACCTTCTAGCTCTTTAGCTATTTTATAACTTTCTGGGTGTATCCCTGAGTTGTCAAATATTGATTTTCCATTTTTAATACGTACAAAACCAGCTGCTTGTTCATACGCTTTTGCACCTAATCCCTTTACTTTTAAGAGCTGTGATTTTGAACTAAAATAACCATTTTCTTCTCTATACGTAACGATATTTTGAGCAACTTTTATACCTATCCCTGCGACATAAGAGAGCAGTGATGCAGAGGCAGAATTTAAGTCAACCCCTACTCTATTTACTAAATCTTGAGTAACATCTGAGAGTTTTTTCTCTAACATTTTTTGGTCAACATCATGTTGATATTGCCCTATTCCTAACGACTTAGGATCTATCTTAACCAATGCAGCCATAGGGTCATATAGGCGTTGAGCTATGGAGATAGCACCACGAATAGTTACATCTAAATGAGGGTACTCTTGTGCTGCAATAGCAGAAGCAGAATAGACAGAAGCTCCAGCTTCAGAGACTACAGTATAGAGTAGATTAATAGATTCTTCTTTATTTAGACGTGCAAAAAACTCTTGAGTCTCTCTTGAAGCAGTACCATTACCAATAGCTACGGCTTTAATATGGTATCTGTTTACTAGTTGAACTATGGTATCTCGTGACTTTTCATACTCATTTCTAGGGTCAGTAGGATAGATAACAGCATGTTCTAAATAGTTACCGTTTTCATCTATAACGGCTAGTTTACACCCTGTACGAAATGCAGGATCTACACCTAAAAGTACATACTTTGTTACAGGAGGTGTCATGAGAAGTTGTGTTAAGTTTTTACCAAAAACAGCGATAGCCGTCTTATCTGCTTTCTCTTTAAGTTCAGCATGAACCTCACGCTCTATAGAGGGTAGAAGTAGACGTTTAAGTCCATCTTTATATGCTGCAAAAAGTAAAACTTGAGAGCTAGAAGCATATTTTGGTATTTTATATTTTTTAATATTTTCTTCTATCCTTGCTATGTCTAAAGTGATTTTTACTGAAAGTTCTTTCTCTTTAACCCCACGCATAATAGCTAAGTAACGATGAGAAGGTATGTATGTTACCTTTTCAGCATGGTTAATAAAGTGCGTATATAAGCCTTTTTCGTTAAAACCTTTGGCTTTTTTTATCTCTATGCTACCAAAACGTAACATAGAATTACGGATAGCTTCACGTTCACGAGGTTGATCAGCATAACGCTCTGCTAAGATATCTTGAGCACCTTTTATAGCATCTTCTACAGAAAGTATATCTCCTTTTATAAAAGATTTTGCCTCTTTTTTAAACTCCTCTAGGGTGAGTTTTGCATTTTGTAATGTGTAAGAGAGAGGTTTTAACCCTTTAGCTATAGCAGTAGATGCACGAGAACTTTTTTTCTCTTTAAAAGGACGGTAGATATCTTCTACTTCTCGTAAGTTTTCTGCTAAAGAGAGGCTCTTTTTTAGAGTATCTGTTAACACTGCTCTTTGTGAGATAAGCCGACTAATCTCCTCTTTTCTCTCAAGTAGCTTTTTACTACTTAGATAAATATGTTCAAATTCACGTAATGTTTCATCATCTGCCCCACCTGTTAACTCTTTACGATAACGTGCGATAAAAGGAATCGTTGCCCCTTCATCTAAGAGGGTTAAAATATTAGATATATGTATAGATTGGAGTTTGGTTTTTTGTTTAAGTAGTTCAATTAATAGATGCATTTGTTTCTCTTTATATGGAGTATATTATAGAGAAACAATTATAGCTTTTATTACATAAGAGGTATTTAACTTTATACCTCTTCTTCTGCCTCTTCAGCACTCTCTTTTAGAGGTTTATCTACAGCTTTAGCCATAACTTCTACATAACACTCTGTAGCACCTGAAGCTTTTACTTCATCTAGTGCTTTTATAAGTGTTTCATACTCTACAACTTTTGCTTCATCTGCTGTAGCACCTATCTTACAGTCAAAATCCCAGTACATTGTAGCTTTATCTGGAAGATTTTTCTTCTTTTCACGCTTTACATATTTTCTAATATTATTTTTTACGGCTTCTAATACACGATCTTCATGCTTTTTTTCATCTGTGAGTTTAAATATTTTTTTCATTACTTTTTCCTTTTGTTATAGTTGTCATTATCTCTTTTTTCAAGCTTGTTTAACTTCTCTTGAATTTTACTACCTATCTGTGCGGCAGCTTTGTTTTCTGGTTTTTTACTTCTGCTAGTTTGTATTTTTTCACTTTTAGTAGAGTCGTTTTTACTTTTATCATTTCTGCTACGACTATTTCGTGATCTGTTACGAGAGTTGTTTCCTGCTCCACGTTTTTGTCCTCCACCTCTACCATTTTGTATAGGCTCTGCTTGTATGCTAGGGTCTGGAGTAAATGCCTCAAGGTGAACTTTTTTAATCTCAGCTTTAATAAACTTCTCTATATCAAAAAGCAATTTATGTTCATCTACACAGACTAAAGAGACAGCTTCACCACTCATACCTGCACGACCTGTTCTACCAATACGGTGTACATAATCTTCAGGAACATTTGGAAGTTCATAATTTACTACATGCGGTAATTGGTCTATGTCTATCCCACGTGCAGCGATGTCTGTAGCTACGAGTACACGTATCTCATTTGCTTTAAATGAAGCTAGCGCTTTGGTTCTAGCACCTTGACTCTTGTTACCATGTATCGCAGCAGCGGTTATACCATAGTCAATAAGCTGTTTTGTAAGTTTATTGGCACCATGTTTTGTCCGTGTAAAGACTAAAACTTGTCTCCAGTCATTTGTCTTAATAAGTTGAGAGAGTAACTCTCTTTTACGACCTTTATCTACATAGTGAACCACTTGGCTTATCTGCTCTGCTGTAGTATTTTGACGTGCCACTTCTATAAGTATAGGTGAGATAAGTAGCCCAGAAGCTAGTTTTTTGATATCATTTGAAAACGTTGCAGAAAAGAGGAGTGTTTGTCTCTTTTTAGGCATAAGTTTCATTAGCTTTTTAATATCATGAATGAAACCCATATCTAACATTCTATCTGCTTCATCAAGTACTAAACATTCAAGTGCTGAAAAGTCTATACCTTTTTGACTTGCTATATCTAAAAGTCTACCTGGTGTGGCTATGACTATATCTACACCTTTACGAAGCGTTGCGAGTTGTGGGTTGATACCTACCCCACCAAAAATAACAGTAGATGTGTACTGCATGTATTTCCCGTAAGTCTTAATGCTCTCTGCAACTTGTGCAGCAAGTTCACGTGTAGGTGTAAGTACCAAAACACGAATCTGTTTTTTTTGCATTTTAGGGTGTGTTTGAGCGAGTCTTTCAAGTAAAGGGAGGGTGAACCCTGCTGTTTTACCTGTTCCTGTTTGTGCAGCTGCAAGTACATCTTTTCCCTCTATAACAGTAGGAATAGCTTGTAACTGAATGGGTGTTGGAGTATCATACCCTTGATCTTTGATAGCTTTTAAGAGAGGTTCTGATAACCCCAAGTTTGAAAATGACATATATATGTACCCTTGTTTATAGAGCCTACATTTACTTGAAAGTCGGTTTTAGGCTGTGTTAATATTTGATATTTGAAGAATAAAAGAGTTAACCGATGACACTTAAATTAGTATGCTATTATAGCGTAATTATTGAGAAGTATGTCACGCTTAAAAATCTTTCTAAGCGTGTTTGTTGTTATAGATTAAAATTGCTTTTCTAAAAAAGGAATAATCTGCTTTTTACGGCTCATCACACCGTCTAACCATACTTCTGCATTTTCATCTAGTTTTACATTAAAAGCATTTTCTATTTTTAGGCTTTCATCACTTAAGACAAGTAGTTGAGAACCCTCTTGCATAATATCTGTAAGAAGAAGTAAAACCGTGTGTCTACCCTCTTCATTTTTGATGTTTTGCATCTCTACTTTCAATGACTCTTTCATTGTGTCAAATACTGAGAGATCAACAACCTCTAGTTGCCCTACTCCTATAGTATTGTCACCCATTTTAAAGTCTTTAAAATCTCTTAAAACTAACTCTCTTGGTGTAGCAGAAAGTACATCAGATTTAACGATAAACATCTCCATACCTAAGGCTTTGTAGTCCTCTATCTCTGCAATCTTTGCTAACTCTTTACATGCTTTTGTATCTTCTTTAGTACAAGTTGGTGATTTAAAGATAACTGTATCACTTAAAATAGCACAAAGCATCATCCCTGCAAGTGCTTTAGGAATCTCTATCTCATGATAATCAAACATCTGCTTAACGATAGTGTTAGAACATCCTACAGGTCTTATCCAACACTCTAGTGGTGCAGAAGTAGTTAAATCACCCAATTTATGATGATCTACTATCCCTAAAATATTTGCTTCTTTAATATCTTTAGGACTCTGTGCAAGGTCTGAAAAGTCAATAAGATATACATCTTCACCCGCAACTTCGGTTTTAAGTTCAGGTGCTAAGTAGTCAAATTTTTCTAAGATAAATGCTGTTTCAGGGTTGATGTCACCTTGACGTGTTGCAATGGTATCTTCTCCTAACTGATTTTTGAGGTAAGAGAGTGACAAAGCACCAACGATAGAGTCTGAGTCTGGAGTAGTATGTCCAAATATATATGTTGCCATAGTATTATCCTGTATCTTTTTTGTGTATTATAGCTTATTAGTTTTATGACTGCTTTATGGAGTTAAAAGTGTATCTTATTTATGTAGTAGATGTCCTACATCCTTAATATAATAGGTTGTAACTAAAGGAGAGAAAAACGCATAGGCTTCTTCTATATCTATAATCTTATCTTCACTTCCTAAAAATACTTCTATTGTGGTACCTCTGTTTAGTACTTCTTGGATTTTATCTCTGTCCCATTGGTAGCTTAGAAGAGAGTTTAGCTCCTCTTTATCTCCCACCTTTAAGTAAGAAGATAAGTTTATGTTTGAAGGGTGGGTAACGTTGCTAAGAAACTGCTCAATATACGCTTCTTTTCCTGCTTCAAAATAGCGTAGTTGAGTACGTGTAAAACTTGGTTTTTGTGTCTGAAAAAAAGCAGGAGAGAGGAGAATTAGTCTATCTATACGCTCTGTTGCATGGTAAACATACTCAAAAGCTTCTTGTGCCCCATAACTAAAACCAGAGACACAAAGTGTACTTTTTATGAGGTAGTCACTAAATAATGACTCCTCATTATGAAGAGAAAAACCATTAAAATAACGCATTAAAATATCTTTCTTAAAATATCTCTACACTCTTCAGCTGTTATGTTTTCATGTTCTAAAAGGTGAGCTGATACTTCATTAACTGCTTGTTTTAGTGTTTCTAACAGAGTATTTATCTCATTTATAGCATCGGTTAAAAGCTCATTTTCTTGTTCTGTACTGACACTAAAGTCTTCACTCATTGCATACTCATAGACTACTTTATGTGCTAACTCTTTAGCCAATAAGATATCTTTACTTGCATTACTAAACTTTTCATTATAGTGTTTATGCGTTGCTAGACTACCTGCTAGGTAAACTTTAATTCTATTGAGTAATCTTGAACGAGAGAGTATTTCATTCTCTTGAAGTGTTAATCTTGTGGTAACTATACCTATTTTATCAAACTCAACATCTAACCATGTCGCAATAATAGCTTTTGCACCTTGATAGACTGAGAGTATCTCTCTCTCCTCTTTGGTGAAGCTAAGTATTTTACGTTTACCTGAGAGTACTTTCTCTTTTACCGCTTCAAAGTCTGATGTCTCTACTTTTTTTCGTCCATCTCTCATCGCAAAAATAGCTGCTTCATTAGTAAGTGTATCAAGTGCAGCGGAGTTAAATCCTATAGTCATTTGTGCTATTTTTTTAATATCTACATAGTGTGTTTTTTGTGCTAAGTAGAGTTCTAAGGTTTTTTCTCTATCTTCTAAGTCAGGTAGAGAGATATGAATACGTCTATCAAAACGCCCTGCTCTAAGAAGTGCATCATCTAGCATCTCTACTTTATTGGTAGCACCAATAACGATAACTCCTGAACTCTCTTCAAATCCATCCATCTCAGTAAGTAGCTGGTTGAGTGTAGCTTCACGTTCATCATTTCTAAACTCACCACGGCTTTTTCCTACAGCATCTATCTCATCTATAAAGATGATACTTGGAGCCATCTGCTTAGCTTTTTTAAAAAGTTCAGAAACCCTTTTTGCACCCATACCTACATAGATATGTACAAATGAAGCACCACTTTGGTAGAAAAATGGAACATTCGCTTCCCCTGCAACAGCTTTAGAGATGAGTGTTTTACCCACACCTGGAGGTCCTATAAGTAAAACCCCCTTAGGTAGACGTATATCAAGGTCACGGTATTTTTGAGGTTCTCTAAGAAAATCAATAATCTCTTCAAGCTCCTCTTTTACATCTTTAATACCTGCAACATCTTTAAATGTTACTGATGAAGTAAGTGCTTCTATAGGTTCAGAATCTGTTGGTTCATCTACCTTTGATGCTCTTATGGTTTGAAGTTGTTGCAGTCTACTCTGTTTCATAAATCTAAATAAAAAAGTAAATGCCCCTATAAGAATAAGCAAAGAGATAATATCAAAGATATAGTCATTCTCCTCTTGAACCTCTACAGGGTATTTGGTAAAAAAGGCATTTTTATTGATAGCCTCTTTGTAAATTTTATAGTTCTCTTTATCGGTTTTAAGATAAACATACTCACCATCTAAGATAACTTTTTCTATTTTATTTTGACTATAAAGGAGATTGGCTTGTTTATGAGTAATAAGTTTTGTATGATTTCTCAATATACTAAAAGAGAGAAGAGTCACAAAAACCAATACCAATCCAATAATGATTTTAATATTTTTACTCTGTAATATCTGTCTATTAAAGTTCAGCTTTGTTTTTATCATCTGTTACCTCCACATTATTTAGTAAAACCCAATTTGAACTAAGATCTTCTTGGCTTTGGACTTCTACTTTATTAAAGTACTGATCAAAGCCATAATAGGTATTATCTTTACCATTTTCTAAAAGTACTTCAAGATTTTCATTATATTTACGTCTAAAAGCAAAGTTTTTAGCTTTTACGAGCTCTGTAATTTCACGGTGACGCTCTTTTGCAATGTTGCCTCTTACTTCTGGTTTCATCGTAGCAGAGACGGTGTTGTCACGTTTAGAGTAAGAAAACGCATGAAGATGGGTAAGTGGTAACTCTTTTACTCTCTGCATCGCCTCTTTCCACTCCTGCTCACCCTCTCCTGGGTGTCCCACTATATAGTCTGTACCTAAGGCATATCCTTTAGAAGCTATTTTATGAAAGAGTTCAAAGTCTGTTTTATAGGCATTACGTCTATTCATAAGTTCAAGCATCTTATCACTGGTGTGTTGAAGTGCAATGTGAAGATGTTTAGCCATCCAAGGTTCACGGAGTAGTTCCATAAACTCATCATCTATCTGTATGGGTTCTAAACTTCCTATGCGTATACGTCTGACTCCACGAATTTGACTCATCTTTTTCAATAGTTTTGCCATAGAAGTTTGATGGTCTTGTCCGTAGCTTCCTACATTGGTACCTGTCAAAATAAACTCTCCAAAACCATTAGCTGCAAGTTTTCTTACTTGCTCTAAAATAGTCTCTTCTTTATGGGAACGTGCATCTCCACGTACCGCAGGAATGATGCAATAAGAACATCTAAAGTTACATCCCTCTTGTATCTTAATAAAAGCTCTACTTTTACCTATGAAATCTTCAACTATAGTAGAGTCGATATGCTTTAAATCCCCTATCTGATAAAAAGGTGTTTCTAACTTAAGTATCTCATTAATCTTCTCTTTTTCAGAGTGTCCCATCACACCAAAAACTTTTTTATCTTCAAAAAGTCCTTCACCTTTAGAGTGTGAACCACATCCAGCTAAGATAACTTTTGCTTCTGGGTTTTTACGTTTCATAGAAGAGATGTAGTTACGAACAGACGAATCTGCACCATTGGTAACTGTACATGAGTTTACCACGATAATATCTGAACTCTTCTCATCATGGCTTAACTCAAACTCACGTAGTTTGCTCATCATCACTTGCGTATCAAACTGGTTAGTTCTACACCCAAAGGTTTTAAAATAAACCTTTTTCATTTATGCTTCTCCTGTAGGTAAATCATCTAATTCTCTTGGCGGCTTTGGAACATTCTTATCTACATAAATAGACTGAGTAGGAAAGGCAAGAAATATATCATCTTCCTTTTGTAAACGTTCAATAATCTCCATAGAAATAGTACTTCTCAGTGTTAAGGTTGCATAGGCATTGGTATGGTACCAAGCAGAAATTTTAATACCATATGGTTCAATGAAAGTATAGATACGTGGTTCTACATTAGTATTTTTCATACTGTATTGACTTCTAAGTTTATTAAGTTGTTTTCTTGTAATATCTGTATATCCCTTAGAATATTTTTTTGTTACCTCTTTAGCAATAGAACTTGCTTTAGTTACATTTGAATCAAATGTAATCATAAAGTCTATACCATCCCAAACAGTTTTAAGTCCAGCATGTGTGTAATTGGCAATCATATCTGTAAAAATAAAATTATTTGGTACAAAAATGATACGTCCTGCTCTTCTATTGTGCATATAAGACGTAAGTGTAATATCTTCTTGAATAGTCATACGAAGTAGTGAAATATCTACAATATCACCTACATACTCTACATTTCCACGTACAAACTTTACTCTGTCACCTACATGAATAGCCCCACCAAACATAATAGTTAACCAACCCATGATAGACATAAACCAATCTTTCATTGCAATGGCAATACCTGCAGAGGCAAAACCTAAGATAGTCACAAGATAACTAACATTTTCTATGTAAGCAAAAAGTAGTGTAAACATTAGTAGTGTAACAAAGGTAACATTAAGTGCTTTATTTATGGTGTAAAAACGGTCATTAGCTGACATATAACGACGCACAAGATATTTAATAAATAGCAAAAATATAATAAAAAATATAATAATGATTCCAAGGTTCATCATCTTTTGAAGTTCTCGTTTTATCTCTGCTTGCAAATCAAGTTTAATCTCATCTATCTTTTTAGTATAGACATTTTGAGTGGTCTTAAAGATTTCAAGTACAGGTGTAAAAGTTTTTATTTTATCTTTTAGTTCTAAAAATTCTTTATAGTATTCAGTATTGTTTTGTTCATAAGATACAAGTAAGCTCAGCACATTACGTTTCTCTTTAAGTTTTATCATAATATTTTGTAGTGAATCGTAGCGATGATGGTACTCTTGCTCATCAGAGTTTAGTTTCTCTTGGTATGAAAGTGCAGAGATTACAGCAATTGGATTGGTAACTATTGGAACTGCTTCAATAATAGGTGGAGTAAGAAATTTTTTAAAAGGATCAGTTTCATACTCTTTTAAGAGTTGAAGTTTACCCTCAAGTATTGACTTTTTATTGAGTATAGTTTCTAATGCCTCTTGTTCTTTTTCTGTACGTTTATATCTGTTATCAAGTATTTGAATCTGATTGTTAAGCAAATCTTCACTCTTCTTAAGCTCTTTGTAGACATGATAGTTACTATATATTTTAAACCAAATATTATTATCTATTAACGTTTCATCAAGATTTTCTTTTCTTTGAAGTAATGCTTGAATTTTTTTTATTGATTCTAAATGTGAAGTAGGTATTGTACTTTGCTCTATAGTATTGTTTTGTTCTACAGTAGGTATTGCCAGTGCTAAAGTACTAAGAAAAAGAAAAGATACGAGCATTAAAGGTTTTATCATTTATTGCTCCCAAAAGTTTGTAATACTCTCTTCACAATTTTTTCATCTATATCTGAAACTACTTTGTAGTTTCCCATACCATTTGGTAAAATAAACTTAATACTATTGTTGGCTGATTTTTTATCAAGAAAAAAGTGTTCATAGAAGTCATCTACATTTTTAATGACGTACTCTGTAGGCAAAGAGGCACTCTGTAAAAATGCTTTTACGCTCTGTGCCTCTTCTTTCGTAAAGAGTCCAAGCTCTACAGCTAAAGCATTTGCCATCACTATACCAATAGCTACTGCTTCACCATGTAGGTAGGTTGTGTAGTTTGTCTCATTTTCAACCACATGCCCAAAAGTA
>Ga0256826_1002894_pt1 | contig 10383 bp, 10 predicted proteins | sample CV79metaG_FD_185975 | JGI IMG/M metagenome (GOLD analysis project Ga0256826, IMG submission 185975) | Hydrothermal vent microbial communities from East Pacific Rise, Pacific Ocean - CV79 | ecosystem: Environmental > Aquatic > Marine > Hydrothermal vents | place: Pacific Ocean: East Pacific Rise... | reverse complement strand
TTGTATATTTTAAAGTTATGGGGTGGGATACGGGATTCGAACCCGCGACCCCCGGCACCACAAACCAGTGCTCTAACCAGCTGAGCTAATCCCACCATAGTAAAGTCTAAAATATAAAGCTTGAAAATTAAAAATGGTCGGGGTGAAAGGACTCGAACCTTCGGCCCCCTGGTCCCAAACCAGGTACTCTAACCATACTGAGCTACACCCCGACCTACACAAGAACAAAGATAATCATCTATGCTGTTGAGCCGAAATTATAGTCAAAAATATTTGATATGTCAAGTGTTTTGAGTTAATTTGTAAAATTTCTTCACTCCAAGTTGAGATTTTTGGTTTAAATCATAGGAGATATATGTTAAATAATGTAAAATTTCTCTCTTTGATATAGCTGTTTTCTTTGATGCTTCAGCTAGTATATATTGGGGAATTTTAATTCTTGATTTTAAGAATTCTTTAGCTATTTTTGTATAAAGCTTTTTATCTTTATGGTAACAAAGAAGAGCAAAGACAAAAGGTAAATTGTATCTATTATTCCATTCTTTTGCTAAATCGATAGATGGTTTTCCTTCTAAATAATATCGAAGAGCTTTATCTCCTATTAACACCTCTCCTTGAATATTTAAAATATTTGCAAGAATATTTGATGATGCAGATTCTAGATCTGAAATGTTAGCTTTATTTGGAATAACTAACACACTTAATACTTCTGTTTTCGCAATAATACCTAAATTAATATGTTTATATTTTTTCGCTTTAATGCTAGAGATAAAAGCAGCATCTACTCTTCGAGATTGAAACTCTTTATTTATCTTTGAAGGGACTCCTTTTTTATAGTGCATACTCATACTTTGTTGAGAACTTTTAGTAAATCGTTTCATAAATATGTGAAAGGGAAGAAGGTTTAGATATTCTATTTTACCAAAAAGCAAATTTATTCTCCTCTCTTTAAAACTACTACTTTTTCAATGTCATAAAGTTCATAACGTATATGTTTAAAACGTTCACTGTATTCATTATTACAAAGTTTGAAGAGTTCCTCTAATACACGAGAGGCTTCTTGAGTACGTTTAAAGTTAGCAACAATAATAGAATCTATATCTGTACGGTTTAGTTCAGTTGCAATGGTTGGGCGTAAAACATCATTTATAGCATCACGATTTATTAGAAGTTGAGAAGTTATTTCTACTTGTGCAGTATGTCGTAGTTGTTTGAGTTTTAAGGAGAGTTTTCTATTATTATCTCTATATCGGGTAATATCTTCAACGACACGAATTCCCTCTTTTAAACGGTTTAGATTTGCATCTATCACCCGAAAAAGTTCAGGAGATAGATTTTGATTAGTCATCGCTACCAAAAATACCAAAAAGTTGAAGTAAAGCAGTAAAAATATTTAAAAAATCTAAATAAAGTGCAATCGCTCCATCAATAGGTGTTTCATAGGCTCCATTCATAATATTTTGAGTATCATAGATAACTAGTATGCTAAATAGTATAACAACTGCACCTGATATGATAACATGTAGCATAGGATTACCAATAAATATATTTAATATAGAAAATCCAATAATTACAAAAAGAGCAATCATAAGAGGTTTACCATAACTTGTAAAATCTGTTGTTGTTTTTATAGCATAAAAGCTCATCGCACCAAAGACAACCGATGTCATAGCAAAAGCATTTCCTATAATGACTCCACCACCACTCATACCAAGTGTTCTTGCAAGAAGAGGTGCTAGCATAAGCCCAGTCATAAAGACAAAGCTAAACATAACAACTAGATTTAAACCCTGTTTCTCTTTTACAAATTGTAAACCTATAAGTAAAGCTATCTCTAATGCAAAAAGTGGCCAGAACCATGTTGCAATAGCACCTGCAATAGGTACACCAACATAAGCTCCAACAGCACCAGCCATCATAGAAGCTGCAAAAAGTTTATAAGTATCTTTCACAAATGAAATAATTTGTGTTTCTGTTTTTGTTATAGTTCCATAAGCAGGAGCATTTTCTCTTGCATAATCACGATCATATAATCCCATAATCTAAAATCCTTTTTTATACTTGTAACAGTATCTCGATTAATATTATGTAATATTATATAGAAAGAGTAAATATATAGCAACTATAAAAATATACTAGTTTTTAAGTATAAATATTATACAATTTTTTATGAAACAATTTTTTATTTTTATAGTATTTTCCTCTTTATTAATAGCTAAAGAACAGGAAAATATAGATCTTTATTTGAAATGGAAACATCAATTTCAATTCGCTGGATATTATATGGCCAAAGAGAAAGGTTATTATAAAAATGCTGGATTAGATGTTAATTTTTTTGAATATGATAGTAAAGTTAATATTCTTGATAAAGTTGAACAAAAAGAGGGGATATATGCTATTGGATACCCTAGTATAGTCTTAGACAGGGCAAATGGTGCAAAGATTATTTTATTATCAGCAATTTTTCAAGTATCACCACACATCTTAATTTCTTTAAATTCATCTGGTATTAAATCTGTTAAAGATTTTCAAAATAGAAAAATTATGATAGATAAAAATGCGATGAAAACAGTTTCTTTTATTGCTATGATGCAATCTAAACAGATATCTATAAATTCTTTGTATAGGGTAAATCCAACTTTTAGTATACAACCTTTAATTGATAAAGAAGTTGATATTTCTACGGCATTTTTATCAAATGAACCATTTCAATTTCGACAAAAAGGGTTAGAGTATTCAATTTGGGATCCAAAAGACTATGGATTTGATCTTTACGATGATATATTATATACTTCTCAACAGGAGCTAAAAAGTCATTCAAAGAGAGTGGATAGTTTAAAAAAAGCTACATTACAAGGTTGGAATTATGCTTTTAATCATATATCTGAAACAGTTGATGTAATATTAAAAAAATATAATTCTCAACATAGAACAAAAGAAGCATTGTTGTATGAAGCAAATGTATTGAAAAAGCTAGCTTATATAGATGGTATTAAATTAGGAAATCTTGATATTAAAAAGATAAAAAGAATTTTAGACCTTTATAATATTCTTGGTTTAATAAAGCATAAAATTGATTATACACAATTTATTTATCAAGAAAAAAAATTTCATTTAACTAAAAGAGAGAAAAAATATCTTCAAAATCATGGAAATATCAAAGTTTGTATTAATTCTAATTGGATGCCATTTGAAAGTTTAAAAAATGGAAAATTTATAGGAATTGGCTCAGATTTTTTCGATATTTTTAATGATTATATTCCTCTTGATATTATTGAAACTAGTTCATCGAGTGAATCTTTAAAAAAAATTAAAAAAGGAGATTGTGATATATTTTCTCTTGCTGAATCAACATCTGAGAGAAGAGAATATCTTACTTTTACAAAGCCTTATATAAAAATACCTCTTGTATTAGTAACTAAAAAAAAGGAACATTTTATTAGTAATATAGCTTTTTTAAAGAAGAAAACATTAGCTATTTCAAAAGGTTCTGCATATAGAAAAATTTTAGAAAAGAGATATCCATTATTAACTTTTATCGAGGTTAATAATATAGATGATGGTTTCAAAAGAGTTATATCTGGAGAGTTCTATGGTTATATAGATTCTTTAGCAACAGTGGGATATACCTTTGGAAAGAATGTTATAGATGAATTAAAAATATCTGCAAAATTAGAAGAAAAATTTAAATTAAGTATTGCTGTTTCAAAAGAACAGCCTATTCTTTTTTCAATTATGCAAAAAACTTTAGCAGTAATTAATGAGAATAGACGACAAAGTATTTTAAATCACTGGTTTTCTTTAAAATATATTAAAGAAATTAATTATCAAATCTTTTTAGAAGTGTTTTTAATCTTTTTTATTATCTTTCTAATACTAGTATTTTTTTATTTAAAAGAAAAAAAGTTAAAAGAAGAGTTTAAAAAACAGTCATTATTACTTGATGCTATTATAGATACTGTTTCTGAACCGATGTTTTATAAAAATATGGATGGAATATATGAAAATGCTAATAAAGCATTTTCATATCAGTTTTTTGGTATTAGTCGAGAGAATTTAATAGGGAAAACACTATATGATTTTGAAGAGGGTATCCCTAAACAGCTTTTTGATATATATATTCAACAAGATAATAAAATATATCAAGAGCAAAAATCTCAAAGTTATGAGGCAAAAGTTAAATTATTTAATGGAGATATAAAAGATTTTAATATTCAAAAAAATATCTTTTTTTCTTCAAATGGTCATATGTTAGGGTATGTAGCTATGATGTATGATATTACTTCTTTAAAAGAAACAGAACATTTTTTAAAAGAGTTAGCTTCAACAGATCCATTAACAAAGCTATATAATAGACGTTATTTTATAGAAATAGGTAATTCTTTAATTCATCTTGCAAAAAGAGATAATATTCCTTTATCTCTAATAATGTTAGATATTGATAATTTTAAAAAAGTGAATGATACTTATGGACATGATATTGGAGATAAAGTAATTGTGAATATTGCCAAAATGATGAATTTATGTGCAAGGGAGAGTGATGTTTCTTGTAGATTTGGAGGAGAAGAATTTATATTACTTCTTCCTAAAACATCTCAAAATGGGGGAATGATATTTGCACAAAAGCTTTGTAAACAAATAGAATCAGAAAGTGTAGAAACGAAAAAAGGTTCTTTGCAAGTAACAGTGAGTATAGGTCTTTCAACATTAAAAATAGATGATGATTTAGATACTCTTATAAAAGGAGCTGATTTAGCACTTTACAAAGCAAAAGAGAGCGGTAAAAATAGAGTTTGTTTTTAAATATTTAAACTAATATAGGAAGAATATGGTAGCTCAATACTGAAGGCTTCCTCTAGTGAAATATTATTCAAGATGCTAAGTAATGTTTTGATAACTCCAGCATGAGTAACGACAAGAATAGATTGAACATTTTGCTGAAAAACAGTTGTTTTGAAATATTTTTCTACTCTTTGTATATAAAATTGTAAATTTTCCCCATCTAAATCATTAATCCATTGATTGAAATTACTATATTGTATACCACTTTCTTCTATCTCTTCAAAACTTTTTCCCTCATGAATTCCCCAAGATTTTTCACGAAGTTCTTGTGTATAGATAGTCTCTTTCTTAAGGTTAAATATATGTAAAGTTTCTTTTGCTCTTTTTAAATCGGAACAATAAATCTTATCAAAATTTATATTTTGGAGTTTTAATGCTAAATTTTTAGCTTGTTGTTTCCCTTTTAAAGAGAGGGGTATATCTATATGTCCATTATATTTGTGTTTATACTCTTTTACAACTTCGGCATGACGAACTAAAATAATCTGCATTAATACTCATTTAATAGTTTGATTTTCATCAAAATATCTTTTTTTTCCTCTTTAAAATCTATATTTATTAAATATATTTCAGGGGCTCTTTTTTTTATCTTTTGTACACTTTTATATACTCTAAACCCTTCAATATCACCTAAATAATCAACACTAAATTGAGAGTCTAAATTGAGAGGATACTCTTTAAATTCATGAAGAGATTCTAATCTATATAATTTATTTTCTTGCATTATATATGCTATATAAGGGTTATAATTTCTATGTAGGGAATGGGAACTTTGTAGAAAAACAATATCTCTATTTTTCTCTTTATTTAAAATTTTTGTAGATTTTGAGAGAGCAAGAGAAAAATCTAAAAAGATTATTTTTTTAAGTTTATCATGAGAGATAATTTTTGTGACCTCTTTTTTATAAAAAGCATTAGAACGATTTAAAGAAGCATAACTTTGATAGAGAAAAATCATCATTATAGATAGAATTGAGATCGAAATCATAAGTTCTATGAGTGTAAAACCTTTTCTTTTCATTTTTTATCCACTCTAAACCATCCTGCAATAGAGTAACGTTCTTTTTTTACAGGGAGAACTTCATGGGGGAAATCTTCACTCATAAAAATAACAAGAGTATTTGTTTTTGGAATAACTTTTGTTAGTATTTTGTTTTCTTTGTTATAGATAACTAACTCTCCCCCATCCTCTTTAGACCAATTTTCATTGAGATAATAAACAGTTGTTATAATACGATTTTTAGAATTTTTAAAAGAGTCTAAATGTTTTTCATAAAAATCTCCATCTTCATAAAGAGCAAAATGAGCTTCATAATAAGATAATCCAAGATAGAGGGAGGTGTTTAGATATTTTTGAAGTCTATTTGTAAATTGTAAAAACTGAGTTTGTATATTATTATCTTCATCTATCCATAATGTTTTATCTCTTCTTCGAGAGTGATCGATATATCTGTTATTTGATATACCTGCTTTTTGAAGAGAGTTTTGCTGTTTTATATAGTGTAAAAGTTTAGCAGGAATATCTGTGTGAAGTGCATCTTCTATTATAATATATCCATCTTTTACTAGTGCATCTGTTATATTTTTATATATATCTGTATTCATAAAATTATTTTAACAAAGCTATCTTAAATTTTATGGTTTTAAAAATAGAACAGTTATATCATTTTTGAGATAATCTTCTATGAAATGAATATCTTTTATATGGAGATCTTTAGCTATTTTATATATATTTTTTTTTGTAAGGTAGTTATATGTTCTACTTAGTTTATCTCCATAAAGAGCATTGAAAATGAAACCTTTCTTTGATGATTTATAACAGTTATGTATAAATTGATATGTTTCAAAATAGGTTAAAATATTTAAAGCACCGCTTGATATATAATAATCAGCTGTTGGAAGTTGCTCTTTACAGATATTTAAAATAATAATCTCCTGTTTCGTATTTTTTTTAGAAATATTGCCCATTGTACAAAGAGAATCTATTCCTATATATTTTTTTGGAGTTTTCCCTCTCTTTTTTAGATAAAGATAAAAATCTCCAAAACCACATCCAGCATCTACAATAGAGATATCTGAAATATTTTTTGGAAGTAGTTTTAATATTATTTGAAATCTAATTACCTGATGTTGATTTGAATGCCAATTTAAACCTTTTGCTGTTTGTCCATAAAGTTCAATTGCTGAGGTATAAAACTGTTTGTTGTCTATTCTTGGAATAGCTAACTCCTTTTTTGCTCAAATCTATCTCCAAAAGTATAATCTTTTTCTGCTTGAGTTCCTAAATATTTTCTTAAATATTTTGGATGCATTCCATATCCAGGGCGGACACTTCTGAGATTTTTATTTGTAAATATTTCACCTTTTTTTATATCTTCACTGACATATATACTTCTACTAAATCTTCTTCCATCTTTGATATCATGAAATGTATCAATACCTGATAATAATTTTTCTGTATCTCGGATATTTTGAACCATATCTTTAAAATCATCTGCTTCCATAGAAAATTCACAATCAGCTCCACCAATCGATTTATTGAGAATAAAATGTTTTTCTATCACTTTTGCACCAAGTGTTACAGCAACAATAGGAGCTGTTGATCCGATTGTATGATCACTAAAACCTATTTCTACATTATATTTTTCTTTGAGTTTTGGTATAGTTTGTATTTTTGCTTGATCTAAGGGTGCGGGATATGCTGATGTACATTTTAATAAAATAATATTTTCATTTCCAACCTTTTTACATATATTAATAACATCTTGTATCTCCTCTTCTAGGGCGATACCTGTACTAATAATAATAGGTTTTCCTTTACTTGCAGTATATTCGATAAGATCATAATCTGTAATTTCAAAAGAGGCAATTTTATAAGCAGAGGGATTAAATTGTTCTAAAAAATCAACAGCAGTTTTATCAAAAGGAGAGGAAAAAATATCAATATCGATACTTCTAGCAAATTCAAAAAGTGTTTGATGCCATTCCCAAGGAGTATATGCTTCTTTATAGAGTTGATAAAGATTTTTACCATCCCATAGTGTTCCTCCACCTATGATGAAATCATCATTGTCAGATTGAAGAGTAATTGTATCCGCTGTATATGTTTGAAGTTTTATTGCATCTGCTCCAGCATCTTTTGCTGCTTGTATCGTATCTAATGCTGTATGTAAAGAACCATTATGGTTAGCACTTAATTCAGCTATGATATATGTTCTATTTTGTTTTAAATCAAAATTCCCTAGTTTCATTTTAAATCCTATTTAGCGATTTTATTTTTTAAGTGTAGCATTATTTTCTATAATTTTTGTTATGTTAAAGCAACAGAAAAAGATACTATAATAAGATATGAAAAAAAAGATAAAAATAGCGGTGATTGGTCTTGGTGGAGTTGGTGGTTATATATCTGCTTCTTTAGTGAAATCTGGATGTGATGTGATAGGTTTTGCAAGGGGAGAACATCTACAACAAATCCAAAAGAGTGGAATTAAGATAGTTGAAGATGATAAATCTTGGATACAGACTCTTAATGTAAAAAATCTTGATGATGCTGATGGATATTTTGATATAGTTCTTTTTTGTGTAAAAAGTTATGATTTGATAGAATCATATAAAAAAATATCTTCTTATATAGATGAAAAGAGTATATTATTAACTCTCTCAAATGGAGTTTCAAATGAAGGTATATTAAGAGAATTAAGTAATTCTATTGTAGTAGATAGTTGTATCTATATTTTATCACATATTCAAGAAAATGGGGTTATTCGCAAAAAAGGCAAAGTTTTTGCTACTGTTATTGGTGGTAAAAATATAGAAGCAGTATTAAAAATAAAAGATATGTTTGAGCGTGCAAAATTGCGAGTAAAGGTTGATCAAGATATTCAAACAGCATTATGGAAAAAATATATTTTTATTTCAGCATTTGCAACACTTACTTCATATTACAATAATAGCATAGGATATATCTATAAATTTCATAAAGATGAAGCAATAGCACTTTTAAACGAGATAGCTTCTGTTGCAAAAAGTTTAGATATTGATATTTTTGATGAGGTTGAAAAGTCAATTATAACAGCGAGTAAAGTTCCCTATAACTCATCAACATCTATGTATTTAGATTTTCAAAAAGGTAGAAAGAATGAAGTTGATATACTAAGTGGACATATTGTAAATTTAGCTAAAAAAAATAATGTTTTAACACCTATTATGGATAAAATGTATATTAAATTAAAAGGTCTTGTAAAATGACAGAGAAGATTACAAAGAATTTTTATAAAAACATAGAATATATTAGATATAAGCAACCAAAACTTTTTAAGATGTTAGAATCATTAGATAGTGCAGTATCTAATGGTTTTTATAAAGAGAAATATGAGTTAGTATATGAAGATAATATGTTTGATGTGTTTGAAAAAGAGAGTGGAAAGTATCTTTATAGTCAAAAAAGTACCCAATATACACAACGAGTTAATCAAAGTATAGATTTTAAAGTAGAAGAGAACACTTTTGAAGGGTTTGAAAGAGTAGATATATCTAACGAAGAGTTAAAAAGGTTAGAGACATTAGCTCCTTTTACTCATTATAGACAGGGTTTTGCTCCGATTATTGAGTATATTCAAAAACAGAGAAAGAGTGAAAAGAGAGAGATAAAGAGTATTGAGAAATTTATTTTTTTTGGAGTGGGATTAGGGCTACATATAGAAGAGGTAGCAAAAAAAATAAAGTCAAAAGTTTACTTTATAGTAGAAGATGATTTAGAATTATTTAGATTATCCCTTTTTACAATAGACTATGAAAAGTTAGCCCAAGATGCTATACTTATTTTTTCAGTATTTGAAGATGATACAGAGTTTCAAGAGAGTGCAAATCTTTTTTTAAAAACAAAATATTATTATAATAGTTATATTAAATATTTTAATATGTTAAGTCATAGTGAAGAGAAACGGTATAAATTTCATCTATCTATCACATCACAATCTCATACACGCTTTTTTTATAATGCTCTTTTAACACAGATGATGAAACCTTTCCAATATATTTTCGACAATTATAAATTTTTGGGAGATGATTTAACTTTTCAAAAACTCAATGAAAAACCATTTTTATTATTAGCAGCAGGACCATCATTAGGTAAAAATATAGAGTGGTTAAAAGATAATTATAAAAAATTTACAGTTGTAGCAGTATCTGCTATTGCAAATATTTTGGAAAAAGAGAAGATTATTCCAGATATTTTGATTCATCTTGATCCATTTAAACCAGGGATAAAACATTTTAAAAAGATAAAATCGATTCAATTTTTTGAAAAAACAATTTTTTTCTTTATGGCAAGAGTAGAGAAAGAGATAGTAGAGATGTTTCCTAAAGAGAATATATTTTTATTTGAAAGTGGAACAAATTATAAAAAAAATACATTAAAAACAGCTGCTCCATGTATCGGTTCTGTATCCTATCAACTTTTATTAAAGTTACAAGTTAAAGAGTTATATTTATTAGGGTTAGATTTAGCTATAGATACAAAAACAGGAAAAACACACACCT
>Ga0256826_1002893_pt1 | contig 10384 bp, 9 predicted proteins | sample CV79metaG_FD_185975 | JGI IMG/M metagenome (GOLD analysis project Ga0256826, IMG submission 185975) | Hydrothermal vent microbial communities from East Pacific Rise, Pacific Ocean - CV79 | ecosystem: Environmental > Aquatic > Marine > Hydrothermal vents | place: Pacific Ocean: East Pacific Rise... | reverse complement strand
ATTGTCTGAAGGCAATAATGTTCTTGAAAGATTTTAAGTTAAAAAGGTAATTTTACTACTTACCTTTTTAAAATTTAGAGATTAGATTTTATTTTTAATAAAATTTTCCATCTCTTCTACAATTGGCTCTAAAGCACGTTCTCCGTTAATAACTTCTAGCAAATTTTTCTCTGTGTAAAATGCTTGAATTTCAACCAATGGATCAGTATAAATTTTCATTCTGTCAAAGAATACTTCAATGCTGTCATCTGAACGCTCTTCACCTGGCTTAGCATCTGCTGCACGTCCAAGAATTCTCTCTTTTGCTACCTCTTCAGAAACACGTACTTCAATGGTAGAAACAAGTTCAATGTCATCTTCTGTTGCTAAAAGTTCATCCAGTGCTGTCATTTGTTCAACTGAACGTGGGTAACCGTCAATTAAAATATTGTCTACAGGAGCATTTTTAATAGCTGAAATAATGGTATCAATAATGATGTTTAATGGAACCAAAGCACCTTTTGAAATGAAGCTTTCAATTGTTTGACCAAGTTCTGAACCTGACCCAACTTCTTCTCTTAACATGTCACCTGTTGAGTAGTGAACAATGTTCTCATTTTTTTCAGCAATAATACTTGCATCAGTTGTTTTTCCTGAACCTGGAGCTCCGATGATTAGAAAGAGTTTTTTCATGTTTTTCCTTTGAAATTTTTTATGTTTGCATCCGTAGGGTTGGCTTTAGCCGACGACCTTTATTGTTTGCATTTTTTGCGTCGGCTGAAGCCAACCCTACAGCTTCTGAATATTATTCAGCAGCTGGTTTACGTACTCTTAAACTCAACTCATTCAATTGCTCTGCTTCCACAGGACTTGGAGCTTGAGTAAGAATACATTGTGCTTTCTGTGTTTTAGGGAAGGCAATAACTTCTCTAATGCTTGAAGCACCTGTCATAAGCATAATAAGTCTGTCAAGACCTAAAGCAAAACCACCGTGTGGTGGAGCTCCAAATTTGAAGGCATCAAGTAAGAAACCAAATTTCTCTTCTGCTTCTTCATCTGAAATACCCATAAGTTTGAAAATCTCTTTTTGTAAATCTTCTTTATGAATACGAATTGACCCACCACCAAGCTCTGTACCGTTAAGCACAATGTCATAAGCAATAGATTTTAACTCTTCAATGTCATCATAAACTATTTTACCATTTTCATCTGTTTCAGGCATAGTAAAGGCATGGTGCATTGCTTTTACATGACCATCATCACTTTCGAACATTGGGAAGTCCATAACCCATAAGAACTCAAATGTATCTTTTGGAATAATCTCCATAATCTCTGCAAGGTAGATTCTAAATCTTCCCATGTAATCCCATACCAGTTTTTTGTTACCAGCACCAAAGAATACAGCATCGCCAACTTCAAGTTCACATCGGTCAATAATGGCTTGAATGTCTTCATCTGTAAAGAATTTAGTCAAAGGACCTTTAAGACCATCTTCTTTCATTTGGAAGTAACCAAGACCAGAAGCACCAAACTTACGAACGTAATCTTCAAAACCTTTCATTTGACGTTTTGAGAAAATCTCGTCGCCTTTTGGAACTTTAAGGGCTTTGATTCTGTTGCTTTTAGTATCTTTTGCGATGTTAGAAAAAATCTCATTGTCACAACGTGCAAAAATATCAATAACGTCTACCATTTTAAGGTCGTAACGCATGTCTGGTTTGTCTGAACCGTAGTTCTCCATAGCATCCATATATGCCATACGAGTGAACTTAGTTGGAATTTCAAAACCACACTTGTCAAAAATGTTATGAATCAATTTCTCAGCCACATCAATAACATCTTCTTGGTCACAAAAAGACATTTCAACATCTATCTGAGTAAACTCAGGCTGACGGTCTGCACGTAAATCTTCATCTCTAAAACATTTAGCAATTTGGAAGTAACGGTCAAAACCACCTACCATTAATAGTTGTTTAAAAAGCTGTGGAGACTGTGGAAGGGCATAAAATTCACCACCGTGTACACGAGAAGGAACAAGGTAATCTCTAGCACCTTCTGGTGTAGACTTTGTAATGATTGGTGTTTCAACTTCTAAAAAGTCTAACTCATCAAGTACATTTCTAGCAGCCATGGTTGCTTTTGAACGCAATTTAAAAATGTCATACATTTTTTGAGTTCTAAGCTCTAAGTAACGGTATTTTAATTTAATTTCTTCATTTACTTTTTCGTCGTTAAGCTCAAAAGGCATTGGAAGCGATTTGTTTTCAATGACCAAATCATCAGCAACAATTTCGATTTTACCAGTTTTAAGTTTTGGGTTCTCAAGACCTTCACCTCTGGCACGAACTTTTCCCGTTACAATTAAAACAAATTGGTCACGTACACCTTCTGCAAGTTTATGAGCAGCAGCATTGTCAGCAGGGTCACAAACAATCTGTACAACTTGGTCTTTGTCGCGTAAATCAATAAAGATTAATCCACCGTGGTCACGGCGAGATGATACCCAACCAGATACGGTTACAGTTTCTCCAATAAGTGTTTCGTTTACATCAGCACAATAGTGTGTTCTCACAGATATTTCCTCTATTTTTATATAACATAAAGTATATAGTTTAAAATTTTTCGCGATTATAGCAAATTGTTACATAGAGAGAGGTTTGAGAAGAGGGGGACTTTGTATTGTCAGAAGTCTATTTAAAAAGAAACCCAAAAATACGTTTAAAGAGGGAAGAAGATTTTCCCTCTGTTTCAGCTGTAACGGTTTTCTTTTTTAGAGGCTTAAGATTGTCAACATACTCATTTGCCTCTTGAAGTTTTTTAGGAGTAAATCTAATCTGCATCTAAAATTCTTTCTATTTCGTACATGGCATCTTCATTTTTGAGTCTAAATTTGACCTCAATACGTCTTGATGCATCTTTGTCTTCTACGCCATTCACTTTGACGGCATCTAAGTAAGAACGTCCACTGGCAACCAATTTTTCTTTGATGTTATGCTGTTTAATGTAGTCAAGGGTCAATAGATAGTTCATGACGGCAAAAGCACGTTTTTGTGAAAGGTTTAGGTTGTAGAGGTAAGAACCATCACTGTCTGAGTGACCTTCAATAATGATTTTATCTAAATGCTCAGAGATATTTCTATTTCCAATGAGTGCTGATACATAGTCAATAAAATTGGCTTTCAATTCAGATTTTGCTCCATCTTTAAGTTTAGCAGAACCTTTGTCAAAAAGAATATTTGAAGCTAGACGTAGCGAACCACTCTCTTTGTCGATGTTAATCTTGTTACCCAATGAAGATTTTAACTCTGCAATGACTTTTAGTTTAATTCCTGTTAACGATTTAATTCTTGCTTTTTGTGCTTGTAACTTTGTAAGTAGGTCATCATATTTAGTCTGTTTATTTTCAAGTGCTTGTAGTAATTTTAGAAGTTTATCATCGCTTAATTTGAGTTTCTCGTTTTGTTCGGTCATTTGATTTGAAAGTAGAAGAACACGGTTTTTATATTGGTCTAGTTTATTTTTACTATTGTTCATGGTTTCAGTTTGTTCATCACTTAAATTTTGTAATAAAACAATATGATTTGAATAATCATCAATTTTCGTATTTTGAGCCAGTAAAAGTTGATTTAGTTTTTCTAGTTCATTACTTTTTAGTTTAAGTGCATCGCTGGTAATAATGAGTTGATTATTGCTGTCCTCTAAGCGTTCTTGACGTTGTGCCAATAAATTACGCAGTTTGTTGATTTCTTCATCTTTTATGTTTAGCGTTTGGGACATTGAAACGAGGTGATGAGATTGTTCAACTAAAGTACTGCTTTGTTCATTTAGAGTCTCTTTTTGTTCATCTAATGTTTTACTTTTTTCATTCAGTGCAGTTTTTTGTTCATCTAAAGAGTTTTTTAAAATACTAGATTTCACAATAATTGCACCAATAAGTAAAATAAAAACAAAAAGCAGACCAGCCATTAAATCTGCATAGGAAATCCAAAAGTTTGTCTCTTGGGTTCTAGAGTTCTTTTTAAACATCTTATCTGTTCGCTATTTGTTGAGATAAAGTGTTATGGTACTCGGTAATGGTACGTTGCAAAATCTTGTTTTGTTCAGAAGTACTGTGAGCAAAGTTTGCTAGTTTCATGACAATGTCTGCAACCTCTTGGTCAATTTGTTTAAAGGTAAGATTTAACGAACTCTCTAGTGAGCTATCAAATTGATTCATGGTATTGGTCAAAGTAGCTGTGGTTTTTGTAAACTCTTTAATGGTCTCTTCAATCTTTTCATTTGCTGTTAGTGCAGACTGAGATGTATGAATTTTTGCTATGGTCTCTTTTAAATCGGTTGAAACCATCTGCATATGATTGGTAATGGTTGTAAAGTTCTTATTGGTCTCATTAATAATGGTTTGAAAGTTCTCTAAGTGCTTTTCATTGAGTGCTTGGATGAACTCTAGGTTAAATGTTTCTTTAAGTGCTTGAATCATTTTTTGATCACGCATGTCATGTTGCATATGCTCATGACGTCTTAATTCACTTTCACTCCAAATATAGTTTTCATAGACTTCATGTAGCTGATGAGAGTCATTGTCTACTTTTGAAAGACCTCTTTTCTCAAAGAAACTCCAGACAATAGAGAGAAAAATACCATAAATAGAAGCATAAAAAGCTGTTCCTATTCCAGAAAGTAGTAAGGAGATGTCATTGTCTAGGGCAGCTGTATTTGTACTTGAAAAGTTTGGCATAGAGATGGCAATGGCTGTAAAAGTTCCTAAAATTCCAAGCATTGGAAAGAGGGAAGAAGCAATTGATGCATAGTTGTCATTTCTAAATGTTTTATAGTAGTTGGCAATAAAGTCAGCAATATTAATGGTTGATTTTGTCTCATCAAAGATTGTAAGAGAGTTGTCTTTAATGCTTTGTTGTAGATCTTTTTGTAAGTTTACGTACTCTTTACGCATTTTACAAACTACAAAGTTTGCATTGTGTCGAATAAAAAAGAGGTAAATTACATAAATAGAACCAATAATAATAACAGAGTGTAAGTCAACTTTTAGTGAAATTAAATTTAAATAACCCAATAGAATGGCTGCAAAAAAAAGCGTTCCAAAAAAAGCTAGAACTAAATAGTTTATAAAACAAGGGGTACTTGAAGTGTTATTGGTTGTCATTTAATTTCCTCTGTACTGTTATTTTCTGATTTCATTTTAGAAATATTAATATCTTCTGGTTTATGTAAAACCTCTTTTACAAGGTAAAAAAAGTTTGGATGTAACACATCAGCATAGGTTTTGACAATGGCTGTTTTATAAGTACTGTTGGTAACAATATTGGTCACAACTCCTACTGGAATATTGGGTAAAAATATATTGTCTAGTCCAGAAGTAATTACTTTGTCTCCTATTGCAACTTTTGACCACTTTGGAATGAAGTTTACTTCTATGCTTTCAGCATCAATTCCTTTTGCAATACCTGGTGTCTTTTTTTCACCTATAAAAGTTGAAAATTGACAAATTGGATTGGAAAGTAAAATTCCTTTTAATGATCCATTTTCTTTAATGGCAATACCTGCAACAACATTCTTCTGAATAAGTCCATAAATCTTCTCTTCACCCAAAGTTTCACCTTCTGTCAAGTAAATTTGTGAGAAGTCATTAAGTTTTTTGTAGGAGATTGTTTGTATTCGTAAGATGTTTTTGTAACTGTTGAATTTCTTTTCATCATATTTTGTGAGTTGTTCAAGTTGTACAATTTTAATTTTTTGTTGGTAAAGATATTTACGAAGTAGAATGTTCTCTTTTTTGAGTGTTTCTATTGAACTGGCTTGTTTTAAGTACTTATCAATAGAGTCATTCACGCTGTTATTAAGTTTAAGATAACTCTCTTTTACAGGTAAAGTGAGTAGGGCAAACTTTTCCTGAAAAGTTCCCTCTTGTTTTAAGAGGAAAACGGTAATAACAATGGAGATAGCAAGAAGGAGTAATCGGCTAGTCTTCATAAAGAGATTGCTGTAAAATATCTATTTCTTCTAGTGCTTTTCCTGTACCTTTTGCTACGGCAAGTAGAGGGTCTTCAGCAACATATACTGGAAGTTTAATCATGTTAGAAAGATATTTATCTAATCCTCTAATTAACGCACCACCACCAGTCAATACAATACCATTTTCAACAATGTCACCAGCTAAGTCAGGTGGTGTTTGTTCAAGTACAGACTTAAGTGCTTCACCAATTTCTTTAATTGGTTCTTTCATTGCTTCTCTCATGTGTTCAGAGTTAATTTCAATAGAAGTAAGCAATCCAGCCACTTGGTCACGACCTTTAACGTTCATTACAAGCTCTTCATCCAGTTGAATGGCCGTACCAATTGCAATTTTCATCTCTTCAGCAACACGGTCACCAATAAGAAGGTTAAAGTTCTTTTTCATATAGTCAATAATTGATTTGTCCAGTTTGTCACCAGCTGTTCTGATTGATTTTGAAAGAACCAAACCACCAAGTGAAATTACACCAATTTCAGTAGTACCACCACCAATGTCAACAACCAAGTTACCATTTGGGTCTTTTACTGGAATTCCAGAACCAATTGCAGCAGCCATAGGCTCTTCAATAAGGTGAACTTCTCTAGCACCAGCAGACATTGCTGACTCTTTTACTGCTTTTCTTTCAACTTGTGTAAGTCCAAAAGGAACACAAATGATTATTCTTGGAGAAAAGAGACCTTTTCTGTTGTGTACTTTTTCAATAAAGTAACGAATCATCATTTCCGTAACATTGAAGTCGGCAATCACTCCGTCTCTCATTGGTCTAATTGCTTTGATGTTACCTGGTGTTTTACCCACCATATCTTTTGCTTCTTGACCCACTGCTAAAATGTGTTCTCTACCACGTTTGTCGTATTGAATTGCTACTACAGACGGTTCATTAATACTGATTCCTTTTCCTTTTACCAGTACTAATGTGTTTGCTGTTCCTAAGTCGATTGCTAAGTCGTTTGAAAATACTCCCAAAAGTTTTTTAAACATGTCTATTTCCCTTATGCTGTTTTTGAATTTTTTATATAAAGAGGTTTAACCCCATCGTTAATGACATCCTCTGTAACAATAACTTCATATCCTCCAAGTTCTGGAAGTTCATACATTATATCTAATAATGCTTCTTCCATGATTGAACGTAAGCCTCTTGCCCCAGTTTTTCTCTTAATTGCTTTTTCTGCTACTGCTTTTAATGCACTCTCTTCAAAAGTTAAGATTGCATTGTCAATTTCAAAAAGTTTTTGATATTGTCTAATAATTGAATTTTTAGGCTCAACTAAAATACGTACCATATCTTCTAATGTAATTCTTTCTAATGTTGCAGTAACATGTAACCGTCCAATAAGTTCTGGAATAATTCCAAATTGAACCAAATCTCCAGATTCAATAAGATGCATGACATCTTCATTCTCTTTGTTCGATCGTTTTGCCTGTCCAAAACCAAGTTGGTTTGCACCAAGACGTCTTTGAATAATCTCTTCAACTCCATCAAATGCACCACCACAAATAAACAATATATTGGAAGTGTCAATTTGTAAGAAGTCTTGGTTTGGGTGTTTACGTCCACCTTTTGGTGGAATGTTAACTACCGAACCTTCAATAATTTTGAGAAGCGCTTGTTGTACACCTTCTCCCGATACATCACGCGTAATTGAACGGTTTTCACCCATACGTGCAATCTTGTCCATTTCATCAATGAAAATAATACCACGTTCTGCTTTTTGAACATCATCACCAGCAGCTTGAAGGAGCTTTGTTAAGATGTTCTCGACATCTTCTCCTACATAACCAGCTTCTGTGAGGTTTGTCGCATCTGAAATGGCAATTGGAACATCTAAAAACTTAGCAATGGTTTGTGCCAAGAGTGTTTTTCCTGAACCCGTAGGTCCAATAAGTAAGATGTTTGATTTTTCTATGCTTGTATCATTCTCTTGTGTATATTTAAATATTCTTTTATAGTGGTTATAAACAGCAACAGCCAAAGTCTTTTTAGCGTTGTCTTGACCAATAACATAGTCATTTAACATACTGTGAATCTCTTTTGGAATTAAAAGTCTTTGAGGTTCATTATTGTCAGGAGTACTTTCGTCCTCTCCAAAAAGAATTTTAAAGGCAGAAGTAACACAGTTAGAGCATATGTAAGCATTATTGCCTGCAATAAATGGATTGTTTTCTTTTTCTGTAGTGTTACAAAAACTACACTCTTTTCTAGCCATTGTTTTTCCTTATATACGGTATACCACGTTTTGATTTTGTGATAAACTCTACTAATTTTTTTACATTTTGTGAAGTGCTTGTTTTCAGTAAAATTTCTGCTGTATCTTGAAGTGCTTCACCACTCTCAAATAGTTCCCTATAAGCAGTTTTAAGTGCATTGATTTCATCTCTTTCAAGCTGACGTCTAAGTCCTGTAAGGTTAAGACCTCTTAACGTCGCTCTGTTTCCCTCTGCTAAACAAAAAGGAGGAATGTCTTGGCTTAGAGCAGAGGCTCCAGCAACCATTGCAAAGTCACCAATATTAACAAACTGATGGATTGGCGTTAAGCCTCCAATAACAACATTGTTCCCTAAAATGACATGACCAGCTAAGGTTGCTCCATTAGCCAAAATACAGTTGTCACCCATAATAACATCATGTCCTAAATGAACATAACCCATGAGTAAGTTGTTGTTACCAATTTTAGTGATGCTTCCACCACCTTCGGTTCCAGGATTAATCAATGTAAATTCACGAATTTTATTATTGTCTCCAATAACAAGTTCAACATCTTCACCATTAAACTTTAAATCTTGAGGAATCGAGCCCACAACAGCATGTGAAAAGATATGATTCCCCTTTCCAATGCTTGTTTTCCCTGCAATAACAGCATGAGCATCAATAATGGTATCGTCACCAATAATTGATTGTGAAGATATGGTAACAAATGGACCAATGGTTACATTGTTACCAATTTGAGCGCCATCTTCTATAACAGCTGTTGCATGTATGTTTGCCACGATATTTCCCTTTTTCGTTTTAAATATAGTCTGATAAGATATTATTCAATAATTGTATATAAATTGTACAAGACCATAGACCTATTTGTCTACAATCATCGCTTTCAGTTCAGCTTGTGCTACCAATTTGTCGTCAACATATGCTTTTGCATCCAGTTGCCAAATGGCACCTCTCTGTTTAATTACGGTAAGTTTATAAACCAGTTGGTCACCTGGCGTTACAGGTGAACGAAATTTTGCTTTGTCAATGCTCATAAAGTAAACCACCTTGTCAGCAGCTGCATCTTGGTCCTCTTCACTTGAACTTTGGAATGCAAGTACACCACCAGCTTGTGCCATACCTTCAATAATCATTACACCAGGGTAAATTGGATGGTCAGGAAAGTGTCCTTGGAAAACAGGCTCAGAAATCGAAACATTTTTGTACCCTTCAATGCTTACACCCTTTTCAAGTTTTGTTACACGGTCAAGTAGTAAAAATGGGTACCTATGTGGTAAGATTTTTTGGATTTCAACTACGTCATATAGCATCGATTCAGCCTTTAGAGAAATTTTTTAATTATTTTATCTAAAAATTACTAAAATGTTAAGAGATTTTTAACAGAACCTCTTTAACATCTTCATAAATATGGCTTTTATAGACAATTTCAAGCTTTTGGGTAGGAATTGTCTCTACAACTACTATTACAGATAAATCATAAGGGTTAGAAATTAATTGATTTCTAATTTTAAGCTCCTCTTCAAAAGTAGGTGAAGAGAAGATAAGTTGATTAATATTTTCATAGTTTTTCTCTGCCAGTTTATTATAGGTTTCTAAAGTTATGAACTTAACTTCATCTCTGTTCATGTAGTGTAAATCACCTACATTAACATCTACTTTCCCTCGCGTATATTCACTTTTTAAAGTTGAAAGTGGAAGAAAATGAGCTGGTACAGTCTCTTTTTTTACCCGTAAAAGTCCATGCATCTGTCGCCAATTTAAAAAACGTTCTTTGACGATTTTGTAGGCAATATTTTCATCTTCATAAGCCCAACGTTTCTCATAAAGTTCAATACGTGCTTCAATAGATTCAGGTTGAATTTGTCCTGAGAGTGGAGAAAAAAGTTCATCTGCAAGTTTTTGCTGTTGCTCACGTTGCATGGTTAGCCCAAAAAGACAACCACAGTAGTCTTGACGGTACAAAGCATCTTCTTTCGCCAAGATGTTCTGCTCTTGTGTCCCCGAAGCTTTTCGGTAGTCAGGAGCCACAAATGTTATGCCAAACTTTTTAGCCAAAGCATCCCCAGCAGTTTTCAGTTGTTTGAGTGATTTTTTAGGAGAGGTGAGAAGGGTAGAGGTAAAGGTCTTTTCGCCCATTTCAGCAGCCGTCTGTGCTGTAATCTCAA
>Ga0256826_1002892_pt1 | contig 10384 bp, 6 predicted proteins | sample CV79metaG_FD_185975 | JGI IMG/M metagenome (GOLD analysis project Ga0256826, IMG submission 185975) | Hydrothermal vent microbial communities from East Pacific Rise, Pacific Ocean - CV79 | ecosystem: Environmental > Aquatic > Marine > Hydrothermal vents | place: Pacific Ocean: East Pacific Rise... | reverse complement strand
CTCTTTATTTTTATTATATATCCATTAGGATTTTTTTCTACTAAATCTAGTACTACTAACTTTTTAAATGTACGAGAGAGAGTTTCTGGTGTCATATGTAGATGCTTAGCTACTTCATAATGCTTTATAGATTTTAGTGTATCTTCATTATTACATAAAAATTTTGCAAGTCTTGCTGTTGAGTCTAGTACAATATTTAATGAAATTACATCTTCAAGATATTTAATCTTTTTACTTAAAGATTTAAAAAACATCAGTGCAATCTCAGGAGAATGAAAAAACTCTTTTTTAAAGCGTTCAAAATCAATCTCAATAACACTTCCATCTGTCTCAAATGCAGCAGATGCAGGGTATGCAACACCCTCAAGTATAGCCATCTCTGCTATCATACTAAAAGGCATAAACCTTTTCATAATAATCTCATTATTTTTCATATCTGTTTTGTAAACTTTTAGAGTACCCTCAGTTAATAAAATAAGTGAAGTTGGCATCTCTTTTTCATAAAAGACTATTGAGTCTTTTTCGTATCTATTTTTTTTAGCAAATGAACTTAAGAGTTTAAATTGTTCATCATTTAGATTTTCAAAAAAATAAAAATTTCGTAATTCTTTCAAGAATTTCCTTTTAGTATATTAAAATTTATCTTCATTTTTATTCATATCTTTTGTAAACTCAACTATTTTATTTCTACCAGTATCTTTAGCTTCATAAAGTGCAGTGTCAGCATACTTAATACATTTCCAGATTGTATCGCCATCTGTTGGGTACTTAGCCATACCAATACTCATAGTCTTTTGCATTGTCTCACCTGGTGCTACATTAAACACAAGGCTTCCAAAGGCAGAATGAATCTTTTTGGCAACATATTTTGCGCCATCATCAGTAGCATTATGAAGCATAACAACAAACTCTTCACCACCATAACGAATAGCTAAATCTGCATCCCTAGTATTTTCTCTTAACACCTTACCAATCTCAACAATAACCATATCTCCAATATCGTGTCCATAAGTATCATTAACCATTTTGAACCAATCAACATCTAACATCATAACATGGTAAGTATCTTTGTTTCTTTCAGATTGACTCATAATTTTATCTATAACTTCTTCTAAAAATCTTCTGTTATGAAGACCAGTCATAGCATCTCTAAGTGAAGTGTCACGAAGAGTATCCATAAGTATACGACTCTCAATCACTGGTTTAGCAGCCTCAAGGTAGTTTTTAATACTTAATATTAGATATTGAATATTATGCATCTCATTCATATCTTTTGCTAATATAGAAAGAACAAGTGAATTTTCATCATTTATACTAAAAGGTAGACAAATATAGTTTAAATCTCTAGCAGTACATGTTTGACAAAGGTTTGAAAATTCAGAACTTATTACATCAGTTTTAGTTCTATGCGCACGACAAATGTTAGAATCTTCATCAGCAGAACTAGCACATATTGAATCAACACCCTGAGTATATATAAGTTTTCTTGTGTTACCCATATTGTGAACTTCATAAAAAGAGAAGTTTTTAAGTTGATATTTTATTTTTAAAATATCTATAATTCTAAGATAAACAGATTCTCTACTATCATCTAGTTCTATTGTTTTTTTGAATTTATAAATATCTGATAATTCATTAATGATGGTATTTGCTTCCTCAAGAGGATCATTTGAAGATACTGCACCCTTTGGTATGAAAGTAGCTAGATTATGTTTAATATCGCCAAATGTATTTTGAATTTTGCCAAATAGTGAGTTCATTTGAGTTATAACTTCTTTTGCCTCACCACCAACACTTGTATGAAATTTATGAGTAAAATCACCACTATATGCTTTTTTTACACCATCTTGAAGATTCATAAATAGTTTCATATATGGAGTTACAAAATAATTGATTAAAATAAGAACTACAAAAATAAATAAAATATTAATACCTATAATTTTTAGTATAGTGATCATACCTGATGTACGCATCTCACCAATATCAAACTCCATACTAATTGCACCTAAGACATCGCCTTTTTGTACATCATGACAGTTTAAACAGCTAGATGGTGAGTTGTCTACTGTAGCAATATATGGAATTGTAACTCTTAGAGTAGTTTTATCTGTATTTTCTTCTATCTTTTGAACCATTTTACCAGTTTCAAGAACTTCTTTGTCTATTTTATCTTCAATACCCTCTTCTTCAAAGCCTTTACCATGTTGTTTTATAACACTTTGTGAACGAATTATTCTTAAAAATTCAACATCTTGGTTGTTTGCAATACGATTTAAAAAATATTGTCTTTTGTCCATGATTCCATTAACCATGTGCGCAGTTAAGCCATCTTTTACAATATTTGCAGTCATTTTGGCTTTTTCGATTTCACTTTTAATACTATAATCTCTGAAGTTTAAAGAGATATTTATAATAGTAGCAGTTGTTAGACCAATAAGCATAATAGTCACTATTAGAAGTAATCTAGATTTTGTTTTCATATATTTTCACTTTTAAATTTTCTTGGTATTAAAGATATCATATTACCCAATAAAACATAAAAATATTATGAATTATTATGTTACTTTTATGTCATTATTTATTGTTTAATATTGATTATTCAACAGTTACAGATTTTGCAAGGTTTCTTGGCATATCTACATCATTACCAAGTCTTACTGAAATTTCCAGAGAAAGTACCTGAACAACAACCATCATCTCAAAAAATTCCAGCATATAATCTCTACATGTAGAGATTTGTATGAAGTCATCTGCCTTGTCAAAAACTTTTGAACTTATTGCACAAATAGTACTGTCACGAGCAGATAACTCTTCTACATTACTTTTACTTTTTTCATAATGAAGATGCTCTGGAAGTAGTGCTATTGTAAAAAGTTCAGGATCAGCTAGAGCAATTGGACCATGTTTCATCTCACCAGATGGATAACCCTCTGCGTGAAGATAACTTATCTCTTTTAGTTTTAAAGCACCTTCTAGTGCTAGTGGGAAAAATATATCACGACCAATAAAGAAAAAACCATGACCATGAAGATAGCGTTTAGATAATCTTTTTATGCGTTCATGCATCTCATCTGTCACTTTTACATGATTTGGAATTTCACGAAGTAGACCTATTTGTTTTGAAATCTCTTCATTTGAAAGTGAATTTTTAATCTTGGCTACATGTAGAGCTAACATCCAAAAAACAACAACTTGAGTTGCAAATGCTTTTGTAGATGCTACACCTTTTTCTATACCTGCACGAGTTAATATGCACGCATCAGCTAATCTAACCATAGATGAGTTGTCTACATTACAAATTACAAGAGTTTTAAGTCCAGCAGCTTTTGCCATTTTTAGAGTCTCTAAGGTGTCGGCAGTTTCACCACTTTGGCTAATTACTACAAAAAGAGTATCTTTTGTCATAATTGGGCTTCGGTATCTAAATTCACTTGCAATCTCTAGTGAAGTTTTTATTTTTGAATAACGCTCAAAAAGGTAAGATGCACTCATTGCTGAGTGATATGAAGTCCCACATGCACAAAGTTTTATCTCATTTATTCCATCAAATAAATCTTTGTCTAACTCATCAAAAATAATTGCATCATCTGAAAGTCTTCCCATTAGAGTATCGGCAATTACATCGCTTTGCTCATAAATCTCTTTTTCCATGAAAAATCTATATCCATCTTTTTGAGCAGAGAGTTTATTTTGTGAAAGTGTAGAAAAAATAGCATCTTTTTTTACACCATCTTTAGAAAAAATTGCTAATTCATCGGCACTTACATAGCCATAATCACCATCTTCAAAGTAGTTGACCTCTTTTGCGTGACCAATAAGTGGAGTATCTGAAGATGCAAAATATTTTTCATTTTCTTCATTTAGACCAACAAGCATTGGTGAGCCATGTTTTGCAAAAAATATAGTATCGCTTTGTGCCTTACTTACAAGTAAAATAGCGTAAGCACCCTCTAATTGGCGTATAGTTTTACTAAAAGCTTCAAAGGCTGAACTTGTTGTTTTTAAATTTTTTTCAAACTGATGAACAATTACTTCTGTATCTGTTTGACTTAAAAAAGTAACTCCATCTTCTTGAAGCTCTTTTTTTAGCATTACATAATTTTCAATTATTCCATTGTGAACTACATATGAGCTTTCACCTACATGTGGATGCGCATTTAGTTCAGTTGGTTTTCCATGAGTAGCCCATCTTGTGTGACCAATTCCAGCAGAAAAACCAGTAGTAGTAAAGTCTTTTGTTTTTTCTTCTAAGTTTACAAGTTTACCAACAGCTTTAAAATTACTAAAATTATTATCTTGTAAAATAGCAATTCCTGCAGAATCATAACCACGATATTCAAGTTCTTTTAAACCATCTATTAAAATCTCTTTAGTGTTTTTTGCCCCTAAATATCCAACGATTCCGCACATTATTTGCCCTTAGTTAATTGTTTATAAATTTTATCGATATTATTACATATATTGTTTTGTTTCTCTATTAAGAAGCTATCTCTGACCTTATGTTTTGTAGAGTGAATTTTGGCTGTAACTATGTTTATATCTAATTTTTCAAATATATCCATAATATAAGCTAGTAAACCTCTTTGATTTGCAGTATTTACATTTATCTCAGCATGAGTTAGAGAATGATCACAATCTATAACTATTTCATCTTTTTTAATTTTCACATCTTTTAGCTCTACATGTAGAGCCATGTCAAAAGCATTTTCAATAATCTCGTGTAATTGTACAGCTTCATTTCCATCTACTGTTTGCATAAACTCTATTTTAAAATACTTTATATCATCAAAGAGTGTAAAAATCTCCATAGATGCAACATCGAGATGACTAAGTGTTGCTAAAAGATAGCCAATGTTTAAAGGAATTTTTCTATAAATTTCAATACTCAAGCTATCTTCTACATGTAGAGAGTAATCGTACTCTTTAGTATTTTTTGCTTTTTGTGCGATTTTAATAATATCTAGCGGAGTATGCTTAAAAAAGAAAAGATTTGATTCTACTCTTAAAAGTTTTTTGCGTAAGATACTTGGAAGTTCTAAAAATTCTGGTAATTTTTGTACTCGTTTTTCAATATTTATCCGTTTTGCGGCATCAGTTATTCGTCCATAATTTTGTGCTACTTCTAATGCACTGTTATATAAATCATAAAGAAGTTTAGAGTTAAAAGAGTTGTAAACATCACCACCAACACCATTTATATCTGCATATGTTAGAATGTATAGTAACTCTAAATTTTTAGTATCTTTAATATTTGACATAAACTTATAAAGTGTTTTTTCATTGTGAATATTTTGTTTAAAAGCTACACTACTCATGGTTACATGATGTTTTACCAATGTAACTGCCCTCTCAATAAGTTCATCTTTTATCTTCATTTTTTTCATAAATGGAACTATTAGTTTTGCACCAACTTCACTATGGTCTTGTTTGCGACCTTTTCCTGTGTCATGAAAAAGTGTAGTTATTTTAATAAGCAGTTTCTCATCATCACTAAGTTCATCATATAAAGATTTTACAAAACTTCCATCCATATTTTCTAATGCTTGGACACATTTAATGGAGTGAATATCTACAGGATAATGATGATAGCCATCAAATTGTGGAAGATGCATAACCTTTCTAAAATTTCCAAATAGATGGTGCAATACGCCAGCATCATAAAAAAGCTTTAAAAAGCAGTAAGTATTTTTCTTTTTTAGTAACTCTTTTAGCAAAGTGTAGGTTTTTACTTTGAGTGGATGCTGTATGTTCGCATATGTAAACTGATTTAAAAAACCAGCATCAAAATGGTATGGCTTATCTGGTATATTTATTAAAAGTTCAAGCAGTTTATTTATAGGTTGAATTTTTAGTTTATAAGATGCATATAATCTGTCATCCAATAGATAAATACCTTTATCTAGTCGATTGTGTCTAAATTTAGTAATATAAGATTTATCAACCAAATATGGTCTAACCATTTTTTTAACGAAGATTTGGGTAAAGTTATTTATTCGCCATTGGGCTTCTAAAACTTTACTTACCATCTTTTTTTGATCTCTAAAACCTAGCATAGTTGTAACTTGTGGAATATGTTCTAAAAGTAGTCTGTCTTCTTGTTTATTTGAGATAAGGTGCAGTGCGGAACGGACTCTAAAAAGTAGCTCTAGTGCTATTCTATACTCTTTATATTCATCTTCTGAAAAAACTTCACCTGTTAAATCTTTTAAACCAGATACACCGTAAATAGTTTGTGCAACCCAAAAAATAAGGTTAGTATCACGAAGTCCACCAACGCTTTCTTTAATATTTGGTTGCATAGAACTTGGATATTTTTTACGGCGAATTTGTGATTCTTCTATTTTTGCAAGAATAAACTCTTTTTGATTGTGTAAACGAATTTTATTTAGTTGGCGAGATACCCCATGCCAAGTAAAGTTAGAACCAGTTATAAAACGAGATTCCATTAGAGATGTTCGTATAGTTATATCTTCATTACTAGCTTTAAACAAATCGCTAACTTCATGCACCCTGTGACCAAGTTTTAACCCAGAATCAAGGGCTAAATAAAAAAGTTTTTCCATTATAAGATGAGTGTTAAAACCATCTACATTTTCATAAGCAATAAGTATATCTATGTCACTATGCACACAAAGTTGCTCTCGCCCATAGCTTCCAAGCGCTACAACCACAACCGGAATGGAGTTTCTCATAGGTAGATAATTTCCAAAAACTCTTCTAAGTACAGTTTTATACATTAGTGAGATTATAGAATCTAACTGTTTTGTATGTTTTACTAAAAAATCTTTACCTTGATTTTTAGTAAAAAGTTCTGGTAGTGAAGTTTTGTACTCATTTATGTAAGCTTTAAAAAGTTTAGAAAGTTCAAAATCTGAGCCGTTGTTTTCTATTATATCTTCAATCTGTAAAACTATATCCAAAGTTTATATCCTAAATATTTTTTACTATTATAAGATATAATCCATTAAATAAAAAATAAGAGGAATTTTAAATGACAATTACAAAACGCGTAACATTTATAGCAAAAGAGGGAAGTGAAGCAAAAATGAAAGAGCTTTTAACTGCAATGGTAGCTCCAAGTAAAGTTGAAGATGGTTGTATATTTTACGATATTTTTACATATGCAGATAATCCTAGAAAATTTATGGCAGTTGAGTCTTGGAGAGATAATGACGCACTTAATGGTCATAAAAGTACAGCTCATTACGCAGTTTACAAATCTTCTTATGAGCCTTATTGTGAGAAAAAATATAGTGATGATTTAGTAATTTTAGGATAATCCTTTGAATCATTTAATGGCAATAGACGCAGGGACTGGAAGTATCCGCGCAGTAATTTTTGACACAAATGGAAATCAAATCTCAGTAGCACAAAAAGAGTGGCTACATGTAGAGGAGGCTGGTGTAGCTAACTCTATGAGCTTTGATTTTGAGAAAAATTGGGAACTTGTAAAGTGGTGTATTAAAGAGTCAATGGCTAAGGCTAATGTTGATGGTGAAGAGATTATTGGCATAAGTGCTACAAGTATGCGTGAGGGGATTGTTCTTTATGATGAAGAAGGCAAAGAGATTTGGGCTGTTGCAAATGTAGATGCTAGAGCTTCAGAGGAAGTTAAATACTTAAAAGAGAATTTTGATGGTATTGAAGAGGAATTTTATGAGCTTTCAGGACAAACTTTTGCACTTGGAGCCTTACCTCGTATATTGTGGCTTAAAAATAATCGTTCCAAAATTTATTCTCGTGTTGCCAAAATCTCTATGATTGGAGATTGGGTACTAGCAAAACTAACGGGTAAGATTGCAACTGACCCAAGTAATGGTGGAACTACTGGAATTTTTTCTTTACAAAAAAGAGATTGGCTACCCCAGATGGCTACAAAAATTGGCATAAAAGATAATATATTTGCTTCATGTATTGAGAGTGGGGCAGTACTTGGAAAAGTTAAATCTAGTGTAGCTTTGGAACTTGGACTTTACTCCAAAACTTTAGTTGTTATGGGTGGTGGTGATGTCCAACTTGGGGCTGCTGGGCTTGGAGTTGTAAAACTTGATCAATGCGCAGTACTAGGTGGAAGTTTTTGGCAACAAGTTGTAAATATAAGCTCAGATACTCTGCCACCAAAAGATATGAGTATAAGAGTAAATCCTCATGTTGTAGATGATATGAGTCAAGCAGAGGGAATTACATTTTTTAGTGGTCTTGTTATGAGATGGTTTCGTGATGCATTTTGTGATGCAGAAAAACTAGAAGCTGAGAAATCTGGACGAGATGTTTATGAGATTATGGAAGAAAAAGCTAAAGCCGTTCCAGCTGGTTCATACGGAATAATCCCAATATTTTCAGACTCTATGAAATACTCAAAATGGTACCACGCCGCTCCAAGCTTTTTAAATCTTAGCATTGATAGCTCTACATGTAACAAGGCTAGTATGTTTAGAAGTTTACAAGAAAATGCAGCAATAGTTTCGGCAATAAATTTAGAAAATATTGAAAAATTTACCTCTGTACATGTAGAGGAGATTGTTTTTGCTGGTGGTGCATCTAAAGGTGCTTTATGGTCACAAATATTAGCTGATGTAACAGGATGTAAAATAAAGATTCCTTGTGTTAGAGAAGCTACAGCACTTGGTGCTGCAATGGCTGCTGCAATTGGATGTGAAATATTTTATGATATGCAAGAAGCTGCAGAGGCTTGGGTGAGCTTTGAAACAGAATATATTCCAAATAAAGAGAATGAAAATGTGTATAAAGAGCTTAAGAAAAACTTCATATTAGCATATGAAGCACAACTAAAGCTAGTTGATGATAATATCACGACTTCAATGTGGAAAGCACCTGGTCTTTAGACTAAAATTTAATTGCTTTTCAAACTACTCCGAGAGCGACATCTCTTAGAGTGATAATAATTCAAGGATTTTTATGTACCTATTTACAAGTGAAGTGGTGGCTCCAGGTCATCCAGATAAAGTTGCGGATATAATCGCAGATAGTATAGTTGATAAGTTAATCATTGGTGATTCAAAGTCGCGAGTAGCAAGTGAAGTTTTTGTTGCTGGAAGACATATTGTGATTGGTGGTGAAGTGACTTCGCATACTAAAGTTACTACTGAAGAGTATAAGCAAATTGTGCATGATGCACTTGTAAAGATTGGGTATGATGGAAATCCTTATTTTTCAAGACAAGAGTGTTTACATCCAGAGGATGCAGAAGTTCAAGTACTTCTAAACGCTCAATCTCCTGATATTAACCAAGGTGTTGATCAAGAAGATGGTGAAACGGGAGCAGGGGATCAAGGTATTATGTTTGGTTATGCAGATTCTGAAACTGCAAACTACATGCCTTCTGCTATTACTTATGCAAGAATTTTGATGGAAAAAGTTTATGCTTACGCAAAGGCAAATCCTCAAGAGCTTGGTGTAGATATTAAAACTCAAGTTACAGTTGATTATGGTGTTAAAGATAACTTTGAAAACTGTAAACCTCAAAAAATAAATACTATTGTAGTTTCTGCTCCATGTGTAGCAACTATGGATATTGACACAGTAAGAGAACTTATTCAAGGTCTTATAGATGACGCTGGACTTCCTAGCGATATGTATGATAAAAATGATTGTATTATTCACATAAATCCTACTGGAAAATATGTGTCTCACTCACCTTTACACGATTCTGGTTTAACTGGAAGAAAACTTATTGTAGATAGTTTTGGTGGTTACTCGCCAATAGGTGGAGGGGCGCAAAGTTCTAAAGATTATACAAAAGTTGACAGAAGTGGACTATATGCGGCTCGTTACATTGCAAAACATATAGTTGCCGCTGGACTTGCTAAAAAATGTGTAGTTCAACTCTCTTACGCTATTGGTGTTGCAAAACCAACGAGTGTTGCTGTTGATACTTACGGAACTTACACAGCATTAGATGATGATAAATTATCTACTTTTGTTATGGAAAACTTTGCACTTACTCCAAACTGGATTACAAGAAAGTTTAACCTTGATAAACCAAGTGAAGATACTTTTCTTTATGCAGATGTAGCTGCGCGTGGTCAAGTTGGTCAAGCAGACTATCCTTGGGAACAACTAGATGAGTTAGCTAAGTTTGAGGCTTTGAAGTAGATTCCGTGTCAAGCACGGAATGACAAAGTTGTGTCAAGCATGAAATGACAACCCATCGTCATTCTGAACTAGATTCCGTGTCAAGCACGGAATGACACCCATCGTCATTCTGAACTCGATTCAGAATCTAATTTTAACAAAAAGATAAAATATGAACAAAAGAATTACATACGATGAAGCACTAGCACTTTACGATTTAGACCTTTTTGAACTAGGTGAGATGGCAGATGAAATCCGTCAAGAAAAGTTTGGTAAAAAAACTTACTTC
>Ga0256826_1002891_pt1 | contig 10384 bp, 9 predicted proteins | sample CV79metaG_FD_185975 | JGI IMG/M metagenome (GOLD analysis project Ga0256826, IMG submission 185975) | Hydrothermal vent microbial communities from East Pacific Rise, Pacific Ocean - CV79 | ecosystem: Environmental > Aquatic > Marine > Hydrothermal vents | place: Pacific Ocean: East Pacific Rise... | reverse complement strand
CTGAAGAGATCAATGGTGTTAAAGAAGATCTGCTCGAGGTCAAACAGAGCATCGAAGGTGTCATAACACGCTTCAAAAGAGAGTTCCTCGCCCTAAAAGGGCTCATCAACATCGCCCAACTGGTCTTGGAAAAAAAGAGTGAGAAGAAAGAGGAAGAGTTATAAAAAAAGCTTGAGATTGTATAATGAAATGTATAAGATAAATGTAAGATTTACTATCTAAACAGCCTTCTTTTTGCATATAGCGACTAAGTAAACGACTAAGTATGCGATCAAGTAGAAAATTGTTAAAACTGATAGATGATCAATGGTTAAATAGCAGTGAGATCATGGACAAACTAGAATCTTCTCATAAACCAACATTTAGAAAAAACTATCTTTACCCTGTATTAGCACATGGACTAGTTGAGATGCGTGAGCCAGAGAGTCCAAGAAGTCCAAAACAGAAGTATAAGGTGAGAAAGTATTGAGCTATGTCACAACTTTCACATTATTGATAAGTATAATCTATTAAGCTAAAGGTGAAAGGTGCAGTTATGAGTTTGAAAAAAGATTTATCAGAAAGAGATATATGTACAAAATTCATTCTTCCTGCACTTAAAAGGTCCGGGTGGAGTATTGAGACTCAAGTCCGAGAAGAGGTGTCTTTTACAGATGGTCGTATTTATGTCAAAGGAAATAAGACAACTCGTGGTAAAAGAAAACGAGCAGATTTTATTCTCTACTACAAACCCAATATTCCTATTGCTATTATTGAAGCCAAAAGCAATAAACTATCTGTAAATGCAGGTATTCAACAAGGTATAGAATACTCAAATATTTTAGATATTCCAGTAGTATTTAGTTCTAATGGCGATGGCTTTTATGAACACGATAAAACACTCTCAAAAGGTAAGATAGAAAGAGAACTTTCTCTTGATAATTTTCCAACCCCTGATGAACTTTGGAAGATATACAAACAATATAAAAAGATAGATACCCCTGATAAAGAAAAGGTCATATCAGAAGATTATTATTTTGATGGAAGTGGTAGAAGTCCAAGATACTATCAACAAATAGCAGTCAATAGAACTGTTGAAGCAATTGCCAATGGTCAAAAACGAATACTTCTTGTAATGGCTACGGGAACGGGTAAGACATACACTGCTTTTCAAACGATTTATAGACTTTGGAAAAGTGGAACTAAAAAGAGAATATTGTTTTTAGCAGATAGAAATGCACTAATAGACCAAACCAAAAGAGGCGATTTTAGACACTTTAAAGATAAAATGACGGTTATCCGAAAAAAGAATATTGATAAATCTTATGAAATATATTTAGCCCTCTATCAAGGATTAACAAACTACGATGAAGACACTGATGCTTATCGTGAATTTTCTCGTGATTTTTTTGATTTAATTGTAATAGATGAAGCACATCGTGGAAGTGCTTCCGAAGATAGTGCTTGGAGAGAAATATTAGATTATTTTGGTAGTGCTACACATATCGGTTTAACAGCTACACCAAAAGAGACAAAAGAAGTATCAAACACAGACTACTTTGGAGAACCAGTATATACTTACTCTTTAAAACAAGGTATCGAAGATGGTTTTTTAGCTCCTTACAAAGTTTTAAGAGTTGGATTAAATATTGACTTAGAGGGATGGCGACCTGAAAAAAACAAAGTAGATGTTCATGGTCAAGAAGTTGAAGATAGACAATATAACCGCAAAGATTATGATAAAAATTTAGTTATTTATGAGAGAAGTGAAGCAGTTGCCAAAAAAATAACAGAGTATCTCAAAAAGCATAGTCGTTATGATAAAACAATTGTATTTTGTATTGACATTGAACATGCACAAAGAATGCGAACAACACTTGCAAATGAAAATTCTGACTTAATGGCTGAAAATAATAAGTATGTAATGCAAATAACGGGAGATAATGAAGAGGGAAAACGAGAACTTGATAACTTCATAAACCCCGAAGAGACACACCCAGTAATAGCAACAACTTCAAAACTGATGACAACGGGAATAGATGCCCAAACTTGTAAGCTGATAGTTCTTGATAGCAATATAGCCTCAATGACAGAATTTAAACAAATCATAGGTCGTGGAACTCGTATAAATGAAGAGTATGATAAAACTTTTTTTACAATTATGGATTTTAGAAATGTAACAGATTTATTTGCAGACCCTGATTTTGATGGCGAACCAGTAAGGGTTAAAGAAATTAGTGAAGATGAAGAGTTTGAAGACCCTGAAAATGAGGAAGATGAAGTTATCATTGAAGATGGCGAAGAAGTAGAGTTTCCAGAGGATGAAATACCTGACATCATTGGTGGCGGAGATATTGAAGATAATGAACCAAGAGAAAAAATCTTTGTTAATGGTGTAGATGTAAGTGTCCTAAATGAGCGAGTACAAATACTTGATGAAAATGGAAAACTTATTACGGGTAGTTTAAAAGACTACACAAAAGCACAAGTGCATAAAGAGTTTGCAACACTTGATGACTTTTTAAATAAATGGAATAGTAATGATAAAAAACAAGTTATCATAGAAGAACTTGAAGAAAACGGCATTGTATATGAGAACTTCAAAGAAGAGATAGGTAAAGATATGGATATTTTTGATTTGATACTTCATTGTGCTTTTGATAAACCTCCTCTTAGTCGTAAAGAAAGAGCTGAAAATGTTAAAAAACGAGATTACTTTACTAAGTATTCAGACCAAGCAAAAGCAGTATTAGAAACACTCCTTCAAAAGTATGCAGATGAGGGTATTGAGAACATAGAAAGTTTAAATATCTTACAAGTGCAACCATTTAATCAGATAGGTTCTCCTATTGAGATTATTAAACTATTTGGTGGAAGACAGCAGTATCTTAATGCAGTAGCCGAATTAGAACACGAACTTTACAAGGTGGCATAAATATATGAATCCATATATACCAAACGAACTTCCATTAGTAGATTTAGATTTTCAACGACTTTTTGCTTATGTAGGTAATGCAAATGCAGAACTTGCACGATATGATGGTTTACTGCAAGGTGTTATAAACCCTGCTGTATTGTTATCCCCACTAACAACAAATGAAGCAGTTTTGTCTTCAAAAATAGAAGGAACCCAAGCGACACTTGATGAAGTTCTTGAACATGAAGCAGGTCTTGCTATGGGAACAGAGAAAAAACATGATATACAAGAGATAGTTAATTATAGAAGTGCTTTAATACAAGCAGAAGAGTTTTTAAAAGAAAATAAATTGTCTTTATATTTAATTCGCCAAATGCATCATACTTTACTTGATAGTGTCCGTGGTAAGAACAAAACACCTGGCTCTTTTAGAACAGACCAAAACTGGATAGGAAAATATGGTTGTAGCATAGAGGAAGCTTCTTTTGTTCCTCCTTCCCCTCTGATACTTAACGAATATCTTGAAAAATGGGAAACTTATATTCAAGGTAATGATATTGATGCTTTGGTTCAGTTAGCTGTGATTCATGCTCAATTTGAACTTATCCATCCATTTAAGGATGGTAATGGTCGTATAGGTCGATTACTAATTCCACTATTTTTATATACTAAAAACAAGTTGGCATCACCGATGTTTTATCTAAGTTCTTACTTGGAAGATAATAGAGATGAATACTATGCAAGATTATCAGCAATTTCAACTGATAATGATTGGAATGGATGGATAGAATTTTTTCTTATTGCCATAACTGAACAAGCAAAAGAAAATGCCTTGAAAGTTAAAAAGATGACTGTTCTTTACGAAGATATGAAAGATAGAATAGTTGATATTACTCATTCACAATTTGCAATACAAATTTTAGATTCTCTTTTTTCTCAACCAATTTTTAAGACAACAGATTTTGTGAAAAGAACTGGGATTAAAAAACAAACAGCTATGCCCTTGTTAAAACTTATACGAGAAGCTGGTGATTTAGTCGTTTTAAGGGAAGCAAGAGGAAGTAGTGCAAGCATATTGGCATTTCCAGCTCTTTTATCAATTGCAGAAGGAAAAGATTTTGTGTAAGCCAAAATATACACAAACTAATTTGTGTCAAATATATAGAAATATATCAGACACTAAAAGAATAGCATCTGCTTTGTCGGACACAAAAAGAAGATAGGGAATTTAATGGTAAATATTAGTGGAATTATAAAGTCAATACAAAACATAATGAGACAAGATAAAGGTCTTAACGGTGATGCACAAAGAATAGAACAGTTAGGTTGGATGATATTTTTAAAAATATTTGATGATAAAGATTTAGAGATGAAACTTCTTCAAGAAGATTATGTCTCTCCAATATCTACTGAACTTCAATGGCATAACTGGGCTAGTGATGATGAGGGTATAACTGGTGATGCACTTTTAGACTTTATAAACAACCAACTTTTCGCACAACTTAAAACTCTTCCCTCAGCTTCCACAAATAAACGAGCATTGCTTATCAAAGAAGTATTTGAGGGGAACAATAACTATATGAAATCTGGAACACTTCTAAGACAAGTTATAAATAAACTCAATGAGATTGACTTTAATAGTAGTGAAGATAAGCACCTTTTTGGAGATATTTACGAAACTATTTTAAAAGAGCTACAAAGTGCAGGTAATAGTGGAGAATTTTACACTCCAAGAGCCATTACACAGTTTATAACTGATATGGTAAGCCCAAAGCTTGGAGAGATAGTTTTTGACCCTGCATGTGGAACTGGTGGGTTCTTAACATCTGCGATAGAACACATAAGAGCTAATGAAGTTAAAAGTGTTGAAGATAGAAAAGTTCTTCAAAGCACTATAAGAGGTTGTGAGTTAAAACCACTTCCACATATGTTAGGACTTACAAACCTTATACTTCACGATATAGAAGTGCCTGACATCGTTTATGATGATGCTCTTTCAAAAGAGCTAACTTCCATAAAACAAAAAGATAGAGTTGATTGTATCTTGGCAAATCCTCCTTTTGGTGGAACAGTTGCTGATGGTATGGAGACAAATTTTCCAAGCAGTTATAGAACAAAAGAGAGTGCTGATTTATTTTTAATACTGATGATTCAGTATCTTAAAAACAATGGTCGTGCAGGTATTGTTCTACCTGATGGCTCACTTACTGGCGATGGTGTAAAAGCAAGGATAAGAGAGAAACTACTAACTGACTGTAATCTTCACACTATTGTAAGACTTCCAAACTCAGTATTTCAACCTTATGCCAGTGTTGCTACAAACTTACTATTTTTTACAAAGGGAACACCAACAAAAGAGATATGGTATTACGAACATAAATTACCAGAGGGACAAAAGTCTTACTCAAAAACAAAAGCTATAAAAATTAGCGAATTTGACCCGTTAAAAGAGTGGTGGGCTAACCGTGAGGAAAATGAACAAGCTTGGAAAGTTGATATACAAACAATAAAAGATAATGGCTTTACTCTTGATATAAAAAATCCTAACAAAGCAGATGAAGAAGAAGTTCATACATCTTCTGAACTTCTTGATATGCTACACAACTCATTTACAAAAAGTGATGAACTTTTAAATAAACTCAAAAAAGAGTTGTCTAATGTCTAAATGGGAGTTTCTTGAACTATCTAAATTGTGTGATTTAGAAAAAGGAAAAACTGGTTTAATGAAAGCAAAAGAGGGAAAATACACCCTCGTAGCAACTGGGAAAGACAGAAGAACATGCGACACTTATCAGTTTGATACAAAAGCAGTATGTGTTCCTCTTGTCTCTTCAACTGGTCATGGACATGCCAGTTTAAAATATGTGCATTACCAAGAGGGAAAATTTGCACTTGGGACAATTTTAGTAGCAGTTATCCCAAAAGATGAAAATACACTCAATGCTCAGTTTTTACATCTCTATTTATCAAGACTTAAAGATATAGTTTTAGTTCCTTTAATGACTGGTGCAGCGAATGTTACATTAACAGTTACAAAACTTAAAACAGTAAAAGTTCCACTCCCTCCAATAGAAGAGCAGTTAAGGATAGTATCACTCTTTAATCGTATGGATAATGAACAAACTGAACTTACGAGTGAAATGGCACATCAACAAAAACTACTCAAAAAACTTCGCCAATCAATCTTACAAGAAGCAATAGAGGGAAAACTCACTGCCTCTTGGCGAGAACAAAACCCTGATGTTGAAAATGCTTCTATTTTACTTGAAAAAATCAAGGCTGAAAAAGAGCAACTTATAAAAGACAAGAAAATTAAAAAACAAAAACCTCTTCCACCAATAAATGAAGATGAGATACCTTTTGATATTCCTGATAGTTGGAAGTGGTATAGATTAGGAAGTATTTCATCAAAAATAGGTTCAGGTAGCACTCCAAGAGGAAGCAATTACACTGAAAAAGGAATACCTTTTTTTCGCTCTCAAAATATACATAATTATGGTCTTGTATATAATGACATAAAATATATTTCTGATGAAACTCATGAAAAAATGTCAGGAACAAAAGTATTAAAAGAGGATATCCTTCTAAATATAACTGGTGGTTCCATGGGAAGATGTGCTTATGTTCCAAAAGATTTTAATGATGCTAATTTAAGTCAGCATGTTTGTATAATTAGACCTATTTTACTAAATCCTGTTTTTTTACATAATTTGGTTTTATCGCCTTTTTTTCAAGATATGATTTTTTCATCAACAACGGGAGCAGGTAGAGAAGGATTACCAAAAAATAATTTAGAACAGTTTGTTATTCCTATTATTCCATTAGAAGAGCAAAAAGAAATAGTAAAAAGAATAGAAAACCTTTTCAAAATATGTGATGAACTTGAAACTCAAATCAACAGTTCAAAAATAAATAGCCAAACACTTATGCAAGCAGTTTTAAAAGAGGCATTTGAAAAGTAATGATAGATAGAAAATTATATGAAGGATATTTTACAAAAGAAGATATGTCAAAATGGCAATGTCCAACTTGTAATAGTAGTGCTTTAAAAGTAGTAGAAGAACAATTTATTCAGAAACATAATTCAGAAACCGAAATAAACTATCATGAAGACTGGTTTAATGCACCTGAGATGATTGTATATACATTTACAGCATTATTATCATGCACAAATCCACAATGTAAAGAAGTTGTAGCTTGTTCAGGAACTGCTGGTGTAGAAAGAGAACAATATTCTTATGAAGATAGTCAATATGTAGAATATTTTAAACCTTATTTCTTTTATCCATCATTGAATATTTTTCAAATACCTGAAAAAACTCCTGATAATGTAAAGAATTCAATAGTTACTTCTTTTTCACTTTTATTTAGTAATACTTCAGCAGCTGCAAATAAAATTAGAAGTGCATTAGAATGTTTACTAATCGAAATTGATTCTACACAACCTGATGGAATAACTTTACACCGCAGAATTAAACTATTAACTGATGAATATCAAAAAATACAAGAATTTTGTTTTGCAGTCAAATGGCTTGGTAATGCAGGAAGTCATTGTGAAGATAATATGACCATGAATGATGTCTTTGATGGATATGATATATTATTATTTGTTTTAGAAGAACTCTATGACAATAAACATGAGAGACTCAGTGCAATAGTTGAGACAATCAATGAAAATAAAGGTATCAAATGATAGTTAAATTAAATGGTGGCTCAACAGAACTACATATGATTTCTTTAAATGATATGAGAAAGCTATCGGATAGTATTCAAAAAATATCTTACAATTACGAGTATCAAATACACGGCACTAAAAATCAAAATATTTATATAGAAGCAAATAAAGAGGGTAGCTTTGAGATACTTTTAACTTTAATTGAACCATCTCATTTATCAGCAATTATAGATAGTGTTGAGGGTGCTTTTCTTTACGACTTAATAAAAAAAATGGGTGAGTATTTAAAATCGGATACTAAAAAAGAAGATATTAAAAAACTTGTAGATGAAACTTTTGACTTAGCCTTAGAGTTAGCAGAAGCAGAGTATTTTGATGTTAGATTTGAGAAAAAAAAGAAAAAGATAGAAACAAATACTAAGCTAATAAATGCTGAGTTAGCAAATTATCAAGCGATGAAACAGATAGCATCCATAGTAGGTAAAGAGAGTGATACACACTCTTTAAAGCCGACTTCAATCACCTTTTCATCCGACACCAATGATAACATTGAAGTTTTAGAAATAAACAACTCTGCAAAAGAGCTACTGGCTAAAAATGAACTAACAGATATAAAGGTTGAGAACATTACAATTAGTGGTGTTCCTGATGGCTTAACAAGAGCGAATAAATCATTTATGATGGAAGTGGCATTTATAGGTAAATTAAAAATTCATGCTTCAAATAAGCAGTTAAATAAAGTAAGTGATTATTTTAAAAATTCAAACGCAATAAAAATAGAAGTTGAGCCAATTATTAAAATGGGTGATTTGATTGAAACAAGAGATGCGAAGTTAATCAAAATTATAGAGGACTAATTATGAGAATATCACAAAGTAAAATTCAAAATGTTGATAAGTTTTTAATAGAGTTTAAAGAAGACGAAAACCTTTATGTTATTTTGGATGATATAGATAGCTTTAAAGATAGGCTTGTACAAATTGGATTTAGTGATACTTTACCTATCGGAGAAAAAGTTCTACCCTCTTCTTTATGTGGGAATGTATCTGATTTTAATGCAAACGGAAAATATGAAAAGTTAAAAGATTTACCAAAAGAAACTTATTATAAAACACAAAGTATGACTATAAAAGCTTACGGTAAGCATAATGTATATATCACTAAACAGCAACCCTATCAAAAATATCAAGTTGGTCTTGTAGAAGTAGCACCATCCTCTGAACTAAGTATTTTAAAAAATGATAATGATGAAAAGATAGTTACATCTGACATACTAACTCTCAATGAAGAAAATAAGCAAATAATTAAACATACAATAAACTTATTTTTAGAGTTATTTGGAGAATGTCAAATTGTTAATAATGAGTTTTTATCCAGACAAAAAACAAAAATAAAAAAAGTTAAGTGGAATATCTTACCTCAAGGGATAATGCCATGGTCAAGTTTAAAAAAGTCTTTAAATGATTTACTTGATAAAACCGAAGTTAAAAGTAAAGAAGATACATTAAGAAGGTTTGAATACCTCAATAGCTTTAGCCCTGACTTTCTTGCTACTGGAAATGGTGGCTTCAACGACTATGTTATTTTTGGCTTTAAAGATAAAGATTTGTATATATTGGAGAATTCATTCGCAGGTAATGCTACATATATTTTTAGTAATGATTGGGAAACATTATCTCAATTATCAAAAGCTGAGATATTAGCTGAAAATTTACAAGAGCATAGGATTATACATAGAAGATATTGGAGACATAGTATAAAGAAAATTTTAAATGAGCATAAATAGAAGTAATTACTACGTAATATCATTGATAAATGAATATAGAGCTTGATATCTAAATAACTTAATGATCACCATGAAGCTTTAGTAGCAACAAAAAAATTGAATGAGATAAGTAAGTAGCATATGCACATACAGTTCTAATTTTCCATTCTTTTTTATAATGTAGATATATTTAACCATAAGTTAGAAGAACTAAAAAGATGATTAGGATGATAAATTGGTAATATTAATCTACCATGATTTTGATGTAAGTTGATAGGTGCTTTAAAGAATATAGTGATTATGTAGACTTAATACAACAAGATTTTTACTAATGAGATTAGAGATACTTATGCAAATTTGAACCGAAGTATTCATATATATTCAATAGATTTAGATAAATATAAAAGGTGTAGTGTTAGATGAGTAATTTAGAGATTAAGGACTAGCATGAGCTATACCTGCAAAGTAAAACAAGGCAATCTTCTGCAAGAAGAAGATGCTACCTTCATTGTTAATGCTTCCAATACCAGACTGATACTTGGAACAGGTGTCTCTATGGCGTTTAAAGTCCATTGTGGTGCAAAACTCCAACAAGAGATGCTAGAACTCTATACGAAGGTTACGAAGCCTATAGCACAGGGGAGTCTCTTTGTAACTTCTGCTGGAGAAGCTACTAACTTTAAGTACGCTCTTCATGCGAGTGTGATGAACTACAACTTAGGTACACGCTATGAAGAGAAACTACCAACACTTCAAACCATCTATACCATCTTAGAGCATATTGAAGATCACTTAAAAGGGTATGTTCAAAAGAGGGAGAAGCCTATGAAGCTGGTGCTCCCTTTGATGGGGTGTGGCGTGGGTGGACTTGAAAAAGAGGTGGTAGCTGGAGCCTATAAAATGTTTTTTGAGAGAGAGCGCTCTTTTGATTGTGAAGTGGTTGTTTATGGATATGATGCAGATGATTATGAATTAATCAAGCGTATTTTGATGATAATGTAATCGTGAAGTTCAAAGATATGACTTTGCGTTAAAATATAAAAGTGTA
>Ga0256826_1002890_pt1 | contig 10385 bp, 10 predicted proteins | sample CV79metaG_FD_185975 | JGI IMG/M metagenome (GOLD analysis project Ga0256826, IMG submission 185975) | Hydrothermal vent microbial communities from East Pacific Rise, Pacific Ocean - CV79 | ecosystem: Environmental > Aquatic > Marine > Hydrothermal vents | place: Pacific Ocean: East Pacific Rise... | reverse complement strand
AAAGAGATGGAGCTATCATACTAGGCTTTCCAAACTGTAGATGGGTTGATGGAGAGATGGTTTATGGCGCAAAAGTGAAAAACTATGCATTTTCGGAAATGGGACTTTTATATAAGGATGTTGTTTTCTCTAAAAAATATCTTCAACAGAAAAAATTTCGAGTGACGATAACGGGGAAGGATTATGTTTTTCTAACGGGGACTTCTATTAGGAAGTAAGATCTAAACTATAGTCGTTCCATCAGATAAGAGATGGAACGGAAAATAAAATTATAGGTTCAAACCTATTTCATTGCATTAGTAATCTTAGCTGATGCATTAGTTTGAATTAGACCTTTTTGAGTATCCATAAAAGTTTTAATTCCGGCAACAAGACCAACACCAACAACAACTAATAATAGTGCGACTAAAACTCCACTCAAACCTCTCTGTGACTTAATACGTTTAAATAAATTTTTCATTCATTTCCTTCTTTGTGTGATAAACTTGTGACAATTATACCTATATTAAACTTATAAATCAAATTAGATTTTACAAGTTTTAATATAAATGTATCTTATATTTCTTGAACATACTTTTTTGCTATCCAGAGTTCTCTATTTTCAGGGGAACAACCTTTATAGCAGTTATCTTTTACTTTAAACCAAGTAGCACCATTAATAACCTTTTCTTCACCTACAGTAAACTCATGTCCTTTAATCCATACATTTGTGCGATTTCCAATTGATGGCTTGTCTCTTAAAAATATCTTTTTACTTGTTACTCTATATTTTTGAGGAGTTTTCTTTACTGTAATAGTTTCAATCTTTGTTTCCTTACTTAGTGAAGGCACCTCTTTATTAGAAGTATTATCCTCTGGTATTTCTTCTATTACAAGCTCTTTAGATTGCGGTTCTGAACTATTTTTATCAACTGAATTATCTTCAACTTCTATAATCATCACTTCATCATCTACTTCAGTAATCACAACATCCTCGACTTCACTATCTACTTCTTCATCTTCATCAGTAACATCTTCAATATTTAAAATATTATCATGCATCAAAATTGATGATTCTTTAAACTCTTTATAGAAATTTGTATCATCTATTTCATCATTTGCATCAATGATTTCTGGTACTAAAAAGAAAAGTAAATCATTCTCTTTTATTCCAGATATTGTATGAGTAAACAACTCACCTATAAGTGGAATATCCCCCAACCAAGGAATTTTTTCTTCTTTGTCTACCTCTTCGGTATGTAAACGTCCCCCAAGGGCAATAACTTGACCAGACTTTACTACTATATTTGTGTGGATATCTTTACTAATAAAGGCTGGAACTGTGATATACTCACCAAGCTGTACCTCATGATCTTTATTTGTATCAAATTCACTGTCTTTAATATCTACATTAATATGTATATAATCTTCTTTTTCCATAAACTTACTAGTAAGTGTTAAAAATAATCCATATTTTTTTTCTTCAAGTAAAATAGTTGGTGAAAAGCCAATGTTCTGAGTAACTCCAATAGGAATATAAACATCCCCACCTACCCGGAAACTAGCATTTTTATCTTCCGTAGACATAAGAACTGTATCATCAAGAATAGTACCAATACCAGTCTCTTGTAAAAAATTTAATGTTGATGTAACTGACGTCCCTTGCTGTGCAGTTAAAGATCCCGTATTATCAAGTAACCAGCCACTGAATGTTGCACCATTAGTCGCTGTAGGATTTATTGCTAACTTTAGATACTGATCAAAAAAACCAAGTCCTGTAACACCTCCCAAGTCTTTTGCTTTTTGATTATTTATCTCAATAAGATAAAGTTTAGTTCGAACCATTTTATTAACTTCTTTTGTCGTAGTTAAATCCATTGTAGTATTACTGTCTACACCTGCACTTTTAAGCAGTGAATAAATTCTTTTTTTGTTATGTGGATCTTTGAACGTTCCTGTAATTACAGTTGATCCATCGCCTATTTTACTAAGTTCAAGTGTTGGTTCTATCATATTTATCATTTTTTGAATAAATCCAAGGTTCTCATTTACATAAACATGATAGTTAACAATACTACCATCACGATACTTAATAAGGATAGAAGTATTTCCACTTTTCTTACCAAATATTTTAAGTGTAGTTGTCTTATTTGATGCAGTACTTAATAAGGAGACATTTACCATCTCTTTATTTCCAATTAAAAGTTTAGTGACTTTTTTCGGTAGTTTTAAGACCTTATATTCGTTATTAAAAACGACTATGTCTTCAGCTAGTAGAGATATAACTGTAAGTAATAATAATAATATTTTTTTCATTTTCAGCCTTTAATTATGAATTTGGACAAGTAAGAACTACAGACATATTCTGATCATGATAAGAGTATGTCTGTATTTGGGTATTGATAACAGTACCACCTAAGTAAGTATCGGAAGCAGGTGTAGTGTATGTAACAGTAATAAAAACTTCATTTGCTGATGCCGCATTTACTAAATCACTAAAACCTATAGTTCTTCCTCCTGGGCATAATCTACTTGCTGAAACTTTAAATGCTGCAAAATCAGTAGCATCTGAACCACTTCCATTAGAGAAATCTCTCAAATCCATTCGCGAATTTGAGAAGTCAGCTGCTAAATTAGCAATTAGTTTTAATCGATAATCAACCTGCATAACATTCCAGTATGCAATTAAAAAAGTAACACTAAATGCGATGGTTGGTAGAACAACAAGTAATGTTGCCATAATTTGTCCTAAGCCTAAAGCATTTCTCCAGTTTTTACTACTTCTTCTAATCTTCATAAGAGATACTTACCCTTTTAGCTGCTTTTTTCTTTCTATATACTGTTTGTTTATGATCTACTAACATTCTCTTTTTAACATTGTCACTATTTTTATTAGCCTGGTTACTACACTTAACCATCCAAATATGCCCTCTATTTGATTTATTATTAAAAACTCTTTTGGCATTTAACTCTTGAGTCTTATAGTAAACAGATAGAAAGTTTTTAATCTCATCAGGGGACATCTCAAAAACTATCGAGTCAGCTTGTAGCATTCCATTTGAACCATTACTAAGATATTTTTTAACACTCTTATAATTACTAATAAAAGTATTTACTTTAACATTTAATGCTATGTATTTAGTACTGTAATCATTTGTATTTGACCTTGACTTAGAACTTCTTGGTATTACAGAGATAATATCTATTCTATCTCCTCTTTTTAATGAACTGTCTATATTTTGAAAAAGAGTTAAAGGAATAGTTAAAGTATCATACTTTACCATTAATTCTTTTGGAGCTTCTTTTTTCTTCTTTACAACAGTAGTAATGATTTTTTCTACCGGTCTTTGAGAGGCAATCTTCTCTTTACGTAAAGGTTCTTTTTTAAAGATTTCTACTTGTGCATATCTTCCAATTATCTCACTTTGAGTTAAAGGAGTAAAAGCAAGATAACTTTTAGGCAAAAATGCTTTTGTTATATCCTCTGAACTTATTTTATCGCCTTTGTATAGATGTCTTGCAGCTACATATACTTCAATATGCCCTTCCACATACTCACTAAGAGTACTCTGTTTTGAGTACATTAAAAGTGCTATAGATGATGCAAAAAGCACTAATCCAACTAATATTCCTATTATTATTCTTGTTTGTCTATTTCTCATACAACTCCCTCATCTAAAATCCTGGCATTAAAGCATCTGCAGCTATTGGAAAGGCTATCATCGCTATTATAGCTGGTATTATGAATATAAACATTACCAATGTAATACCTATATTCATAGTAGCAGCACGCTTTTCTACATTTAATATCTCTGCAGATTTAATATCTTCTGCTTGATTTTCAAAAATAGTTTTTACACCTATCCCTGTCTCTTCTGAAAGTTTCATAAAACCTACGATAGCTGCAATAGCTTCAGAACCTGTTCTTTGTGCAAGATTATTATATGCCACCTCACTACTGTAAGTAATAAACTCATTTTTAAAAGTTCTTGATTCTTCAAGTAAGTCAGGACCCAAAACACCTTCACCCTCTTGAGTAACTTTATCTATAGCATTGTGGAGTCCACCACCACCCTCAAGGATAATGATCAAAAGATCAAGAAAAATAGCAAGATCATTATCTATTCTTTTAATTCTAGCATTTATTTGCTCTTCTAAATATATAAGTGGCATAAAAAAAATAATTGATATGGCAACAACAACTATGAAAAGATTCATCACAAAACTAAAACTCATAAACCAAACTAAGAATATGAGACTTAATCCAGTGACAACACCCGCTATTATTATCTCGTTAAATTCTTTTTGTGTCATGCCTGCTTTTAAAAGTTTTAATCTAAAGTCTGCTTTTCTTTCTGTCTCTTCTTGTGAAAGTATTTGAGTATTATGAATATTAAAAATACTTTCTATTCTTTTGGCATGCTTATACTTCAAAAAAATAGACCATAATCCTAAAGAGATAAATATAATAATAGAGAAATATAGACATATATATGCAAATGTCTCAATCATTTATCAACTCCTACGATTAACTTATTAACAATCATCCCTATAAAAACCCACATTCCAATACCTAAGATTTGAAATCTTCCATACTCAGAATTCATAAAATACTCATGGATTTTTCCATCAAAATTCCCATTAAGCATAAAGTATAAAAATATTGAAATTGCAACAACAATGTAAGACCCAATACTTGCTTCTTGTGTCACTACATCAACTTTTTCTTGCATCTTTTTTCTGTATGTTATAGTCTTTTCAACTTTTTCTAAAGTATTTGAAAACTGTCCACCACTCTCTCTTCCGATCTGAATAGCAAGAGAGAAAATCAGTAATTCTTTAGATTCTACATAAATATTGAGATTTTTAAAAGCTTCAACTTCACCTATAGCATTTTTCTCTTGAAAAAATGTATTAAAGATATTTTTAAACATTGTTGAACTTGAAACAGAAATAGCCTTAAAAAGAGCCTGTTCAAAGCCTACCCCATTTTTCATCATCTTAACAAGAACAGAAATAGAAATTGCTAAAGCTTTATTAAACTCTTTTTTTCTACTTCCAATTACTTTTTTTATAACCATATAAAAAATTAAAATACCAAAAGGAATCCCAATTACATAACCTATCCAGTGTTTTAAAAAGAGTGAGAAAAGAGAACCTGAAGCAAGAACAACAATAAAAAAAATAAGAATAAATAGACCAACTGGAAGATTAAATCCAGCATGCACTATTATAGTTTTAATTTTTGATAGATAAGTCTCCTTTTCCTCACCTTTTTCTTCTCTTTGTAAAATAGTACTTATGTCTTCTTCTTTTAAAGAAATAACATTCTTCACATAATTTAAATGCTGAATTTTTTTGTATTCAATATACATAATATAAACAAGAAAAGTAGCACTAAAGCTAATAACTAAAAGAAGAAGTATTGTAATCATAAGTTCATTCATCACTGTAAATTTGGCCATCTTTTAAGTAAGTTTTCACCAGAGCTCTGTGTCGCTCTAACAATTTCACTCATATAGTTTGGTTTCCAACCACACATTCTACTAGGATGAAAATTTCGTAACTCATCTACAAGCATATCTCGTGTAACTTTAAAATTATTATTAAAAATATTTTTATCTAAGACCACTCCATTTTGTAACATTTTAGCAGTAGCTCGCATTGAGGATGAAACTGCTTTAAACTCTCCACTTGAGTCCATTGGATTGTCTACATTAACATTTCTTTGAAATTCAAAGAGATCAAGCATAGAGACAACCCCACTATCTTCAACTCTTTTTTCAGGTTCAGATATTTTTACAATTCGACGCTTACCATCAGGAAAACGTACTATCTGAACTATTAAATCTACGGCAGAGATAATCTGAGATCTAACAAAGGACATATTTGCTGTTGGACGAGCCTCAAGAAACATATTTTCAACACGGACTATTGCTTCTTTAGTGTCATCAGCATGAATAGTTGTCATTGAGCCTGGATGTCCTGTATTCATAGCATTTAGCATCGTTACAATCTCTGGACCCCTACACTCCCCAACGATAATGCGTCGGGGAGATGAACGAAGAGCTGTACGAAGCAAAGATTCAATACTTATAGCACCAGCTCCCTCTTCATTTGGCGGACGTGTCTCAAATGAACGGATAGAGTGACAAGGCATTTGTGGTTTCATCTCTTTTGTATCTTCAATAGTCAAAAGCTGGTCACCTTCATCTATAAAGCGAGTAATAGCATTTAGAAATGTTGTTTTACCACTAGACGTACCACCTGAGACTAAAATATTCAACTTTCCTGTAATAGCTTTTAATAAAAAATATGCCATTTTAAGGTCAACCATATTTGAGTCTACTAATGATTCAAATAGTAAAGGAATCTCCCGGAATTTTCTAACTGTTACATAAGAACCTGAATTTCCATCTCTATCAAGATTAGCTGCGACAGGAGGAATCTGTATCTCAATACGAGAACCATCAGGAAGCTTAGATGAAGCTATAGGACTAGATTCATCGATTTTTCTATTTGATTCAGCAAGCATTCTATTTATAATACGTCTAAGCTCATCTTCACTTCTAAAACGAAAAGGTGTATGAATAGTTTTTCCATCATAAATAACATCTATATAATCTTTGGTATTAACTAAAATATCATTTAAATCAGGTCCAGCAATACGCATAATAGTACTTATTGCACCATAGTTTAAAAGATTATCAGTTACGAAATCAGCTATCTCATTTTTGAGTCCAGCTTTGGGAATAGAGTATTCAGAGATATGTTTTACAACAACTTCGCGAATCATCTGTTCCGTTAACTGACTTTTAATGCTAAGTTTTTCTACAAAATCATCATAGATTTTACATGCTAAGTCAAAATATTCATCATTTTTATACATAAGGGGAAAGCACATCTCTGAACAGACTTGAGATTGTTCTTCTGATTCAAATGCCGCACTTATTTCTAAAACTTCTTTTATCTGTGTTTTAGCAATATTTCTATCTTTAATTTTTTCTTTTAAAGCCATGATTTAATCTTTTCTATTAAGGTTGTACCTTTATCATTCTGATAGTTTTTTACATATAATGAGCCATCATGAATAAAAAACTTATCTGCCACTTCATTAATTGACTCCATAAAAGGAGAAGATGGATAAACTTCACTCACAAGTTGAGCTTCATTCCAGCACTCTCTTAGGTGCATAGCATCATTTGGAAGAGAAAAATCTATCTCAAAGTTATGCTTTAAACCCTTACTTAAAATTTTTGTAGCTTCAACATGAGTAACACTACCAAAAGAGTCAGCACGATTAGCAATAATATTTGTTTTATTGTACCAACCACTTTTATCTATGATATCTATATATGTTTTTAAAATCGACATGGAAGGTATACTAAATTCTGTAATAACAAAAATATTATCCGCTATTTCTTGAATATCAATCTCTAAATCAACATCCTCAAAAACACCCACATCAATGATAATAAAATCAAACTTCTCTTTTATATACATAATGAAATTTAAAAATATTTGAATATTTTCTGGTTTTTCTAAATATTCTTTATCTGTATGTTTTTGAATTCCAGGTACAAAATAGAAATTATTACTTACTCTTTCTAGTCCATTGTTAAATAACTCTTCCATCTCAAACTGTTGAACATTTAAAATATCTGTAATTGTTTTAGTTGGCTGAATATAATCAAAAAAGAGATTACTTACAGCTTTTGTAGAAGCAAAGTCCAGAAAAAGAACATTTTTATCTAAATTTTTTTCAGCTAATGATCTTGCAAGATTCATAGCAATTGTAGTAGTCCCTACCCCACCTGTTATACCTGTAAAAACAGACACATTTGAGTGACCACGTCTTTTTTTAATAATAGTTTGAGACTCTAAAATAACCCTAGTTATTTCTTGTGTATCTGCTTTTTCTTCATGTATATAAGAGTCAACACCTATTTTACCCGCAAGAAGTGAAAACTCACTACTATCTTTACCAATTAAGATCATATAAATATTATCAACAAAGTAGATTTCTTTTAAAGCACTAATATCATCTAAAGATTCAACTTTGTATAAGAGTACCACATCTTTGTTCTTACTAGTTGCATAGTAATTAATAAATTCTTCTACATTTTTAAAGTTATGTACATCAGTGAACTCATTTTGAAGCTCATTATAATACCCATCATTCTTTTTTGAAACATATGCAATTATCATTATTCTACTTTATCTTCATTAATTTGTAAGTCGTTGTTGTACCAACTGTTCCGATACCTATATTCTCTACATTTGTAGCTTTAAGATGTAAAATCAGACCTTTATGTACCTTTTCTTTGTAATCTTTTACAGTAAAGTTTGCAATACTTAAAAATGAATCTAACTGTTGATCATATACTGTACCATACTCTGAGTGTCCTTGCAGAAAATTTCCAATTGAACTGAAAGTATCAAATATTCTTCCAAAAAGACCTTTTTTCTGTCTTCCTTGATTTCTTTTACACCAACTAAGCCAATCTGTTTCATCCATATCTATTTTTATTTTTTTCGATATGCTAAATTTTGGTCTATACTTTTTACAATTTTTCAATTTACTAAAATCACTACAGCTAGGGTTAGAACCAAATACTCCACTAAGAAAAGAAAGCTTAAAGTCTGGATTATTACTCTTTGGGACCCCGGCTGTATATGTTTCATAACTGCTTCCAAAGCCTAATATACCGGAAGTCTCTTTAACCTTACAAGATTCAACTTCTGTACCATACACAGACTCTAGACCCATCAGTAAGAAGTGTCTGAACTGTTTAACACTACTTCCATCTGTCTCGATAAAAGTTAATGGCATTTGATTTTTAAAATCAAAATTTGCAGAAACTATTTCTGTAAGGTTTCTAGAACTATTACCAAAGAAAAATCTAAACATTGAACCTGCCATAAATGTTACAGGTTTAAAAATTTCACTTACAACCGTTCTCTTACCAGTTACGGGATCAATTCTTGTCTTAGAATCTAAATAATTTGTATCATCTAAATTTCCAGCTAATGTTAAAAGTGTTGTTTCTGTATCTTCAACTACTGAGTCTGATTTAACTTTGATGTTTGGAGTACTGTTAATAAATGGCATAAAGTTCGACATACCAAAAAAGTTTCTTGATTTACATGTTAAAGAATTAGGACTAAAACTAAAAAATAGACCATTACACCCTGTTGTAGTTTCAACTATCTGAGAGTTATAATCTAGAAGTGATACATGTTTAGCAGAATTGGCTGTATTTACTTCGTTTGTAGCTATTGATCCAGATTTTGCTAATCTATAATCTTTTTGAGCACCAAAAGTAATATTAGCTATATATCTATCTCTCTGTTCTGGTGATTCATTTCCACTACCATAAGTATGAGTATCTTTAGAAAAATAATCTTTAAAAAATGAAATCATATAACTGAAAAAATTATTAGCTTTATCCGCAGGTTCACCAGTGATAGCAGGATCTTTATAAAACTTACCATCTCTATATATATCAAGTGCATAAAAAGAATCATTATTTCTCTCGTCATAATTAGCTGCAGAGTCAAATGGGATTCTGTACTCACCTAAAGGAAGGGCACCCCCTTGTGCATCTAGTTTCATATCAGGGTTATCTAATATACCTTCATTAATCAAAAATGGTTTTTGACTAGAGCAACCCTCACTGTTAAGACCACCATCTCTACAAGCAAAAGATTGTTCGATACTTAATTTAAATGTCCCTTTTGTATTTATATCTTTATATACAGTTTTATCATTAGCTGGATTACTAAACTTACCCCAAATATTATCAATACGATGAGTGGATTTTTTGATATCTACATCTTGATAGACAGTTATATTTCCATAGTTATCTTCAGCTTTATTATATGGTGCACTAAAAGAAGTTTTTACTTGGGATGCATTAAGAACTTGAAAAAGACTCAAGACAAGTATGCTTCCTATTATTAAATTAGTTTTTTTCACTTGTATCTTCTCCAGTTTTATTTTATACTATTATTCATCATAACTGATATTCGTTGAGATACTATAGCATCCATCTGACTTTCAGTTAAAGGAACAGTTAAATCTTGATTTGCATTGATTAGGTTAATTTTCATAATCATAGCTGCTGTAACAATTCTTTTTTCAACATTTTTAATATGTTCTAATTCACTAATATGTTGTAAGTTTTCACTAGCTCCACCCATAAACATAATAAATCCAAATAGGATTACAATTGCAAAGAATAAAGGAACTATTGCTGCTGAACCATTTCTCATAAATTTCCTATCAAATAAGCACCGATTGCACCTAGACTCATAGCCGGTGCAAAAGGAAAGCTATTTTTTTTTAAAATTGTTAAAAGCATCACATGTATTATTCCCGATAGCATTATAAAATAGCCTATGGG
>Ga0256826_1002888_pt1 | contig 10386 bp, 10 predicted proteins | sample CV79metaG_FD_185975 | JGI IMG/M metagenome (GOLD analysis project Ga0256826, IMG submission 185975) | Hydrothermal vent microbial communities from East Pacific Rise, Pacific Ocean - CV79 | ecosystem: Environmental > Aquatic > Marine > Hydrothermal vents | place: Pacific Ocean: East Pacific Rise... | reverse complement strand
TTCAACTTTAGCGTTAAAAGGTGCTCTTAAAAATGAAACATCAAAATAGTTAGAGTTGATATCTATTTTGTACGCATATTGAGAATCTTCAATGTCTTCAATGTCAATAATAGTTCCATCAACGGGAGAGACAACACTGTTGTGTTCATCTGATAAAAGTAATTTTTCAGGATTTCGAAACACATAAGCAGAAAAAACCATAAATGCAAATGTGACAAGTGCAAATAAATCTAAATCAATTATCAAAAAAATAACAAACGCTAAAAATGAAAAACCAACATATTTAAGCGAATGTTTGTTGAAAATCAATAGATTGTTATTCATCATTTGACTCGCTTTGTTTAGTGCTATTCATAGTAGCATCTTCTTTTAACTCTTCAGCTATAGTTTCATGTCCTTCACTTACTTTAGATTCAATATTGTTCTCTTTTTCAAAATCAATAATGATTTCCCTTACTTCATCACCAGTAATATTCTCTTTTTTATAAAGAAGTGCAACTATACTTTCAATCGCATCTTTATACTCTTCTAAACGACCGACTACAACTTTATATCTATCATCAAGAGAAGTTTTAATGTAATCATCCATCTCTTGTGCCATTTTATCACTATACTCACGTGTAGCTTGTTGTCCAGTACCTAAAAATGATTGACGAGATTTTTCAAGAACCATCAAACCTGCGATATCACTCATACCATAAGTTTGCACCATAGATTTGATGATATCTGTAGCACGCTCTAAATCGTTACCAGCTCCTGTTGAAATTTCACCGATGAACACTTGTTCAGCTGCACGACCACCCAGAAGAACATCTACCTCTGCCCATAGTTCATGCATTTGCATCATAAATCTATTTTCTTCAGGTTTATTAAGTGTATAACCTAAAGCTGCCAATCCACGAGGCACTATTGAAACTTTAGATACTTTTTTTGCACCCTCTGTTGTTTCAGCTAACAAGGCATGTCCACTTTCATGATACGCTACTATTTTTTTCTCTTTTGGATTAATACGACGAGATTTTTTGGCAAGACCAGCTAAAGCACGTTCAACTGCTTCAAATAAATCTTGTTGTTTTACAGTTTTTTGACTTTTTCTACCAGCTAAAAGTGCTCCCTCATTAATTATATTTGCTAAATCAGCACCTGCTAAACCAGCAGTTAAACGAGCCACTTCTTCCAAATCTACATCTTTATCCATTTTTACACTTTTTACATGTACTTTGAGAATTTTAACACGACCTTCAAAGTCAGGTTTATCCACTAATACTTGTCTATCAAATCGTCCTGGTCTTAAAAGTGCTTGGTCTAAAATTTCTGGTCTATTTGTAGCAGCCAAAATAATAACTGGAGTATCAGTACCAAAACCATCCATTTCAGCAAGGAGCTGATTTAAAGTTTGTTCTCGCTCATCATTACCACCCATAACACCACCAGCAGCACGACTTTTACCAATAGCATCAATTTCATCTATAAATATAATACTTGGTGAATCTTTTTTTGCTTGTTCAAACAAATCCCGAACACGAGCAGCACCAACACCAACAAACATCTCGATAAAACTCGAACCACTTACAGAGAAGAAAGGAACTTCAGCCTCACCTGCAACAGCTTTTGCGAGTAGTGTTTTACCAGTACCAGGGCTACCTACAAGTAATACTCCCTTCGGAATTTTTGCACCGATTTCAACATAACGACCAGGATATTTTAAAAAGTCCACTATCTCTTGTACTTCTTCTTTTGCTTCTTCAACGCCTGCAACATCATCAAATTTTGTATCTGGTTTTTCTGAGTTGATTAACTTTTTAGAGTTACCCATTCCAAGAAGTCCACCACCCATACTTTTTTGCATACGTCCTGCAAAAAACATCCAAATACCAATGATAATTAAAAATGGAAATAACCATCCAAACATTTCAGTAAACCAGTTTGTTTCACTAAAACCTGTATATTCAATGCCCTCTTTGTCTAAGAGTTTTACAAGTTCAGTATCACCTCTCACTATTCTTGTTGTATAAATCTTTGAGCCATCACTTGATGCAGCTTTTATATAACTTTGACCAATTTCAACTTTTTTTATACTTTTAGATTTTACCAAAGATTTTAATTTTGAATAATCTATTGTTTGTACTTTTGCTGTTGTTGCACCCATAGCGGAGCTACCCATGCCAGCACCATCTCCAACTAAAACCTTAAATAATAATATAACTGCAACTGAAAAAATTGCAAAAGTTATAAGAGGATTTTGGTTAAAAAAGTTGTTGTTATCGTTTTTATTGTCATTATTTGCCATCTATTTCTCTTTTCTTTTTTAATACGAAAGTAACCCATTCATCTTGAGCTATTTTTTCTATAATCTCACAATCTTTATAATAATTTAATACTTTTTCTTCGTACTTGTCTAAAATACCAGATAATACCAAAACACCATTATTTGTAAGTGCTTTTTTCAAATCATTTGCTATAAAGGTCAATACATCCGCCACAATATTAGCTACTACAAGATTATATTTTTGATCTAAATTTGAAGCAGAACCTTCCCAAATCGAATGAAATTCCAAAGAGTTCAGCTTCGCATTTTGAATTGAGTTCTCTACAGAAATCGGATCTGTATCGCAAGCATCAACAATTGCACCAAGTTTCATAGCGGCAATACCTAGTATTCCACTACCACAACCAACATCTAAAAGCTTATCACCCTCATTTACGTATTTTGATATTGCACGTAAAGATGATGCAGTTGTTGGATGATGTCCTGTTCCAAATGCTAAAGCAGGATCAATTGCGATGTTAATTAAATTTGGATTTTCTTCACTCCAAGTTGGATGAATGTAAAACTTATCTATTGCTAGAGGTTCAATTGAATTTTTATAAGATTCTACCCAGTCACTATTTTCAAGCTGTTTTTGCTCAAATTCTATCTCTATAGGTGTACCAAGAGCTTTTTGGAGGGCTTCTGTAAATTGTTCTAATCCCCATACAATCGTATCTAACTCATCCTCACTTCGAATGATAAAGCCATCATCAATCTCTTCAAATCCAACAGGAAGAGTATCTGCTAGAAAGTCTGCGTACAAAGCATGTTGCGTTGAAACCTTAACTGTTAACTCATAATAATGCTCCTGCATTATTCAGAAACACCCATAACCGCAGCAAGTTTTTCTTTTAACACTTGAGGTGTAAAAGGTTTTACTATATAGTTATTTACACCTGCTTTTAGTGCTGTTATAACCTCAGCTTTACCACCTTCTGTAGTAACCATAATTATAGGAGTATCCTTAAAACGTGCATCTGCACGAACTTTTTTAACAAGTTCAAGACCATTCATTTCAGGCATATTCCAGTCAGTTATAAGCATTTCAATATCAGGATGAGCATCCATTTGTGCCCAACCTTCTACACCATCAGCACCTTCGAGGATATCTTTATATCCAAGGCGAGCCAAAGTGTTTTTTATAATACGACGCATTGTAGAACTATCATCAACCACAAGTAATTTCAAATGAAATCCTTTAAATATTTTTTATTTTATCTATAATAATATCGAAATTTTGTTTGCTTTACCATTAAGATAAAAGTTTAAACATCTTCTCTAAATCCAATCGCCCTTCATAATACGCTTTACCAATAATTACACCATCCACTTCACCTGTAGCTATAAGTGCCGTAATATCACTTTCATCTTTAACGCCACCACTTGCAATCGTACTTATGCCACTCGCTCTAGCAATGTCTAGCGTAAATGCAACATTTACGCCACTTAACGTTCCATCTTTTCCAACATCAGTACAGATAATAGCCTCAACACCTGCGTTTGCAAACTCTTTTGCCAAGTCAGTCGCTTTCATCTCGCTTACTTCGCCCCAGCCCTCAACAGCCACATATCCGTTAATCGCATCGATTCCTACGGCTATAGGGTATTTTGCTGCCATATCTTTTACAAACTGTGGATTTTTTACAGCAATTGAACCTAAAATAATTCTATCAATTCCAATCTCAAGCATCTTTTGAATTGTCTTCTCATCACGAATTCCACCGCCAAGTTCAAGTTTTACATTACAGTTCTCTCTGATTTTAATAATCTGTTCAAGGTTTTTCGGCTCACCTGCAAAAGCACCATTAAGGTCAACCAAATGCACCCATTCGGCACCCATCTCTTCAAATTTTTTCACCAAACTCCAAGGCTCATCTGAATAAATCTTCGCACTATCCATCAACCCTTTTGTAAGGCGTACCGCTTTTCCATCTTTTAAATCAATCGCTGGGTATAAAGTCATTTTTTCTCTTTCCTTGTTATAAATTAATAAAATTCTGTAAAATTTTCAAGCCATTATCTTGGCTTTTTTCAGGGTGCGGCTGGATGCCCATAATGTTATTGTGTGCTACTGCTGAAGTAAATTTATAGCCATAATATGTTTCACCTATGATATCATCAGGGTTATCACATTCTACATGATAAGTATGCACAAAATAAAGATAATGTTCATTATCAAGATTCTCAAATAATGGATGCTCTTTTGTAAACATTCTATTCCATCCCATATGTGGGATTTTTAAAGGTTCATCAAATTTTGAGCTATCAAATTTCACTACATTACCTTTAATAAGTCCTAGCCCTTTATGCTTTCCAAACTCTTGAGAACTTTCAAAGAGAAGTTGCATTCCAAGACAGATACCCAACATTGGTTTTCCACTTATTGCAAACTCTTTTATAGCTTCAACCATATCACGTTCTATTAAATGTTCCATTGCATCGCCAAAAGCACCTACTCCTGGCAAAATAAGCTTATCATACTCTTTAAATTTACTAGGATCATTTTCCACAACTGTCTCTTTTCCAAGCTTAGCAAATGCATTTTTGACACTTGCTAAATTTCCCATGTTATAATCAATAATTGCTATCATTTTCTACTCATCAATGTTTAATTTTGTAAATTTTATATAAATTGCTAAACTTATAATTAAAAATGCCACACCAGCTATGACGTATATAGCATAAATTAATTTATTTGGATCTGTAATTGCAAATTTGAAGACTAACATAAGGGCTTCAATAGACAATGCAATAATAATAGATCCTAAAAAACGAACCATGGTTTTATGTGGTCCAGATATATCATGTTCTTTATATCGTCCTAAAATTTCCTCTTCTATTAGAGTTTTTGAGAGATCAAAAATAGCTAAAGCAAGAGTCAATAAAACCGTTGCCTCAAATATATCTTTTACCTTAAAATCTGAGGGAACTATACCAAAAGAGAAAAAGCTTTCAACACCTTTTATAAAGAGTAACAAGGCTATTCCAGCTAAAGCCATAGCAAAAGCAGCATATGCAAATTTAAAAAATTCGCTAAATACTTTGTCCATACTACTTAAGTGAGAAACTTTCAAGACTTCATTTAGTGGTATATCAATACAAGCGACATATCTTAAACTATCGTTTTCATCAAAAACAGGATAAGATGTTGTTACCGTTAATTCTCCTGTTATTAAAGATGGATATGGATCAGTAATAATACATCTCTCTTCTCTAACAGCACGATAATAATAAGCACGGTCAGATCTATTTTTCCCTATATCTGCCTTTACTTCATTTCCTTTTGTATATGTTGGACTTGTTTGTGTACCCGTTGCATCAAGTAAATATACACCATCACAATTTTCTAATTCTGATTTAATTTTTAAAAGACTAGGTATAATCATTTCATCAGTAATTGATGGAAGTCTATTTTGAATATTTTTAGAAAAAAGATAACAAAAATATGCTCTTGCTTTCGTTCTACCTTCCGCGAAATGTCGTATATCCAATGGAACCATTCTCTAACCTTTTATATTTTCATTATTATTTTGAATTATATCTAAGAGATAATAATAAAAAGATTATTTTTTCTTTAGCTATAATATCATTAATGAATAAAGAAATAAAAAACATAGCCATCGTTAGACTCTCAGCATTAGGCGATATAATTAATAGTGCTGTTGTCTTGCAATTTATCAAAAAAAAGTATCCAAACGCAGTGATTGACTGGATTACAGAAGAGGTATTTGCAGATGCCTTAAATGCTCATCCAGATATACAAAATGTTCATACAATCAATCTAAAACAACTTAAAAGAGAGAAAAGTTTTCAACTCCTCAAACAAAATATATCGAAATTACGCACTCTTGGTAAATATGACCTCATTATAGATATTCAAGGACTTATAAAGTCTGCCATAGTAGCTAGGATTATAGGAAAAAGCACTCATGGATTTGATAAAGATTCAACAAGAGAGTCCCTAGCTACTTTTTTTTACAAAACAACTTCACATATAAATTATGAAGAGAATGTAGTCAAACGCAACTGTTTTGTTGTTGCTGATGCTTTGGGCTTTTCGATAACTGATGAGATGATTTTAAATAAAGAAGCTATTTTTCCAATCACAAAAAATTTTGAATTATTGAGCAATAAAAAAAGTATTGCTCTTATTATTGGTGCATCTTGGGAATCGAAAATTTATCCAAAAGAGTTAGTTGCAAAAGTATGTAACCAACTCAAAGAGCAATCTTACATAATTTGGGGAAATGAAAATGAAAAAATGCAAGCCGAATGGATTTGTCAAAATTGTGACTATGCCACACTTGCACCCCCTCTTAAGTTAAATGAGCTTATCTCATTTATATCTCAGATGGATTTGGTAATTGGTAATGACACTGGTCCAACACATATTGCATGGGCTCAAAATATTCCATCTATCACACTTTTAGGACCAACCACTACAAGAATGATTTATGAAACACCTCAAAATATTGGTATAAAATCTCCCTCAGAAGTTAACATCATGAAGATTAATAAAAATGATTTTTCTATAAAAGAGATACCTTATGAAACAATAGTACAAAAAGCAAAGGAATTACTAAACAATGGGATATAAAGCACTACTTATTTTAGAAAAAATACTTATGTCATTACCAAAAAGTATACGAAAAAGTTTTTTCACATTTTTAGCTTTTATAGGCTATGTTTCATCTAAAAAATATAAAAATATAGTAAAACAAAATCTTAATTATCTCTTCGATAACTCTATGGATGAACAAGAGATAAAAGCAATTACAAAATACTCTTTTAAAAACCTTCTTTATAACTTTTTACACCTTATGGAACTTCGCCATATGACAAAAGAGGAGTTAGAAGAAAAAGTTACAGTTGTAAATAAAGAGATAGTAGATAAAATTCATAAAGAAGATAGAGCTGTTATCTACATCGCTTCTCACTACTCTTCATGGGAACTTGGAGCAGTAAGTGTCGGGTATTTTCTGGAGCCTGTCGCTGGTGTGTATAAAAAAATGAAAAATAGAGAGTATGAGGATTGGTTACTTGATGCAAGAAGCCATTTTGGAAATACAAATTTAGAAAAAACAAATGTGATAAAACCACTTATAAGACTAATAAAACAAAAAAAAGCGAGTGGTATTTTGATAGATACAAATATTAACTCAAGAGAAGGTGTCATCATAAATTTTATGGGAAAACCACTAAGACAGACCTCTTCTCCTGCTTATTTAGCTAGAAAATTCAATGCTGCAATTGTCCCTGTAAGTATCCGTACTGATGATGAGATGCACTATACACTTACAGTGCATAATGAAATTCCCGTTGAGAAAACTGATGATGAAAAACAAGATATCTTAAACGCAACGCAACTACAAGCGGATTGGTTAAGTTCTATCATTCAAGAAGAGCCAAAATTTTGGTTTTGGCTGCATCGACGATTTAAAGGTGATAAGCCAGAAATCTATAAAAAAGAGACTTTATAAGCTCTTTTCTACCTCATATTCTTGTGAACGTGCCTCAAAAAGTTTTAAGATAGTTAAGAAAAATGCAGTAATTGCAGGTCCTAATATCATACCCCAAAATCCAAATGTAGTCAGTCCTGCTATGATTGCAAAAAAGATAACCAGTTCATTCATTTTACTTGTATCATCTTGTAAAACTTTTTGATTAATTGCTTTAATAATCAAAGGTTTTATAAAAGTATCTGCGATTATAGAAATCACAATAATAGAATATAAAGCTATAAAAATAGCACTATTTGTATCACCAATAGAAAATTCATATATCATAAATGGAAGCCACATTATCATACCACCAACGACAGGAATTAAAGAGGCAAAACCATACATGATTCCAAATAAAAGACCGTTATATCCCATAAATGAAATTGCTATACCAAAAAGAGCACCTTCAAACATGGCAGTAGTAATGATAGAATAAAATACAACGCTCATAACAGAGGAGAGTTCTCGCACAAGTAAATTACTATCTTCAACAGACATTTGCACAATTCGTTTTAAAAACTTTACAATACTTGAACCATTATAATTGGCGAAAAAGTAAAAGATGATGACTAAAAAAGCATTTTTTACAAATCCGGCACTAAAAGAGCCTATTTTACCTGCCACACTTAAAGCGTTTGCAGTAAGAGTATTGATGTTGATATCTTTAATAGTATCTGCTAAATATGGTTTAATAAAGAGCAAATACTCTGGAGGATTAGTTATTAAGTTTTTGATATATAGTTCGAGATTTTTTAAAGTATCTGGGTCTAAGTGATTTAGCTTTATAGTTAAGTTTGCTAAAAAGTACCCAAGTGGTGCAAAAAACAGCGTTGCTAATAATAAACTTGATATAAACGCAGCGAGTAATTTTGAATGCAATGTTTTGGCAAAATACTCTTGAATATTTGCCGTAGATATCGATAAAAGTGCTGCAATAGTGATAACCATTAAAAATGGTTGATACAGAAGATACATCCAATAGAGAGCAGTAGCAAAAAGTATCGCTATAAAGTATTGAGTTTTCATTTAAATAAGTGTTCCATCTGGATTTACATATTCCATATTTAAAATATCATATGTTGCGCGTGTTGCTTTACGCCCTTTTGCTGTTCGCTCTAGATATCCATTTGCAATTAAGTAAGGTTCAAGAACATCCTCTACCGTTCCTTCATCCTCACTGAGTGCTGCCGCTATTGTGCTTAGCCCCATAGCTCTTCCATTTGCATTTGCTAAAAGGTTTAGTAAACGCAAGTCCATCTCATCAAAACCATGAGAATTTATCCCTAACTCATTAAGTGCGTACTGGGTACGATTATGATTTATATCTGCTTCATTTGCAACCTCAGCAAAGTCTCTTACTCGGCGAAGTAAACGCAGTGCTATCCTCGGTGTGCCTCTACTGCGTTTAGCTATCTCAAACGCAGCTTCATGGATAATTTCTCTCTCTAATTTATCGGATGCTTGAATAATTATTTTTGCTAATTCATCATGTGTATAAAAATTCATTCTAAAACTCATTCCAAATCTATCGCGAAGAGGATTTGAGAGCATTCCAGCACGAGTTGTAGCACCTATTAGGGTAAAACGAGGCAAATCTATCTTAACTGTTTGTGCAGCAGGACCACTTCCTATGATGATATCAATTCTATAATCTTCCATCGAAGAGTAGAGTATCTCTTCTACCGCAGGACTTAAACGATGAATTTCATCAATAAAAAGTATATCGCCCTCTTCTAAATTTGTTAAAATTGCTGCTAAATCACCACTTTTTTCTATCATTGGTGCTGCAGTTACTTTGATGTTTGTATTCATCTCATTTGCAATGATAAGTGCAAGTGTAGTTTTTCCAAGCCCAGGAGGTCCATAAAAAAGCACATGATCAAGTGCTTCATCCCTTTTCTTGGATGCTTCTATAAATACTCCAAGATTTTTTTTAATCTGCTCTTGCCCAATATACTCACTCCAAGCATCAGGACGAAGTGTTACTTCACTACTTTCATCTTCAATATCAAAGGTTTCTATATCTACAACTCTTTCCATTAATAAGTATGTTCCTCTTTTGGAAATTCTTTTGTGGTAACTTCATCTGCATAACGTTTTACAGCATCTTTTACTAAAGTAGCACCATCAAGATATTTTTTTACAAATTTAGGTGTAAACTCTTCAAAAAGACCTAACATATCTGAAAAGACTAAAACCTGTCCATCTACCTCAGCACCAGCACCTATGCCAATAACAGGAATACTCACAGCGTCTCTAATTTCTTTTGCGACATCTGCTTTTGTACCTTCAATGACCATACAAAATGCACCAGCTTTTTCAACTGCCTTTGCATCTTCAATAAGAGAGAGTTTTTCTTCTTGGGTTTTGCCTTTAACTTTATAGCCACCTTCACTTCTTACTGATTGGGGGAGTAAACCTATATGTCCACACACAGCAATTCCATTATCATTAAGATGTTGAATAATTTGGGCTTTATCTTTACCACCTTCAATCTTTACACAATCAGCTGGTGTTTGTTGAAAAACTTTTATCGCATTGTCTAAAGCAGTTGCTTTATCTGTGTAAGACCCA
>Ga0256826_1002887_pt1 | contig 10386 bp, 9 predicted proteins | sample CV79metaG_FD_185975 | JGI IMG/M metagenome (GOLD analysis project Ga0256826, IMG submission 185975) | Hydrothermal vent microbial communities from East Pacific Rise, Pacific Ocean - CV79 | ecosystem: Environmental > Aquatic > Marine > Hydrothermal vents | place: Pacific Ocean: East Pacific Rise... | reverse complement strand
GTTGCAAGAGTATTAATAAGACCAATATTTTGACCCTCTGGAGTCTCAATAGGACAGATACGGCCATAGTGAGTTGGATGAACATCCCGTACCTCAAATCCAGCTCTCTCTTTAACAAGACCACCCTCACCTAGAGCCGATAAACGACGCTTATGAGTAACTTCTGAAAGTGGATTTGTTTGATCCATAAATTGAGAAAGTTGTCCACCAGAGAAAAATTCCATAATAGTTGATGTAATCATTTTAGAATTTATAAGGTCATGAGGCATTAACTCGGCAATTGGACCACTCATAGTTGCCAGTTTATCACGAATCGCTTTTTGCATTTTTACAAGACCATTATGTAACTCATTTCCTAAAAGTTCCCCAATAGAACGAATACGACGATTACCTAAATGATCTCTATCATCAATATGACCTTGACCATTTTTAACTTTAATCACATATTTAACAGATTCAATAATATCTTCATGCGTTAAAACAGTAATATATTCAGGAATATTCATACCTAATTTATGATTCATCTTCATACGACCAACTTTCGTTAAGTCATATCTCTCTGGATCAAAGAAAAGTTGATTTACAAATATTTTTGCTGCTTCTTTAGTAACTGGTTCACCTGGACGCATAACTTTATAGATACGAATCGCTGATAAATCATTTTCATCTTCAATATCTTCTGTTTGTTTTAATAATTTTAATGAATCTGCATCTGCATTAAATGCATTGATGATAGAACTATCTACACCCTCTGCTAAATCATTTGCAATTTTAAACTCTGTTATACCAATCTCAGCCATTTTCTTTAACTTAGCTTCATCTATATGAGACATAGTGTCAAAAAGTATTTCACCTGTTTCAGGATCTATAATTGACTCTGCAAGATATCTATCAAGTAAAATTTCAGTTGGATATTCTACAACTTTAAGTCCATCATCTATTAAATTTTGTGATTTCTTCGCTGAAAGTCTTTTTCCAGCTGCAAGAATCAATTTACCATTAGTATCAAAAAGATCATATGTTGTTCTTGATGAGTAATCTACTGGATTAAATGCTATGGAAAAACTATTATCACTAATATTAATAGTTTGAATAGGATAAAAAAGTTTTAATATATCTTGTTTAGAATAACCTAATGCACGAAACATTATTGTTACTGGAACTTTACGACGTTTATTAATTCTCATATAAAGAATATCTTTAGGATCATATTCGAAATATAACCATGAACCACGATCTGGAATAATTTGACCAGTATAAATCAATTTATTACCAGTAGTTGTAGATTCTTCCTCTTTAAAGATAACACCTGGGGAACGGTGAAGTTGATTTACAACAACTCTTTCAACACCATTGATTATAAATGAAGTTCTATCTGTCATTAATGGGATATCACGAACAAAAATACTTTGCTCTTTTATATCTTTAACACCAAGTTTTTCCTTAGTATTTTCATCTCTATCCCATATTACTAAACGTGTTTTCATTCTTAATGAGATGGCATAAGTAAGACCACGTTCCATACATTCTCTAACTGTATATTTTGGTTTTCCTACTTCTGAACCAATATATTCAACAGTTAATCTATTCTGAGTATCATGAATAGGGAAAACTGATTGAAATACATTTTCAATACCACTAGTTGATCTATCTTTTGCATCTAACATAAGTAGTTTATCATAAGAGTTTTGTTGTAGTTGTAAAAGATTAGGAACTTCAATCTGTTGAGGAGTTTTAGAGAAGTCTACACGAAGACGATTTCCGGAGTATAAAGTGTTTAACATAGGCTAACCTCGATGAGTAATTGTATCAATTCAAGCGTCCTTGATTGATTTTATTGAGACTCTTTTAAGAGCTGAAATTTTATAGTGCTTATAAACGACATAAGGGCACTTTTATAAAAAGATTAAATCTTCTTATAAAAGCGCCCAAAAGATGGAGGGAAACCCCTCCTAATAGTTTTAGTTAAAAAATTATTTAACTTCTGCTACTGCACCAGCTGCTTCTAAAGCTGCTTTTGCTTCTTCAGCAGTTTCTTTATCTACACCCTCTTTGATTGTAGATGGTAACTCTTCACAAGCAGTTTTTGCTTCTTTAAGTCCTAAACCAGTTAAAGCACGAACAGCTTTAATAACACCGATTTTTTTAGCACCAACATCAGTTAATACTACATCAAATTCAGTTTTTTCAGCAGCAGCTTCACCAGCTACAGCACCACCAGCAACTGCAACAGGTTGTGCAGATACTTGAAATTTTTCTTCAAATTCTTTTACTAATTCAGAAAGTTCTAAAACAGAAAGTCCTGAGATATAATCTAATACGTCTTCTTTAGTTATTGCCATAATTTTTCTCCATTATGTATAATAGATATTATAAAAAATATCTATTTATGATTAAAAGCTATTATGCTTCCTCTTCGTTTTTTTGTCTAAGTGCGTCAAGACCAATTGTAAAGTTTGTGATTGGTGCCATCCAAGTAGCAGCAAGCATTGCAAGTAACTCATCACGTCCTGGAAGTTTAGCAAATGCTTCAACTTTCGCAGAATCAGCAACTTCACGATCAATATATGCTGATTTAATTACAAATTTCTCATTCTTTTTAGCGAATTCAGAAACTACTTTAGAAGTAGAGATAGAATCTTCACCCCAAACAAGAATGTTTGTATCTTTTAATTCAACACCTGTTAACTCAGCTTGTGAAAGTGCAATAGTTGCTAAAGTATTTTTAACAACTTGTACTTTTGTCTCTTTTTCAGCAGCAATATTTCTTAAACTTTCTAATTCAGAAACTGTTAAACCTTTGTAATCACAGAAGATTACAGATTGAGCAGTTTTAAATTCACTAGAAAGTACTTCAATAATTTCAGCTTTTTGTGTTTTTGTCATAGAATTTTCTCCTTTCCAGACAACACTTCAAACAGGAAAATTAAGCTTTACAGCTCCCGTTATCTTTAGTCCATAAAATGCAGTTACCAAAGTAGTAACTTTAAAGTACCCTACAAATAGGGTACTAAAAATTACTTATATATTTTAAACTATTTAATATCAGCTAATTCAATTACATCAAGTTTTACAGCTGGACTCATAGTTAATGAGATAGCAGCATTTTGAATATAACGACCTTTTGCTGATGCTGGTTTTTGTTTATTAATTGCAACGATAAAAGATTTTAAGTTTTCTTCAATTTTATTTGCATCGAAACTTACTTTACCAATACCTGCATGAATATTACCTTTTTTATCAACTCTAAATGCTACTTGACCACCTTTAACATTGTTAACAGCAGTTGCAACATCTGGTGTTACAGTACCAGTTTTAGGGTTAGGCATTAAACCTTTTGGTCCTAAAATACGACCAATTTGACCTACAAGACCCATACAATCTGGTGCAGCAACAACTACATCAAAATTAAAGATTCCTTGTTTAATATCAGCTACTAAATCATCTGTACCAACGATATCAGCACCAGCTGCTCTAGCTTCATCAGCTTTAACACCTTTAGCAAATACTGCAACACGTACAGTTTTACCAGTACCGTGAGGTAATACTATCGCACCACGAACCATTTGGTCAGCATGACGAGGATCTACATTTAAGTTCATTGCAATTTCAACAGTCTCATCAAATTTAGCACTCTTTAAATCTTTTACTAAAGCAGTCGCATCTGTAACTGTATATGCTTTCTTTGCATCAATTTTTTCTACTAATTGTTTATATCTTTTGCTCATTATCAAATTCTCCTATAAATTCTTCCACATTATTTTAAATCATTGTGGTTTATGATCAATTTTTAAACTAAAAATCTTAATCTACGATTTCAATACCCATTGAACGAGCTGTACCAGCTAAAGTATTAGCTGCCATATCTTTATCATTTGTATTTAAATCGGCAATTTTTGCTTCAACTACTTCCATAAGTTGTGCACGAGTAAGTTTTCCAACTTTATTTTTAAGTGGATTATCCGTACCTTTTTTAAGGTTAGCAGCTTTCATTAATAATGCAGATGCTGGTGGTTGTTTCGTAATAAAAGAAAAACTTCTATCTGTATAAACAGTAATTACAACAGGAACTTTAAATCCCATTTTATCTTTTGTTTTTTCATTAAATGCTTTAGTAAACTCCATGATGTTAACACCACGTTGTCCTAATGCTGGTCCTACTGGTGGTGCAGGGTTTGCTTTACCAGCATCAATATGTAACTTAATATAATCCATAACTTTTTTTGCCATGTTTTTTCCTTTTAATTAAATTTAAAGTATTTTTTCAACTTGTGTATATGAGATATCAACAGGTGTAGCTCTACCAAAAATTGAAACATTCAATTTAAGAGTACCATGTTCTAAATCATATTCATCTACAGTTGCTGTAAAGTTTGCAAATGCACCATCAATAATACGAACCATCTCGCCATTATCAAAAAATACTTTTGGTTTTGGTGCAGCACGATTATTAATTCTATCTAAAATAACATTAATATCGTGATCACTTAATGGTGTTGGTCTATTAGACTCACCAATAAAACCTGAAACTTTCGGTATAGATTGAATAAGATGTTGAATCTCTGTGTTCAAATCTATTTTTGCAAATACATAACCTGAATAAAGCGATCTTTCAGTAACTTTTTTCTTGCCATCTTTTACTTCAATAACATCCTCTGTAGGAACAATAACTTCTGTTATTGATTCTTGAAGACCCATCTCCTCTATCATGTTAAAGATTGCATCTCTAACCATTCTATCATTTCCATAAGTTTGAATAGAATACCATTGGTGAGCCATTTGTTCCCCTTAACCTAAAATTGCAGACATTACTGATGACATAAAAAGATCAACTAATGCTAAAAATGTAGCTATTACTGTTACAACTATTATTACAGCAATATAAGCCTGTTTCACTTGACCTTTAGTAGGAAAAATTACTTTAGTTAACTCCAATTTAGCGTTGTTGAAATGTGTGTTTAAGTTCATTATTGTATTTCCTAAAGTAGCATTGATTATAAATAAAGCTCTAAAGCTCTATTAATAATAAATGTATGGCAGGCGTGGAGGGACTCGAACCCCCAGCACCCGGATTTGGAATCCGGTGCTCTACCATTGGAGCTACACGCCTAAATAGATGATTAGCCAAAAAGGCTAATCAAAAAATAAAACTAAAATTACAGTTTCATCTCTTTATGTACTGTATGTTCTCTACAAAACTTACAATATTTTCTTACTGAAAATTTTTCAGTATGAGTTTTTTTATTTTTAGTTGTATGATAATTACGTCTTGTACATTTCTCACAACCTAAGTGAATTGCTTCTCTCATATTATTTCAACCTTTAAATCGGTTTGCATATTAGCCGAAGCTAATTATGCAAGAATCTCTGCAACAACACCAGCACCAACAGTTCTTCCACCCTCACGGATAGCGAAATTAGTACCTTTTTCCATTGCAATTGGGTGGATTAACTCAGCAGTAATACTTACATTATCACCTGGCATAACCATCTCTGTACCTTCTGGTAAAGTGATTGCACCTGTAACATCAGTAGTACGAACATAGAACTGAGGGCGATAACCATTAAAGAATGGAGTATGACGTCCACCTTCATCTTTACTTAGAACATAGATCTCTGCAGTAAATTTCGTATGAGGATTAATTGTACCTGGCTTACAAAGTACTTGACCACGTTGAACATCATCTTTACCTATACCACGAACAAGAATACCACAGTTATCACCAGCTTCACCTTGATCCATCTCTTTACGGAACATTTCAACACCAGTTACAGTAGTGTTTTGAGTATCTCTAATACCTACGATCTCAATTGGCTCACCAACTTTGATAACACCACGTTCAATTCTACCAGTAACAACAGTACCACGACCAGAGATTGAGAATACATCTTCAACAGGCATTAAGAAATCTTTATCAGTTTCACGTGCTGGTTCTGGAATATATTCATCAACTGAAGCCATAAGTGCTATAATCTTATCAGACCACTCACCAAGAGTACCAGTTTTTGCTTCTTCAAGTGCTTTAAGCGCTGAACCAGCAGTAATTGGAGTATCATCACCTGGGAAATCATAAAGATCAAGAAGTTCACGAATTTCCATCTCAACTAATTCCATTAACTCTTCATCATCAACCATATCTTCTTTATTCATGAAAACAACGATGTAAGGAACACCAACTTGTTTAGAAAGAAGGATATGCTCACGAGTTTGTGGCATAGGACCATCAGCAGCAGAAACAACTAAAATAGCACCATCCATTTGAGCAGCACCTGTAATCATGTTTTTAACATAATCCGCGTGACCTGGACAATCAACGTGTGCATAGTGACGACCATCAGTCTCATACTCAACATGTGAAGTAGCGATAGTAATACCACGCTCTCTTTCTTCTGGAGCATTATCGATTTGATCATAATCCATAAGTGCAGCACCGTTAGTTACTGCTAATACTGCAGTAATTGCAGCTGTTAATGTTGTTTTACCATGATCAACGTGACCAATAGTACCAATGTTTACATGCGGTTTATTACGTTCAAACTTTTCTTTTGCCATAGTGTCCTCCGACTTTATATATGAATTGAAATGGTATTATACCCAAAAATCATTCAGTTATTTCTTAATGTATTATAAGTAATCAATGAATGTTTCTTTTATTGTAAATAAAATATTAGTGTGGTTAGATAACTAATTAAAGTTAAATGAAGTAGATAAAAAAATTATACTTCAGCTTCCAAAATTATTCAAATGGAGCGGGAGACGAGATTCGAACTCGCGACACCCTGCTTGGAAGGCAGGAACTCTAGCCACTGAGTTACTCCCGCATTTGAAAAAGTGGTGGTGAGAAGAGGAGTCGAACCTCTGAACCCGTAGGGAGCGGATTTACAGTCCGCCGTCGTTGGCCACTTGACTATCTCACCATCATTAATTTGGTCTAGCACTGTTTCTAATATACAAAATCAATGGTGCCGACACGAGGATTTGAACCCCGGGCCTGCTGATTACAAATCAGCTGCTCTAGCCAACTGAGCTATGTCGGCATTGATTATTGATGCCGAAATTATAGTGTAAAACAATTTGAATGTCAAGTCTTTTTACTAAAACTTTATAAATTCTCCATCTTTTAACACTTTTGGCTCCCATTTACCGCGATATTCCTCTATCTCTTTTTTTATTTTCTTCAAAAAAGTGGGTTTAATATGATTAATATATAAAGATAAATCATCTCTTTGTAATGATTGTAACTTATTAAATAGTAATTTAGGTGTAAGATGTTTAGACTCTTTCGCTAATTGCTCCATCTCTGAAGGAAATGAACACTCTAATACCATAGCATTAATAGTGTTATCATTTTCTATTTCAGTTATAACATTTTCAAGAGAGTATGTATCTGCACTAATCAAAATAGATGTTTCATCTTTTGTATAGATATATCCACAACTCGGAACTGTATGATCTGTTTTGAAAGCTTTTATATATTCACTTTCTCCAATTGAATATTTAACATCTAATTTTACCTCTTCATATGTCAATGTCATCTCTTTTAAATTTAACATAGCTATTTTAGAAAAATCTGGCCATATTAAATCATTAAAAAAATGTTTTTTCAATGCTTGAATTGTTGAAGGTAAACCAATAATATTTAAACTCTTTTTCCGTAATGCAAAATAGTTATCTAAAATATATGCTATATCGTGAATATGATCTAAATGCGAATGTGTAAGCCATATGTTTTCAATATCAGCTGATGCCTTTTCCAAAGGTTTTAAAAGATTTCCTGCATCTATAACATTTTTACTGTTAAGATAAAAAGAGCTTGTTTCAAAACCATTAGATTTACTTCCATAGGCTCCTAAAACTGTTATCTGATTTTTTCCCTTATCAACTACCTCTTTTTTCTCATGATATTTATCTTGAAAATTATCTCTAATAGCTAAAAATTTATCTCTATTTTTTAAAAATAGATCTATTAAAACAGGATCAAAATGTTCTCCCCTCTCCTCTTCTAAAAGTTTAAAAATTCTTTCTTCACTCCAAGCTTTTTTATAAACTCTATCTGAACCTAAAGCATCAAATACATCAGCGATAGCTGTAATACGACCATATATATGAATATTTTCAGCTTTTAATCCTTGTGGATACCCTTTTCCATTCCATTTCTCATGATGTTGATACGCAACAATTGCAGCTGCTTTTAAAAGAGGTCTTTCAGAATTTTTAATCATCTGATACCCAAGTTCTGCATGAGTATTCATTATCTCCCGCTCTTCATCATCAAAACGACCCGGTTTTTTTAATATCGCATCAGGAATAGCAATCTTTCCTATATCATGCATTGGACTTGCTTGTTTAAGCAGTTCAGCCTCTTGTGCATCTAGTCCATAAAGTAAAGCCATCAATTCTGAATACTCTGCTACACGCTTAACATGATTTCCAGTCTCTTTACTTCTACTCTCTCCAATGGCACCCATTGTAAAAACAACTTCTCTTTGTGTTTCAACTATCTCTTGACCTAATTGAGCAGATATTAATGTTTCAGCAGCATATGTACTTGCTAACATTAAGCGTTCCATATCTCGCTTATCAAATTGACCTTTATCTCTTGTATTATTAATTACTTGAAAAGCACCTATGATTTTATCATCATGATCAAACATAGGAATAACCATCATACTTTTTGTTTTATATCCTGTTTTTTTATCTATAGCAGGATTAAATCTTTTATCTTGATATACATCATCTAAAATAATTTTCTTTTGTCTTGTGATTGCATCCCCTACAATCCCTGAGTCTATAGGGAGTTCAAATGCATCCATTCCATGTGCTACTTTTGTCCAAATTGTTTTTCTATCATCACTAACAACCCAAACAGTACATCTATCTGATGATGTTAAAGCTCGACCCATATCTGCTAAAATCATTATAATATCATCAGCATCTCTAAATGTAGATACTTCTGTTAAATAAATAAATATAAGTTCTAAAATTTCATTAGCATCTAAATCTCTTGCATGTTTCATTCTCTATCCTCTATTTTGTTATCATTTTGTGAACACCCCAAAGGTGTTTATTTTCTATATCTTTTAAAAAATATTTTGATACATTGTCATCATATTTTTCCACTAACTCTCTAAAAAGAGTTTTTGCATTCACTAAATCATTAGCTTTATATATAGACAAAGCCTCATCATATGCTTTTTTCAATCTCTTTAACTCATCTGTATCTGCCATAAGTTCATATAAAAGAACTGCTTCATCCTTCCCTTTTACCTTTACAGGTTCAATCTCTCTATATAGGTAAGAATTATGTAATTTAGCAACAGTAAATTCTGTTATTAAAATCTTTACACCATAATTTTTTGTAAGTCCCTCTATCCTTGATGCTAAATTTACACCATCACCAATCACAGTATAATTAAATCGTGTATCTGAACCCATATTACCAACAACGACTTTAGCACTATTTATACCAATACCTATTTTAATAGGTGCTGTTCCCTCTTGTACCAACTCTTTATTTAAAATATGTAATCTCTCTACCATCTCTAATGCTGAATTACAAGAAGCATCTGCATGATATGTAATATCTACAGGTGCATTAAAAAATGCCATTACAGCATCACCTATATATTTATCTAACATTCCACCATTTTCCAAAACTGCATTTGTCATTGGTGTAAAATATCTATTTAATAGCTTAATTAAACTCTCTGGACTCATAGATTCAGAAATTGTTGTAAAACCTCTAATATCACTAAAGAGAATAGAGAGTTCCTTACTCTCTCCACCTAAAGCAAGAGAGTCTGGATTTTCTATTAATTGTTCCAATAAATCCCCTGAAAGATAAGAAGAGAAAGCCCCTTTCATAAATTTACTACGCTGTTCCTGAAGTGTAAAAGCAACAGCCTCTCCAACTAAAAAACTTAATAATAATGATATAAGTGGATAAAACAGATCAATATAAATTGCTTCCGTTATAAAAAGATAATTTAGTAAAAAATAGATAACAATATAAATAGTAATATTTACCACTATTCTATATAAAATCTTTTTTAAAGAAATCAATAAAATAAAAGGTACTAAAACCATAAAAGCTATTAAACTTGATGTTATATATGGAGGTTCTTGAACTAAGTGATGTTCCAAAAAATTTGATAAAAATGTATAATGAAGTAAAGGACCTGGAATACGTCCAATAGGTGTGTTGACAATATCCCCTGCCCCTACTTCTGTAATTCCTAATATAACTATTTTATCTTTAAAATAGTTAGGTGTTATCCCTTTATGACCCTCTACCACATCTAAAAAAGAGATAATATTATACTCTTCATACTTATAAAAATTGAGTCTTATAAATCCATCTTCATTCAAACCTATTATATTTTTAT
>Ga0256826_1002886_pt1 | contig 10389 bp, 9 predicted proteins | sample CV79metaG_FD_185975 | JGI IMG/M metagenome (GOLD analysis project Ga0256826, IMG submission 185975) | Hydrothermal vent microbial communities from East Pacific Rise, Pacific Ocean - CV79 | ecosystem: Environmental > Aquatic > Marine > Hydrothermal vents | place: Pacific Ocean: East Pacific Rise... | reverse complement strand
TAAAAATAGAAAAGATGTTGTTATTCTCTGCTGACCATCAATAACAATATGCTCTGTTGTATTGCTCATATTTGTATTAATAATTGCTATTATTGAACCTATAAAATGTGATTTAATATTATTTTTTTACCACTTCTAACTATATCTTTATAAAACTGCTTACAATTTTCTTTATCCCAATCATAATTTCTTTGATATACAGGAATTTTATTTAATTTTTTTGTTCCTAAATATTCAAATAAATCCATTTCACTTACTTTCATTTTTTATCCTTATTTTTTTAAATTATATCTAATAAAATTAGACAAAGAATAGAATAGACTTCTTATTTAATATATCCAAAACTCTTAATTCTGAAAGCCATTTTGTTAAAATTCATAATAAAAAGGATTTTCAAAATGGAAAACACTAACGGAATGGCAGAGATAAATCTTGTAAAACAAACTTGTCAAGAATTGGGCATAAATCAGAAAGAGTTAGCAGAAAAAATTGGAGTTAGTCGTCAAACTATTTATGATTGGTCGAATCAAAGAACACCTTTGCCAAAATGGGCATTAACTATTTTTGAACTTCTTTTTATAAATAAAAAATATTTTGAATTAAAATCAGTATTAGAAAATACATTTAAAGACAAATCTACAAATATATTCATATAAAACATAAGATACTTGACTAAAATTGATTATTTCTTTAAAATGATGAAACCAAATAGAGAAAACTCTAACCCTCTCTCTAAATTGGAAACTTTAAGGATTAACTTATGGAAATTTTACCATTTAATTTTGAAAACCGAGAAATTAGAATTTTTACAGATAGTGAAAATAATATCTGGTTTATCGTAAAAGATATTCTTGAAATCTTAGAAATATCAACAAAACACACTTCAATGACTTTAAGAAAACTTGATGAAGATGAGCTGACAACAATAAAGATGTTGTCAGGTGGTCAAAATAGAGATATGAAAGCTGTTTCAGAATCGGGATTTTATAAACTGGTTTTGCGGAGTAATAAACCAGTAGCAAAACCTTTTCAAAAATGGGTAACTCGTGATGTTTTACCATCAATTCGCAAAACAGGAACTTATTCAATTCAGAAAGATAACTCAAATCTCCCCCAACTAAAAGAGAGAGCTGAAAAGATAGAAATCTCTACAAATATGTTTATCAGTTTTGAGAAGATATTTTCAAGAATTGGAATTGTTGATAAAACTGAATTAGCGATAACTTCAAATCGAGCAGTTCAGAAAGAGACGGGAATCGATTTTATTGAACTTTCAGAAAAAAGAGGTTTAGAAATTTCTGATAAATTTTTAACTCCAACAGAATTAGCTGAACTTTCTCAAAATCCTCAATTTCTAACAAAAAGTGGAAAAGGAAGCGGTAGAAAAATGAATCTTGAGCTTGAAAAATATGGTTTTCAATTTCTTAAAGATAAAGTTTGGATTCAAACTGAAAGCGGTAAAGAGTTCTCAAAATTTGTTCAAAATAAGTCTAAATATTCTGAAAAAAATATTTTTCATCTGAATTGGAAAAAAGATGTTTTAGAGAAACTAAGTGTTGATAAACAAAAAACTTTTTTAGAAATATAAGGTTAGAAAATGGCAAAAGAGGAGTTGTATAATCTTATTATTAAATAACTTAAGATGTATAAATTACATTTTTACCGATAGCTTATCGGGAAGTCAAGCCTGTGGAGATGACGGCAATGAATTTAGAAGATTCTCTTTTAGATTTAACCACTATTGTAGAAGCAGGAAGAAAACATCAAAATATAATTATTGAGTGGAAATAGACAAAAAATAGTAAAATTATCAAAAAATTAGAGATTAAAAATGATAGAACCTAAAAATGCAACCCCATCTGAAATTGTAAAATATTTAGATGAGTATGTAATTGGACAAAACAGTGCGAAAAGAACAATTGCTTTAGCACTTAGAACAAGATATAGAAGAATGAAACTACCTCAAGATATTCAAGATGAGGTTATGCCTAAAAACATTTTAATGATAGGTTCAACTGGAGTTGGAAAAACAGAGATAGCTAGACGATTAGCAAAGATTATGAACTTCCCTTTTATTAAAGTTGAGGCTTCTAAATATACAGAAGTTGGTTATGTTGGTCGAGATGTTGAATCGATGATTCGTGATTTAGTTCTCTATTCATATAAAATGGTTGAAAAAGAGTTTCAAGATAAGGGAAAAGAGCAGGTTGAAAAATATATTATTGAAAAGATAGTTGATAATCTGATTCCAAAACCTCCTAAACTTTCTACAACTTCTGATGAAAAATATCAGCAAAGCAGATCAAAGATGATGATAAAAGTTATCAACGGAGATATGGACGATAAAATCATAACTCTTGAAATTGCTAAATCTGTAAATTTTGGCGAAGATATGAGCGGAAACTCTGAAATTGTAAAAATCCAAGATTCACTCTCTTCAATGTTTAACTCTTTAGGTGGAAAAAAAGAGAAGCAAGATGTTTCTGTGAAAGATGCAAAATCTCTGTTAAAAGTTGAGGCAAATGATTCAGTTTTTGATAAAGAGGAGATGAAAAATGAAGCTTTGAAAAAAGCTCAAAATGAGGGAATTATATTTATTGATGAGATTGATAAGATAGCTGTTGGAAATGGTGGTTCATCAAGAACTGAACCAAATAAAGAGGGTGTTCAACGAGATCTACTTCCAATTGTTGAGGGAAGCACAGTTAATACAAAATATGGTCAAGTAAATACTGATCATATTCTTTTTATATCTGCAGGAGCTTTTCATGTTAGCAAACCAAGTGATCTAATTCCTGAACTTCAAGGACGGTTTCCTTTGAGAGTTGAACTTGATAATTTAACTGAAGAAACTCTTTACAAAATTTTAACTCAACCTAAAAATTCTCTTTTAAAACAGTATAAAGCTCTTTTAAGTGTTGAAGAAGTTAAGTTAGAATTTTCTGATGAATCGATTCGAGCTTTAGCTAAAATTTCTCAACAAGCTAACGAAAAAACTGAAGATATTGGAGCTAGACGACTTCATACAGTTATTGAAAAAGTTCTTGAGAAAATTAGTTTTGATGCTGAAAATTATAAAGGCGAAACTGTTACAATTACAGAGGAATTAGTTGAAAATGAACTTAAAGAGTTCTATGAAAATGAGGACATTGCTCACTATATTCTTTAGTTAAAACATTTTAGGAGATATGAAAATTATCATATCTCCTATAAGAATTATTTAAATTTATGAGCTAAATCCCAAAGAATTTTAGAGAAAGATGCCAGATATAATATTTTATATTTTATATTTAAAGAGCTATATATTTTTAACTCTTTTCTAGCATCTTTTACTCTATTTTCTGAAATCAGATATTGAGCTTTATAATATTGAACTTTTGCATAAGCAAACTTTTTTTCGTGATGATACTTTTCTGAAATTTCATCATTTTGAAAAATATCATCTAAAGTTTCTTTTGTTTCAATCCACCATCTGTCAATTGATTTAGATGTTAAAGAGTTTGCAAGTTTTCTGTACTTTACAAGAGGTTCAAGTATGATTTCAGATGAATATTTTGAAATAATTTTCATAAAAAGATCGAAATCAGGCGAAAACTTATGATTATCTCTAAAATTTATATCAATATTTTTTCTAATTGCAACAGATTGCATATTAATTTCATATCGAATTAAATTCTGTCGAAAGTTATCATCTGATATTTTAGGGATTAATTCACCAATATTTTTGCCAACCTCATCAATAAAAATTACTCCTCCATAAATTATCTGAATATTTTTATTTTTAGACAAAATATTAAACTGTTTTTCAAGTTTTGTAGGAAACCAAATGTCATCAGTATCAAGAAAAGCTAAATATTCTGTATCGCAATATGTTAAACCAAAGTTTCTAGCTTCTCCTAGAGGAATATTCTTTGGAGTTTGATAAATATTTAGTTTTTCACCATAGCTTTTTGCAATCTCATAACTTTTATCAGTCGAACAATTATCTACAAAAACAATTTTCCATTCTAAAAAAGTTTGTAAGAAAATTGAGTCAATAGCTTCTTTAAGAAATTTTTCACAGTTATAGCAATTCATAAGAATTGAGAATTTTGTCATTTATTTGTCTCCAAAAGATTAAATATTTTCAATATCTCCTCTTTGAAATAGGGTTTAAATTCAATATTTACAATTTTCTGTAATTTAGAAATATTGACAGAAAGATTTTTAATTTCCGTTTTATCAGATTTATTTACTTCTATATTTACATGAGTTTTATAAACCTCAAAATAGACTTCTTGAACCATCTTTGCAATTTCTAAAATTGATGTAGAAACTCCAGAACCTAAATTGTAAATCTCATTATCTTTGAAACTAAAACTTTTTTCTACAACTTTTGCAACATCTCCCATAAAAATAAAATCTCTAATAGCTTTTCCATTACTTTTTAAAATAATTGTCTTTTTTTCAAATGCCATTTTAGATAGATCATTTAAAACTAGATACCATTTTGAAGAATTTATATCTTTTGGAGAACCATAACTATTAGTTAATCTAAAAATAGTATATGGAATATTATAGTTGTCTTTAAACTGTTTTACATAATATTCTGCAAATAGATGAGTTGAAGCATAATCATTTTTTGGAAATAACTCCATTGTTTCAGAAATATTTCCATAGCTTTTCCCATAAACATGAAAAGTGCTAAAATAGACAAATCTTTTGATTTTTCTACTTTTCAAAATTTCAAGAAGATTTCTTGTTCCAAAACTGTTAATATTTATCGCTTTTTCAGGATAGTCTTCAAGAAAAAACTCATTTATACTTGCAAGATGAATTACATAATCTAATTTTTGTGGAACTAATTTCTTTAAATTATCTAAATCTCTAATATCACAATGGATAAAATCTAATTTTTGATTAAATTGAGTTTTATCTAAATCTGTTCTAGCTGATAAAATTGTTACATCGTAATTCTGTTTCAAAAGATAATCTGTAATCCATAAACCTAAATTGCCTAAACCTCCAGTTATTAAAACTTTACCACTCATATTTAATGTTATCCAAATCAATATTTTCAGCTTCATCAGGATCATGTTCTAAATCAGCAATATTAATTACCAAATTATAATCTTTCAAACCTCGGAAAGCCACCCAAAGATTTGGTGAAACTGTAAGGCGATAATAGTTTTCTGGAGAAAGTTTAAAATTTTTGAAACTCCCATGTTTATCGGTTATCACAAATTCTACTTCTCCAAAAGGAACTGCCAAATTCAAAGTCATCTTTTGATGTTTTTTCCAGCCTTTTATTTCTCCATTTTTTACTGTTGTGAAATAGGCTTCACCAAAATTTGAAAATCCTTTTGAACTTTTTTTGATAATGTGAAAAATATCACCTTTTTCATTAAAAATCTGATTCTCTTTTGTTAAAAACAGTCCGTCCATTAGAAATCTTTCACTATTTTGTAATTAGGGTCATCAATCTCATATTCGCAAAATGGACCAGCATTCTTTAGAGTGATTTTGCAATCCTCTGAAAGATGTCTTATTTTAAGAGTTTTTCCAGATTCTTGATATTTTCTAGTAATTCCATCAATCGCTTCAACTCCTGAAATATCCATAACTTTAGCAAATTTGAAATCTAAAATAACCTCATCAGAATCATCTGAAATTTTAAATTGTTCATTAAAAGATGTTACCGAACCAAAAAATAGAGGACCATTAAATTCATAAATAACTTGACCGTTTTCAATATATCTTCTTGCTCGAACTTTTGCATTTTGCCAAGCAAAAACTAAGGCAGAAATTATAATTCCTGTAATTACCGCAATAGCTAAATCAAAGAAAACTGTAATAATCGTAACAGCAACTAAAACAAATCGATCGCTATTTCCCATATATTTAATTCTATTTCCCGATTCCCACTCAAAAGTTCCAATTGAAACCATAAACATAATTCCAACTAAAACAGCTACGGGAATAATTGAGATGAGGTCTGTTAAACTTACCACAAATAGAATTAGTAAAATAGAAGCGGTCAAGGCTGAAAGTCGTCCCCAACCTCCTGAAGAAAAATTGATAATTGATTGTCCAATCATCGCACAACCTGCCATTCCACCAAATGATCCACAAGTTACATTTCCAATTCCTTGAGCTACACATTCCTGATTTCCACTTCCTCGATTTCCGCCCATTTCGTCAAGAACTGAAAGAGTTAAAAGCGATTCTATCAATCCAACAAGTGCAACTAAAACTGCATAAGGGAGAACCATCAAAATTGATGCCCACGAAATTTGAACATCTGGAATTGAGAAGACTGGCAAAGAACCTGAAATATCTGCTAAATCACCAACTCGTTTTGTATCTAAATCAAAAACAATAGCTACAACTGTAATTACAATAATTGCAACTAAACCTGATGGAATTGCTTTTGTAATTTTTGGAAAAAACTCAACAATTATCATTGTAACCGCAACTAAAACATACATCACCCAATTTTCACCCTCAAAAAGTGGAAATTGTGCCATCGCAATTACAATTGCTAAACCATTTACAAAACCATACATTGCGGGTTGCGGAACAAGTCTAATAAGTTTTCCAAGTTTAAAAACTCCAATTGTGATCTGAATTAATCCCGCCATAACTGTTGTTAGTAGAATATATTGGAGAATCATCTCACTATCTGCATCAGGAAAAAGTTCACGAACTTCAAATCCTAAACCTACTAAAACAACTGCAACTGCTCCCGTTGCTCCTGAAATCATTCCTGCTTTTCCACCTATTAAAGCAGTGATTAAACCTAAAATAAAAGCTGTATATAAACCTACAAGAGGCGAAACACCCGCTATAAATGAAAAAGCTATCGCTTCGGGAACGAGTGCCACCGCAACTACAATCCCTGAAAGAATATCGCTTTTTGCATTTTTTCCTATAAAATTTTCTTTGATATTAAACAAAAAATTCCTTATGTTTTATAATAATTTGAAATATTATCATATCATTAGATTAATATATATTTAATATCAACCGATAATTTAACTGTATAATTTTACACATATCAAGAAAGGATTTTTCATGACAACAAACTTTTTAAAAAAGAGTTTATTAAGCTTAACTGCTTCTTCTCTTTTAGTTACTGGATTAAGTGCTGATATTGCTCCAAAAGTTGCAAAATTAGATTTAGAGACATATTCTCGAATTATTGTTGAATTTAACTCAACTGTTGCAGGTACAGGTTTTGATACTGCTGGTGAAAGTAATTTCACAATTGAAAACAATACAACTGACGATAATTTAACTCTTGCTTTTGTATTTGCAGACACAAATAGAACAATTTATTCAATTGCAGGTGGAAAAGAGAGTGGAACAGGTAATACTTTAATTGCGGCTGATGCTGTTAAAAAAATTAGGGGAAATACTCAAAACGGTTTAAAACTTCTTTGGGATTATAATACATCGGCTTCAACTGCTGATGATGTTAATATATCTTTAACTACTACTATTGGAACTCTAACAGTTGTAGATGATAAATGGAATCTTGTAACAATGCCAACAGGTATTACTACAAATGCTAAAGAGATTATTAAGTCTGGTAAAGCTACTATGATTTGGGGTTGGGAATATAATAGTTCAAATGAATATAACTGGGAATCTTATCCGTCTAATATGACAGCAGGAAAAGGTTATTGGATTAGAACTAGAATTACAGCAAATACTAGTTCTACATTAGGTGATATAGTTGCTTCTGATTATAATACAAGTGTAAAATCTGATATTTCAACAATTACAGCTGATATTAATACATCTAACTTTGTTGATGTAGTTTCTAAAATTCCTAACAAAGAGGAATGGGTTCTTTTAGGAAATAGTGGTGTTGATGCAACAATTATTTCTACAACAGGAAGTGAAAATAATACATCAACTTATTTCTTTGAAGATCTACTAAACAGCACTAATAACTGTTATTTTGTTTCTATCTATCACTGGAATTCAACAAGTTCAACTTGGGTGAATGATACAGAGGGTGGAGCAACAACAACTGTAATTCCTGCGAATGCTGGTGTTTGGGTTAAACAAAGACTTTGTGACAAGTAATTAGGTTTTAATATCTATTTTTTGAGAGCTTCGGCTCTCTTCCAAAACTTCAAAAATATAAAAGGCATTAAATGACAAAAATATTTCATACTGTTTTTTCTCTTTTTTTACTCTATTTTCTAAGTGGTTGTAGTAGCTCAAGTAACAGTGAAGAAACAGAGAAAATAGATGGAAATAAAACTGAAAAAGAGGAAACTCCTAAACAAGATCCTATTATCACTTCCCCAAATAATAATCAGCCAGATGTAAAAGAGCCAATTTCTGAAAATGAGATTAAAAGAACTTTAAAATATTTATATATTTCAGGTATCGCAATTGACGGCTATATTTATGGAGGTTCTGTAAAATTAAATGGTATTGGAGATGATAAGAACTCTATTAAATCTATAAAAAGTTCAATTAATGGAAATTGGTCATTTCAATTTGAATCAAATAAAACAGAAGATGAACAAAATTTTGTTGTAGATGTTTCTGGTGGAATTGATACAGCTACGGGAGAACCTTTTGAGGGAGTTCTCAGTGCTATTTTAGAAACTGATGAGATAATTCAACTTGAGGAAAATGAATCAATTGCAGATAAAGAAGATGAGGTTTTACAAAAAAGATCAGTTGTAACTCCTTTGACAACTATTATTAAAGCGATGGTTGAAAACAGTTCTTTTGAAAAAGGAGCTAAAAACAGAGCTGAACTCAATTTTGCAAAAAAATTGGGAGTTTCAAAAAAATCTTTTAAAGATGATTTGATTGAAAAAAGTAAAAATGGAACGGTTGAAGAGAAAGCAGAAGCTATAAAACTTCATAAAGATGCAATTACAATCCAAAAAGTTGCTGAAATAATGTCTAAATCGATTGCAAATAAAGATGATGAAGATTTAAAGTTTAATAAGATTTTTAGCTCAATTATCTCGTCTATATCAAAAGAGATGGATAACAATAGTTCAGATAACTTTACAGATATAATCATAAACTCAATTGATAAAATTGCTGAAAATAGTATTTTAGATTTAAAAAGTTCTAATACTAACTCTAATATTGAAATCAAACTTTTATCATCTATTAAAAGTAGTAAAAAGATTATTAGTTTAATTTCAAAAGTTGAAAGTGATAATGTTAAATACATTTCTCAAGCTACTGAATTAGTAAGTATCAAAATTGAGGAAAACTTAGAGAATGTAGCTAAATTGGATATTGGCGATGAAAACGAACTAAACAGCACTATTTTACAAATTTCTAATAAAGCTGAAGCAGTTGCCAATGCTGTAATTATTGTTGGTGGAATTGATAAAATCGCTAAAGAGATTAAAAAAGCTGTAAATTCGACAGATTCAGATACAAATAAAACTATATCGATTTATAACTTTTCAGATATGCTTTCTGATGAGGTTGTAAAACAGAAATCTAATATATATAATATTTTGATTGACAATAATTTATCTGAAAATACAATTTTAGATGCTTCAATAAAATTTGCAAATAGTGAAACTAATAGTTCATTAATTGATATTGCAATTGAGATAGAACAGAATAAAGAGGATAACTCGACAATTTCATTTGAAAATTTAAAGAATTTAGATGACTATATTATTAATCTGTTAAATGAATCTGATAAAACATTTGAAAACTCTATTAATGGAATTTTAAATATCCAAGATAAAAATATCTCAACTGTAATTATTGAAGATTCAAATAATTCAGAAATTAATAGCTCTAACAATACAGTTGATACAAATATATCAACTGAATCTAATAATAGTGAAACAGAAAGTGGAACTGATAATGCTAACACTTCAACAACTCCAACTGCAATTTTTTATCTAAATCGATGGTGGACGATAGAAAGATATAATCAGCTAATGTCTATTATGGGTGAAGCTCCTCCTCCAGCTATGACAGATGCAAATATTATTTCAACTCGTACTCCTGAAAATCCAACTACAACTATTTCTGATTCTATGTCAGTAGATAACAATTTTTCAACTGTTGATGATGCTGAAAATATATTAAGAGATTTTGCAAATATTAATAATAGTGATTTAGAGTGGTTGAATTCATTGGTACTTTCTCAAGATTTCGATTCTGTAAATATGTTACTAGCTTTAATGATGGACTTTTCACGACAAGATGAAAATCTAACAACTTTAAAAACTCTAGTTTTTAATGCTGATTTTGATGGTAAAACTGATTTAGAAAAATTAACTGAACTTGTTTTTGCTTTAGATTTTTCAGTTCAAGATACAAATTTGGATAATTTAAAGAATCTTATATTTTCACAAGATTTTGAAAATCAGGTTGATATTGCAAAATTAAAAGAGATAA
>Ga0256826_1002884_pt1 | contig 10395 bp, 5 predicted proteins | sample CV79metaG_FD_185975 | JGI IMG/M metagenome (GOLD analysis project Ga0256826, IMG submission 185975) | Hydrothermal vent microbial communities from East Pacific Rise, Pacific Ocean - CV79 | ecosystem: Environmental > Aquatic > Marine > Hydrothermal vents | place: Pacific Ocean: East Pacific Rise... | reverse complement strand
TTGCTGGCGATATACAAAGAAGTCATAAAAATCCAAGAGTTTACTATAAAAACATGGAAACAGTTAGTAGTGCCCCGCAAGTAAAAGAGCAATCATTTGAAGGGTATCATTTTTATACTATACCTTTTAATGTAACTCTAGCAAACAAAGAAAACACACAGATTAAATTTATCACAAAAGAGAATCTTAAAACGAGTAGAGTTTACTCAACAAGGCTTAGTAACCCTCTTTATATGCAAGGTGAAAGAAAAGTTGCTGTATCGCAGTACATAGTTTTAGAAAAACTAGACACTCCTCTTCCAAAAGGAACTATTCGTATCTACTCACAACTAGATGGACAGACTATACTTCTAGGAGAAGATAGAGTAGTACATACTCCAAAGAATACTCCACTTAAGTTTAAAACGGGTAAAAACTTTGATGTTAAAATAAAAGAGAGTGTTCGTAAACGTAGTGACTCGAAGAATTTTCTAAATGTAGATCTTACATATACTGTACAAAACTCATCAAACAATGCTAAAACGGTAACACTACAAGTTCCTTTTAACACTCAAGCAGACTCTAAAATTACAACAGGTGAAGCATATACTTTCACAAAGGGTAATTTAGTAACATTTAAAGTAGTAGTGAATGCTAACAGCACAAAAGAAATTCAAGTAAATTATGAGAGCAGAAGATAATGGCAAAATATATAATTTTAGACACAGAAACAACAGGCATAGGTGAGACAGATCGAGTAATACAACTCGGTTATATAGTTTTAGGTACTAAACCTATAGAAGTACATAATGAGTTTAACTCTAGTGATGTTCCTATTAGTTTTGGGGCGATGGAAGTTCATGGTATAACTCCAGACCTTTTAGATAACAAGCCAGTGTGCACTGAGACATCTGCCTACAAAAGACTCTTAGAGCTCAACACTAACGATAACTATCTCATCATCCACAATGCACCTTTTGATATAAAGATGTTAGAGAAAGAGGGTTTTAAAACTCAAATGAAAGTTATAGATACTCTTCGTGTAGCAAAACATATTCTTCCAGATGAAGAAGCACACCGTCTACAGTACTTCCGCTATAAGATGGATCTTTATAAAGAAGAAGAAAAAGAAGCATCCGCTCTTGGTATAGTTGTAAAAGCACATGATGCAATAGGTGATGTTCTTGTACTTAAACTGCTTCTTTCAAAACTTCGCGAGGCAGTACAACTAGCTTACCCAAGTGAAAATGTAGTAGAGAAGATGGTAGACCTTACAAACACTCCTATTTTAGTAAAAACATTTCGTTTTGGTAAGCATAAAGGCAAAGAATTAGCCGAAGTTGCACGTGAAGATGCAGGCTATTTACGATGGATGTTATCCTCAATGGATTCCCTTGATGATGACCTACGTTACTCAATAAACTATTATTTATCCTAGTTATAACCTATATAAATATCTGAAATACTTATAATCCTACACTACTCGCATATTAAAAAAGTGTGAAAATTGTGGGTATTTTAGTAACAATCTCTCAAATGTCTTTTTTATTACAAAATTATCACACATAAGCCTAAACTAGCACTCTTTTATTACATTTATCTTACATTTTCATCACCAAACATATAAAAATAGTTTATATTTTAAGCTTCCCTGAGATAAAAAAAGTTTATACTATGACAAATCAAATACAGAGTTTTGTATATCTTTTACAAAATATCTAACAAAGGAAATATATGACACATTTAAAATCATATGTAGGTTCGATCGTTTTAGCTGGTTTATTACTTCAAGGTTGTGGTGGTTCAGATGATGCTGCAGCAATTACTCCAGCAATAGAGAAAGAAGCTATAGATGTTAAGACACAAGCTAGTATTAATATAATCAATAATAGTTTTGCTGGATTAGATGCTAGTTCTTCTGATGCAGAAGTTGCTGCAGCTTCTAGAGCTGCTAAGTTAGCTCTTTCAGCACCTACTTCTTCTATTCTTGCACCACAAAGAAGTGCTTTAACTGATAAACTTAAAAATGGTCTTGAAAAACTTTTCGATACTAGTGTAGGTCAAAAAGTAACAAGTGCTGCGTTTGATGTTGTCCTTAATTCAGATGGTGTAACAGTAGTTATGCTTGATGCAGCACGTAAATCACATACTATTACAAAAGTTATGATTGATGCTTTAGATGCTGACTGGTCACTTACTAAAAAAATGATTCCTATGCTTCAAAATAACAAAGAATTTGGTGAAAAATTTGCTGCTTTAGCTTATGAAGAACCAGATATGGCAAGATTTTTCTTCTCTAGAGTAGATGGACCAATGTACAATGCTCTTGCAGATGCAATGCTTCTTTCAAATGATGATGCAAATCACCACGAATCAGTAGAACACTCTACAAATGCTTACATGGGTATCTTAATGGGTATGTATGCAACTGAGTATTTTGTTCCTTTTTCTTCAGGTTCACATAAAGTTACATTAAAAGCTGCAGTGGCAGAAGATGGTCACAAAAAAGATGAGTCTGTTAAGTATGCTAAAAATGATGCAGCTGGGACATTAGCAACTGACGACAACTTCGTTAACTTACTTGCTGATACAAAAGAAGTGGTTGTTTACGATGGTAACGATACTTTTACTGGTCACGGTGACGGAAATGAACTTATCAATGAAAAATTCTTCTATTCATTATTTAAGACACCAGGTTCAACTGATAGTTTTGTAAATGCTATGGATAAACTTCCACAAGCAACTGTTACTGAACTAATGGACAATATCTTTTTAGGTCAAGGTCCTGATGCTAATGATACTTACCAAGGTTACTTAAACATAATCTCTATCGGTTCTGCAATGTACGATGGTATATATGGTGAGAAGAATGCTGAAACTGGCACTCGTGAAAACGGTTATGGTTTTGGTTCATATACTGGTGCATTTATTGGTTTTGCTGGTTTAATTGAAGCAAATCGTTTTGTAACTTACGGTAAAGCATTTATGAATGCTGGTTATGAGTATGCTGGTATGCATGGTGTAGATGTTTGGGATGAAGCTATTGCTGCTGGAACTGCTGCCGGTCAAGATATTTGGGATAGCTATAATGCTGATACAAATGCTTCTAATGCTCCTGCTCGTTCAGCTGGTGCTGGAATAATTGGTTCAAACTGGTATCTTGATACACTTGAATTAGTTGTAACTGCATGGGACGGAGTTAGTTTAGGTGACTTAGGTAACAATCTTCTTGATCCAGATGTAGATTTCTTTGCTGCATTAACTGATACAGGTTACAAAGCATACAACACTGTTCTTGATGGTCGTGATTCAGAAGGTAATGCACTTTACCCAACTTTAATTACTCACCCAATTGCAGCTAACGAAACTGTTTATGGTTTCCATGGTTTACTAGAACTTGCGATTAGAGAAGATATGGTTAACACTGGTTTTAGCACTGATATGGCTGAAGCTGAAGGAAACTTTACTTTACCTCCATTTAGTGAATTAACAATGGAATTTGCTTATAACACTGCTTATGATGGTGCTGCTGCATACATCACAAACATTGATGCTACTTGGTTTAAAGACTTAAGTACAAATGACTTAGTTCGTGAATACTTCTACCCAGCTGCTGATAATGTTTATATTCCAAGTTGGATGTTAGCAATCGACTGGTTAGCTACACCTGCTGCTTATACTGAGAGCAACTTAGCTGCAACAGACTTTGACTTTAATGCTGGTTTCTTTGATGTTTATGTAACATCTACTAATGATGCATTATTTACAACAACTATTGATGCATCTGCACTTACAGACATTAACATTACTAAAGTTGATATGGGTACAGACTCTATCATCGCTGTTGATGAATCAGGTACAGATATGGACGGACTTTATGTTTACAAAATCCGTGTTGTTTCTCCTGCAGACTTAGATGCTGTTCTTAAATTACTTTCAGGGTATGCTGACTCAGCACTTACAGCTGTTGGACTTGACTCATCAAGTGCAGCAAATGTTGATACTACTGATACGAATACGACTGCTGCTAACTAAGCAGTAAGTTTCTCTACCGACAACTAGCTTAAGCTGGTTGTCACTACAATATAATAGATACAAAACTCATAAATTTATTCTCTTAGTATTCATAAGAATGTTAATACAAAAAATTTACTTTTTAGGTTATATATATGTTAAAAAAAACACTTTTACTTTCACTAACGGCATCCGCACTTCTTGCAACAAATGGTGTAAACATGATAGGTACTGATACAGTATCACGTTCTATGGGTGGAACAGGTGTTGCCTTTTACTCTCATGCAGCTTCAGCAATGCATAAGAATGTTGCCCTTCTTGGCGACATAGGAAAAGATGAATTTCAATTTGATATAACTTACTTTAATGCTTCTGTTAGCAACTGTGTAACAGATGGCAATCCAATAGGAATGCCTGAGGCAGGTCAAGGTTGTGCAGATAGTCAAAATATGCTCGACACAAACTTTATTCCATCAATGACTTATGCTACTCGTATAGATGAAAATATGGTTTTTGGTGTAGCAATGATTGGTGCTGCAGGAATGGCTGTAAACTATGAGGGCGACCGTCCGCAAAGACAACTTAAATCATCTATGATGCTTATGAAAATCATTCCTGGTGTATCTTATAGACAAGGTAATGTAACTTTTGGTTTTGCACCAGTTCTTGGACTAGGTTCAATGAGTTTAAACTATGATGACACTTTTAAGGATGCTAATGGAAATCAACTTGTTCCTAAGCCACAATCTGATAGAGAAGGACTTTTTGGAACAAATGTAGGGGGTGATTCTCTAGTTCCAGCACTTGGATTCACAGCTGGTATAGACATCAAAGTAACTGAAAAACTTCGTGTGGCAGCAAGCTATAATTCATCACTTAGTTATACGTATAGTGATGTAGCAAACTTTAGACATTTTGGGCCTCATGGTATGGTCTATATGGCAGATGAATATGTTCTAGATGCAACTGGTGTAGGTTTAACTCCTGGAAATATTCAGGGAACAGGTGGAATAAGTGATCAACTAGTAATAGCTGGCCTAAGTAAAGAACTCGCAGACACAGCTGCTTCACTTATGCCTGATGGTTTAATTCAAGACTCTTTAACTGCTACAGACCCATCAAATCTTGATGACTTAACATTGGAACAACCTTGGGAAATAGCAGTTGGTTTTGCTTATGATGTTACACCTAAGATGACAGTAACTGCTGACTATAGATATATCGACTGGGCTTCTACTGAAGGTTATGGAAATTTTGGTTGGGACAGTCAACATGTCTTTGCAATAGGTGCAGAGTATAGAGCTAAAAACTATTCAGTAAGATTTGGTTACAACTATGCAAATGCACCAATCAACGATGTAACAGGAGAGTTTGGTTCACTACTTACTGATGTACAAGGAAAATATGTTTTCGATCAAGCACTATCAATGCTTAACATGGTTGGTTTTCCAGCTATTGCAACAACACACTTTACAGCTGGTTTAGGATATGCTCTTACAGAAGACATAGATCTAGACTTTGCTTTTATGTACTCACCTGAAAACACAGTTACTCGTTCAGGAACACTTTTACCTTTAGATGTTTTATATGAAGGATTATCTGCTTTTGATTACGAATACCAAACTACGATGCAACAACTTACACTTTCAGGTGGCATAAACTACAGATTTTAGGACAACTTATGAAAACATATTTATATAACTCATTATTTCTTTCTAGTTTATTACTAGTATCTGGATGTGGTAGTGAAGTACAAGATTTAAGTGGAAACCCTCCTTCAATTTTAGGAGAACCAGATAAAGGTGTTTTTATAAGTCAAGTAGAGGGTTTGGGTTATACACGAATGTTAGCCCCAACTGAACAACTGACAGATAAAGCATCAAACTACTCTTATAGAACGGGTGAGCTTATTAACTTTCATATAGGTAATCTTCAATTAGGTGAGGCTATTGGTCTTTCCATCATCTCACCAAAAGAAATAGTAGCATATAAAAACCTTGATCTAAACACCTCCATCTACTCTTCAGAGGTAAATAATAGAATACGTCTTTTAATGGAATTAGACGATGATAATACCATAGGTATCCAAATTTCTCAAGCGACAAGAGATATAGCAAAATATTGGGGAACTACTCCGAATTATGCTCTTGACCCAGCAGATTTTACTAGTAATATTTTTGCACTAACCAATAATCAAATAAATATTACAGTGACTAAAGAGGAAGCTGAAAGATATTTTGCAGAATCATTAAGATGTGTTTACTCAGGTGCGTATACAGGGCATAGACTACTTCCAGATGGTACACATGATGGTTTTGTTGGTGTAATGATACAATCAGTTGACACAGAGGACAGTACTAGTTCTCTTGGAACTATTGTTGCACTCAGTGATGGTCAAGAGCTTGATGGTAATACAAGTACAGAAGAGTATCTTTTTGCTCGTGGTAAACACAATATGGATAATGGGACTTATATCTTTGATCAAACTGGTGAATTTAAGGATGGTGGTATAGTTCCAAGTGATGCTAATGTTACAGGTGATGGTACATCTACTGGTTATAACTATGTTCGTGGAACATTTAAACAACTTAATCCTCAAACAGGACTCATCCAAGAAGGGGAATATGAAGCGACTCGTGCCTTTGAAGGTAAAGATGTAGCATATAGATATACAGGTTATGGATATGGACTAGATAATGACAACAATGCATCTAATAATCCAATTTTAGGTCTTTTTGCTTTTGACATAAATACTGATGGGACTATCGAAGGTATGATTCATGATGCAGAAACTGGTGACGAACCCTACTTAAGTGGTCATGTAAACAAAGCAACTGATCCTATAAGTGTAGAAATGTCTCTTCTTTATAATGGTAAAAAATCTATTATTTCAGGACCACTAGATATTAATGGTACAGTCAACTTAACATGGTCGGTTGACAACCAAGTTGCAGGTTCACTAGGTGGAGTTGGTTGTCAACTTAAACCTCTTAATTAAACTTAAAAAAACACTCTAATTTTATTATGTAAAGAACCTACACACTTTACATAATATTTTGACAATTTTGTGATAATTGTCTTTAAAATAAGCCTCCTTACTTTATTATAAATAATTATACCTCTCTAACTTCAAGGACGACTTATGAAACTCTTTTTACTCTTTTTTATGCTATTTGCTACGCTCTATGCAAAACCTACTTACACCATTGCTATTGTAACTGATGGAGATACTGAATACAGTGCAGAACTAGAAAGTGCACTTAAAACAGAAATCACACAGTTACTAAGTGGTGACTTCAATGTTAAATTTCCAAAAAAACTATACCGAAATGGAAAATGGAAATACCAAACAATAGCAGCAAATATCAACCAAGCAATGAGAGATGATAGATCACGTATGGTTATAGCACTAGGTGCTCTCTCTTCTCACTACATCTCTAGAAAAGGAAAATACTCTAAACCTGTTATTGCAACTTCTATTCTTGATCCAAAAATGCAAAAAATTCCTTTTAAAAATGACACTTCAGGAAAATGGAACCTTACTTATGTGAGTGCTAACCAAACACTTCTTCAAGATATAGAAACCATCCAAGAGTTAATGCCAGTTAAACATATGACAGTACTCATAGATGGTGTTCTTTTAAGAAATACACCTGAGATAGGCCGTTATATAAATAAACGTTTTAAAAAGAAAGGTATGAGTGCAACACTTATCGCTGTCGGTAAAGATATCGATAAAGATTTAGAAAAGATTCCTGAAGATACAGATATGGTTTATGTAACACCACTTTTTCAAAAAACATCTGAACAAAGAAAAGAGATCTATGAGAAGTTAATCATTCGTGAACTTCCTTCATTTGCAAGTGTTGGTCAAGATGATGTTGAACTTGGTGCGCTGTTTGGTAACTCACCCCCAACAGATATAAAACGTTTTATTCGTCAGATTGCTCTTGATGTTCAGCAAATTGCTCTTGGTTCAAATGCTTCAGAACAGTTTGTAAACTTTATACCAAGCCCGGCCCTCTCTATAAATATGAAAACAGCTAATGAAATTGGTTTTACACCTAGTTGGGAGCTTTTATCTAAAGCAACTATTATCAAAAGTGAAGAGAGTGATTCACACTTTTTTAACATTGCTGAGATAATGGACCGTGCAGTTAGCCACAACCTAAATGTTATAGAAAGCCAGCATAAAGAAGAACTTTCACAAGCAGACTTAGATAAAGCAGATGCTCTCTTTTTACCTCAAGTAAACATAGGTGCAGAAGCAGTTAAGATAGATCAAGATAGAGCCATAGCTAGTTTAGGTCAGTATAATGAAGCAAGAGTAGATATGTACTTAAACTTTTCACAACAACTATTCAACCAACAAGCCTATGCTCAGATAAGCGTAAATGAAAACTTTTTGAAAGCACAAAATTATGCAACTGACTATGTAAAACTTGATATTGGACTTTCTGCATCAGTAAACTACCTACGTATACTGCAACTTCGTACAAAACTTACTATTGAAAAAAACAACCTCGAGTTATCTAAAACAAATATGCGTGCTGCAATTACAAGAAGAAATATCGGTATAGGAAATTCTAGCGATATATACAGATGGCAAACACAAATTGCTGATGAAAAGAAAAGTGTACTATTTACACATGCAACTTTACAACAAGCAAAACATACTCTCAATGCTCTCTTAGATCTTTCCCAAGACCTAGCACTTAACTTTGAACCTATCGATGTAGACAACAAAGTATTTATCACTAGTAAACCTGGGATGAAAGAATACTTTTTAGATCAAACTAAGTTTGCAAAATTTCAATCATTTTTAGTCGGTACAGCTAAGCAAAACATGCCTTCTATTCACCAATATGATTCACTAGAAGAAGCTAGAAAATTAATAGTAGAATCTAATAATGATGCATTTTATATGCCAAGTATCACTGTGGAAGGTGGACTGAAACAACACTTCGTTGATGCGAGTAATGAATTTAGAGATGGAAATGATGGAAAAAACCTTGATGACAATCTTCCTCCTTATGCAGACAATACAGATTGGTCTATAGGAATATTTGTACGTTTTCCACTTTATGAAGGTGGTGCAAAAACTGCAACACTCCAAGCATCTCGTGCAGCACTTTTAATAGCACAGGCACAACGTAAGAACCTTATGAATACTGTAGAAAAAAATGTAAGAAATGCACTCTACCAATCAAAAGCATCTTACCTTTCCATCAAACTTGCTCAAGCTGCTTCTGTAAGTTCTAAGAAAAACTTGAAACTGATAAAAGGAATCTATGCACAGGGAAATATCGGTATTATCGATCTTCTAGATGCACAGCATACAGCTCTAAGATCAGCACAGTTAGAAAACAATACTCGCTATGCCTTTATGCGAGACTTACTTGTACTACAACATGACATTGGTCAGGTAAACTTTGACTTAAGTGAAAAAGACTGGGAAGCCTTTCAAAATAAACTAGAAAAACATCAACAAGAGGAAGAATAATGAAGTACCTTTTAGCCCTCGTTTTAACCATACTTATAGTGGGTTGTAATGACAAAGAACCTGAAGAGAAAATTCGTCTTGTCAGAACTGTTAAACTCATCTCATCACAAGCAACTTCAACACATAGTTTTAACGGTATAGCTCGTTCAGATGTAGCCGCAAGACTTTCTTTTAATGTCAGTGGAACAATCAAACGAGTATATATTCGTGATGGACAAAGTGTAAAAGAAGGTGATGTTATTGCTACACTTAATGACTCTTTTTTCAAACTAAAAGTGAACGAAGTAAAAGCATCTCTAAAACAATCACGTGTAAAACTAGAAAATGCTAAAAGCAGATATAAACGTATAAAACAACTTTATGTAAACCGTAGTAGTTCACTAAGCGATCTTGATAATGCGAGAACAACAAAAGACTCCGCTTATGCAAACTACAGAGCAATGAAAAATCGTTTAGAACAAGCACAACTAAAACTCAGTTACACAAAACTTCGATCACCGATGAATGGTAGTATCTCCGACCTTACTGTGCATAAAGGGGAAAATGTAACTCCTGCTCTTAAAATTGCAGCTATTAGTTCTACTAAAAGTATTGAAGTACCTATTAGTATTCCTGGTTCACTTATTGATCATTTAAAAGAGGGACAAAAATGTAAGGTTACTTTTGATGCACTCAGAAATAAAACTTTTGATGCCATAGTAACAGAAGTAAGTCATGCTTCAAGTAAAAGAACAACTACCTTTCCTGTTGTTGTACGTTTAGTCAAACGCTCTAAAAAAATTCACCCTGGTATGTCTGCATCTGTTCGTTTTAACTTTCAAAACACATTATCGAAAGATAGTTTTGTAGTTCCGGTTCATGCGCTTATGGAAGATGCACAAGGACATTACCTCTATGTA
>Ga0256826_1002883_pt1 | contig 10405 bp, 7 predicted proteins | sample CV79metaG_FD_185975 | JGI IMG/M metagenome (GOLD analysis project Ga0256826, IMG submission 185975) | Hydrothermal vent microbial communities from East Pacific Rise, Pacific Ocean - CV79 | ecosystem: Environmental > Aquatic > Marine > Hydrothermal vents | place: Pacific Ocean: East Pacific Rise... | reverse complement strand
CATTGCATCAAAGTGAATAAGAGAAAACTTAGCATCAGAACTCAAAGCTCCAGTAGGACAGATACGATAACATATCTGACAATTTGTACAACTCTCATCCACATATTTTTGAGAAGTAAAACTTACATCTTCTTCTGCCAATACTTCAAAAGTATCTGGGAGATCAGCATGTTTAAGTGTTGTAAAGAGTATTTTACGTTTATCTGGTAGATTTTTCTCTTTTATTTTAGAGATTATCGTTGCATCTAATGCAAATGTTTTTAATGCATCTGCTGCTACTGCTTCATCAAAACTCATTTTCTGTTTTACCACACCTTTGAGCGTTGCATTCCCTAAAAATGAACGTCTTGATGTCGTTTCATTTTTATCATTTTTCTCTTTATTCTCTATAGAAGTAGCATCAACATCAACATTAGTGATAAGTTTTTTTGTAGAAAAAGAAGAGAGTACAAAATTTGCCTCTTCTATCCGTAATTCTATTTGTTCATACAAAATACTTGCTTCATCATAAGAGCTCAAATCCAAAGTGATCTCTTCTTCACTAGCAAGAGCAAAAGAGATAAAATGTTCTACTGAAAAAACAGAAAGACAAGGTATATTCAATTTTGGACTTATAAGCCTTACTTTAGATTCTAAAAAGGTAAAGAAAAACTCTGTCGTAGAGAAGTCTGTAAGAGAAAATGCTTCAGTAGGACAGACACCTATACATGCAGCAGCTTCTACACCTGTGTTATTCGCAAAGCTTGGTAGGTTATCTACTAGTTGTAGTGATTCAGGACAGGCATCTATACACTTAGTACAGTCCGAAAATTTGCTCGTTGCACGAATACAAGAAGCAACTTCTAAATGTAAAGCCATCCCTTAGATTTCCTGCGTTTGACAATGTGCATGAAGCATTGATGTCACATATTCAAAGTCAGAAAGTAAAAACTCTAAAGTCATCTCTGCACCATCATGATACAGTGGTGTACGTGATTCACGTTTGGCATTGATTAAAAATAGTGGTGCCCACTCTAAAAGATGCTCTTTTAGAAATGCACGTTGTACTTGAAGAAGTTCACACATACCCTCTTTGTCATCTGCTTCTAGTGCTTTTTTCAGTGCGGTACAGAGCATAAACATAAACTCTAACTCTACACCAATATGATCAGCACTTACAACTCTTGCTTTATCTAGCTCTACACGAAAGTCTAGTTCATTGTAGAGTTCAAGCACAGGATTGTCCCCACCACTCTCTATCATCTGATCATCTCTTGTATAAAAACTTTCATAAGGCACCAAATGCATTAAAAAGAGGTTTGTAAAGTCAACATTATAATGTTCATTAATTAACGCTTCACGTGACAACTCTTTACGTTTACCCCAGTCTCTATAGTTAGGGAAAAAGTTCAGTATATCTTCATCTGCTTCTATCTGATCTAAAAATGTTTCATCCACTTCTACAAGCATTAATCTTGATATGAGTGCATAGAGTGCTATACGGTTTTCTATCTCTTGTTTCATTTGTTCCATCTATTGTTCTCTTTCGTGGTGTTGTAAGGGTACAACACCCTACACCAATTAATATTATGAGGTACTATACCACTTTCGAGATAAATAAAACGTGCGTTAGTAATTTATCTCGAAAATTGTATAGCATGTAAAGAGCAGACCAAAATGTCTGCCCTTAAAATAAAAAATTAATCTTTAATACTTACTGTATATGCTTTCTTAGAAAGAGGTACAGCTGGACGTTTAATATGTACTGGACGTCTTAATGTATCATTACTATCAAGAGGACGCGTCAATTTATCTCTCCACGCTTGATAGACTTTCATATTGTTTTCATAGTTTACATAGATATCACCAATCTTATCATCTGCACCCGCTTTTTCAATAATCACTTTTTGATGCCAAGCATGGTTACCCGCAATTGGATCTGGATGAGAAGGAGCCACCGCATTTTGCCACGAGCCACTTAGACCATCCCACCAAATGTTGTCAAGGTCTTTATTGTACTCTTTAAACTGCCACGTATCTCTACGCTCCTGCAACCCTTCATTTAGACCTTGTGTAGGTTTAAGTGTTCCCACTTTACCATCCATAGTCATATCATATAAAGGAGCTCCAAGACCCATGACTCCAAGCTTATGCTCGAACCCTGGGATTTCTACAGCATTTTTGAGTTTCCATCTACCTGCATGGTGTGAACATTGTGCCACACCTGGCATAGAACCTTCTGTAGGTACAGCCATAGCGATAAAGTACCCCGAGTCAAGACCAGAAACCGTATCGGTAATCGTTACTTTAATCGCATCTCCTCTATGAATATCAAGACGTTTTGCATCTTGCGTATTAATCCATACTGGGTTATGGTTTTGTGAAATCTCCATAAGGTGCTTAGAGTTTACAGAACGCGTATGAATATTATATGGCAATCTAAATACAGTGTTCAGTGCAAATTCATTGTCTTTTTGCATAAAGTCATGGTGAACCTGAGATACAACATGTGTCATTTTGACTCTATCTTCTTTGTTTGTTGGGTAGATAGGTATAGCATACTCTGGCCATTTCCAATCTGCAAACCACTTAGAGTAGAATTCAAGCTTTTTAGAAAGTGTATGGAAACCTTGCATGATTTCACCATCTACTTCTATACCAATAGCTTTCTTACCACCATAGACATGATCTTCAACCATTAATGTTCCAAACTCATCAATTTCAACTTCAGACTCTTCGTACTCATGACCATGAGCGATGTACTTAGACCCCTCTTTTTTAAGTGGTCTCTCTTGTGGTTTAAAGATATTATCTTCTTCTAACCACGTACCTCTATCTCTCATCATTTCATAGTTAGGGTACTTAGACTCAGGATATGCAATCTTAGCTGCTTTCTTGAGGTTAGGTAGCTTATCAAATGCTGCTTGATACCACTCAGCAATCGTTACGGCTCTTGTTGGATCTTCTTTTGAAGCCCAAAACTTTCTTACGCCAAGACTACCATCAGGATCGACATGGTGTACCATGATATTTGCCCAGAATTCTACTTCTTCCCACACTTCACCAAGACCTGCTTTAATATGGGCTTCTAATGTTGCTCTGGTTGGATCTTTTGGCTTCCATCCCATTTTTTCTAATGCTACTCTAAGAGCTGGGTTACGGAAAGATAACCATCTTGATGGTTGTGTCGCTTCAGAATGTTGATCATGTCTTTCACCCGCAAGCCCCACAGGAAGAATAAAGTCACAATACCAGTTTGTCTCAGACCATGTAGGTGAGAGGTTAAACGACATTTCAATTTTATCTTCACGTTTAAGTGCTTCAATCCATCTAAATCCATCTGGATTAATCCATACTGGGTTATACATACGAGGTACCCAAATAGCAAGCTTTTCAGGGATATTAAGCCCTTTAGCATTCCACTTGTCTCTCCACTCATCATCCATAAGAAGGTGAGGCATAATATGCGACATTTCATAGGAAGAGAGAGGATACTCTGGTGGCCATGCGATTTCATTCCAAACATCCACTTTTGGAGGTCTAGCACCATTTTGAGTGGCTGCATCACCTTTACCATTGACAGAGATAACATGCCAGTGGTGCATACCTACCCCACCTTTGTCTCCAGCCAATGCTCCACGAAGTACAAAAGGTAAGAATCCAGCACGAGCGATCATCCACCCACCTTTATGGGCAATGGGACCTGCTCTCCAGATATATGTTGCTACTCTAGCACCTGCATCAATAAACATATCATAGAGTTTTTCAATAATACGTTTTTCAACACGACACTCCTGGGCTACAAAATCAAGTGTATAAGGAGAGTACATTTCAGAAATCATTGTAATGAATTCTTCATACGTTTCACCAGCAGGTACTGCTTTAATATACTTTTTATCTACAAGTACTTGAAGATACTCTCTATCCTTCATCAGTTGTTCCCAGTTGACCCAGTTTTTCACGAAATTGTGATTGACTAAATCTTCACCGTTGATACCTTTTTCACTAAGAATTCTGTTTGCAAGGTAGAGGTACAGAGCTGTCTCTGTACCTGGCCAACAAGGTACCCATAGATCTGCCATACCAGCAGAGTTGGAGAGTCTAGGATCCATAACAACAAGTTTTGCACCTTTTTTACGTGCATCGGCAATACGCCCAGCTGCTTGCTGGAAGTAGTGACCCGCATCAGCTGCGTGAGAAGACTGAAGGAAGATAAGCTTCGCATTAGACCAATCTGGTGAGTTTCTATCATCATTTGCCCATTGAATCGTACCTTGTCTAGCACCTGCTGAACAAATGTTTGTGTGTGAATCATATCCATCACAACCCATAGAGTGTGGTACACGGTGACCAAAACCATTTTCGTTTGGACGACCTACGTGAAGCATGAAGAGTTTTTTAGACATCTCATCACCTGTTTTAAGCGTATCGTGCATTTTCTTACCGATTTTCGCCATCGCCTCGTCCCAAGTGGTTCTTACCCACTTACCTTCACCTCTTTTAGAACCTGGAGCTCTCATTAAAGGAAAAGGTATACGATCAGGGTCATACATTTGAGATTGTGTGGCATACCCTTTTGCACAGTTTCTACCACGAGACCCTGCATGAAGTGGGTTACCCATATATTTACGAACTGCGAGTTGACCACCTGCTTTATAGGTAGATAAATCTACCCATGCAGTCAGACCACATGATGCTTCACAGTTTGAACAAGAGGTTGGTACAAGCATATATTCTGTTGCCTTAATACCATCAGGATTTGATTCACTCTGTACACCATTACGACCCGTCCCTCCACGTTTCCAGTCATTACCATCTAACTCGGTAAAACTATCCCACTCTTCAAGAGGTGGATAAAAAGAGAGTGTCTCTGGTGTTGGGGTAAATTTTGTCTCTGCTTGTGCAGGCGTAGTCGCTACTGTTTCAAATACACCAGCGGCAAGTGTTGCACCTGCTACTGAGTATGCTGTACCTTTAAGGAAGCTTCTTCTACCTTCGATAAAGTGATTGTCATTTTTCATTGATTTAGTCATAGATATCTCCTCCTTAACTTAATGGTAGCATTTGTGGAATTTTGAGCCATACATCTTTTGCCATGTATAGTCCTACCAATGCTAAAAGTGCTGCAAATTTAAGCAGCGTTTTGTTATCACTTTTCATATTTCCCATAGCAATAAAGAATGGAATAATAAAACCTAACACCATACCAAACCAGAACTCTATGTTGTACTCACCACCAGCATGAACATATGCAAGTGTCGCTTCTGCTTCGCTAGATTTGAATGAGAAAAAATACTCACCCATATACATCATAAATGAGAAGAATGTAGCAATAGCCAATACCAATGCTAAATCTTTTCTAGCCTCTTTACTCCATGCTCCTGAAACCAAGATAAGTGCAGCCGAACCTGCCATAAAGGCTGCCCACATCATCTGCATCACTTCTGCGGGTGCTTGCCATAACTCTCTAGCACTTGACTCTGCCATAATAATAGCAGTATACAGTGTCACAGGAATTGCCAAAAACACTACAAATGGAAAGATTTTTTCATACAATGGTGAAAGATTTCTACCCATGGCTGTAAGCTTACATCCTTTAAAAGGAATACTAGGATGTGCATCACCAATACCAATAAGTAACATCAATGTAATCAACCCAGTAAAGAGTGATGCCATCCATGCTCCAACAGTAATTGCTGATGTCCAGTGTGGGTGTAAAAAGATATTAATCATTCTATAGGGTTGGTGAAGGTCTACCAATGTAAAAAGTAAAAATACATTTAAAGCGATAAATGAAAGTAAAGGCATCATCCATCTGAGGTTTGGCATCTCTTCTTTTTTATGTCTATAGAGTAAAAATGCACCTACAAGAATCACCCCTGTACCGATACTTTTTGCCCACATATTTAACGTAATCATCCAACCCCAGATAATACCAGGAAGTGCAACGTCTAGTGTTACAATAGCTTGTGTTGCGTGAATTGTATTTTCTACCATTTTAGTGTCCTCCCTCTTCTTCATGTGATTCATGATGCGTATTGTCAAAATTCATAAAACTCTTATTGTCTACATGCCCATGTGATGTAAATGGAGCTAAGAATCTATCTAGTACACCATGGTTTTTATCACCAATTGCATCAAGGTGTGTAATTTTATTAAACAGACTATACCCTTCAATTCTTTGATGTGCTAGTGGATTCAATGTTTGATTACCACCACCTACATAGAAGTGTTTAGGTGACGTATGTTTTTCTGGTTTACGTACTTGTACACCACCTTGATGTTCCATAATATACGTCGAAATATGTGAATGGTCATCATCTAAATCACCAAATATGTTTGCTTCTACTGGACAGGCAACCACACATGCTGGCATCATACCAGACTCAATTCTATGCGCACAGTACGTACATTTATCTGCTGTATTTGTTTCTGGATCCATATAGATTGCTCCATAAGGACATGCCATCATACACCCAGCACAACCAATACATCGACTACTATCAATATTTACAATACCATTTTCTAAATAATGTAGTGCAGACACAGGACAAATACGTTCACATGGTGCAGACTCACAATGGTTACAACGTAATGGGGTAAATGATCTAGATGTATCGGGGAATGTCCCAATATCAATATATTTAACACGTAAACGCCAAGTACTCAGTGGTACTTCGTTTTCCACTTTACACGCGATCTCACAACCTTTACAACCCATACATAGGTTAAGGTCAACTAAGAAACCTAATTTCATGCTTCCTCCTTAAATTTTTAGCTAACTTATAATACTTATAAGTATCAATTATTCTAATAAATAACTGTTTTTTGCATAAATAATATTATAAAAGTTTGGTTTAAAGGATGATTATTTACGCCAATTTTAGCAAACTTTTAATACACTTGTATCAAATTGAACTTTAATCATCAGTAAAAATGATAATTACTATTCATACATTTTTATATTATTGAGTAAGCCCTTTTAATATTTCTACCATTCCACGTTGGGCAGATTCCAAAACTTTTACATCTTCTTTGTGATCAATTGCCATAGAACTCATCCAGTTATACACAGAAGGAAATCCAATATGCATAACATTGTCTTTTTTCTTTTTATTTAAATAGAGTGAACATGGGGCATACGCTCCTGCTTCTGGTCTATTTTTTGCAATTGTAAAAATAACAGGTAATTTACAAATAGAGTACACTTCATAAAAATCATATGCTTCATATTTGGCTTCTTCAAACTCATCTCCTAAATTATTGAACCCAGCAATGACAAAACCTTTGGGAGATAATTCACCTTCAAACCCCATTTTAAATTCATCCAACTCATCTTCCCACTCTTCATGATCCATCTCCATACTAAAACGTGTAACCAATGGTGCTTTGGCTTTTTGGATAGTATATGATGGAGAATGAAACGTACCTTTAGGCAACGCATTTTGAAGTGTCTGCTTTACAAGTTTACGCAAAGCTAAGAGTGTCGTATCTGTAGTGGGGGCTTTCATTATTTTTGCCATTGCTGTAATACTTAATGAAGATACAGAAATTGATTTTTCACCTTTTTTAGTATAAATAGACATACTCATCGGTGCAAACAGTCCAATATTAGGATATTTCTTAACCAATTGAATTAACAAATCTTTTTGATAAAAAGTAAAGAGGTTATAGGTATCAAATCCAGAGTTTTTAAACTGCTTTATAAAAGGGCCATTCATATCTCTATTTGCAGATACTGTAAACCCTGCTTTTTTAAATGCTATTTCTATACTTTTAGGTGTGATTTTACCATCACTATTCTCTGATGTTATAATCTCAATATCACTAGGAATTGTGTGTACTGTTTCTATTTTTTTGATGTTGGTTTGGGTGCTGTTCTCTGCGGTTGCATGATTCACAAAGAGTGATGCACAGAGTATTCCATTTAGCAGTAATTTCATTGATCTATCCTTTATTATAATCACCCTATCTACTTAAGGGGTGTATAATAAGATAGTATCACCTTAGTGTAAAAAATATGTAAATTATAGTTTTATATAGATAAAACCTTCCAATTGACGTTCAATAATTTCTACAATACCTGCGGTGCTATAATTTAGGTTTGCAATAAGCTCTTTTTTCTTTATGCCTAAAGTACGTAGGCTATTTTCGCAGGCTATAAACTCTATATCATAGGTCATCAAAGCTTCAATACGTTTTTTTGTATAAATATCACTCTTTTTACGTAATATTTTTACCCCTTGACTATAGACAACCACGAGCACTTCTGTATTTTCTGGTCTATAAAATTTAATAACATTATTGACTGTACTAATGACATGGTTCACTGCTTTCTCATCCGAAGTATCTATAGAAAAAATGATTTTTCTAGGATGATCTATCGCTGGTTTAGGTATAGCCAATGTTGTTTCTGCTACACCCAAACTCAAAAATAAGATACAAAATAAAACAAAACTTTTCAATATACATACTCCTTATATTTTATTTCTAAAATTTAAATTGATATTGTGCAAGGACAACATTGTCTTTAAATAATGCACCTACACCTTTAAATCCATCATCTACATCTGAGAGTACATAGTTTAGTTGTACTCTATGTCTATTGCGACTTCTTCTTGCTTTTCTATCCATTTTATTATTTTTAGGATTGATATAATAGTTTAAACCAATATATGTATTGGCAGCATCGCTATCTGCTCCATCTTTTGTTTCTGTACCACGAATATCTTTTACTGCAAACTCTAACGTATCAGTAAGATAGTATGTTCCAGAAAGAGCCAAAGTCTTCATATCCCAACCTGCTGTTCCTCTAATATTTTCAACACTATAATACTCTACTTTTACATTGGCACCTTCAAAGTGAGAATCAATACCAGCATTCAGTACTTTATAATCTTCTCCTGAACCATCTGTATTTCCTGCTATTGTACCATAACCTATTTCTGTATGAAGTGCTTGTCCCCAATCAAACATAAGACGACCCATATATCCATTTTCTTGATTTGCTTTAAATATTTGTCCATCTTCTGCTTTTGCATTTACCGCACCTGATCTACCTGTTGCTCCTGTAACCATAAGGTCATAACCAAACCCTTTCCATGGTCTTTCATGTCCCATTTCTAGTCCATTGACTTTAGCATTATTTCCAAATCCAATATCACGACCAGAAAGCATAAGACCCGCTGCTCTTTCGAATGCTAGTTTTTTATCAAAACCACGTTTAATCACATCAAGGTTCCATCCTGGAATGGTAAAGCCCATACCTACAGGTGTTTTAATCACACCTGCTTTGAGTACCAGTGCATCATCAAACTTGTACGCTATAAATGCATCTTTAATTAAATCAGGTACTCCTACAGAGCCATTATCACTTCCTTTTTTAGCAAAATCTAAAAACACTTTACCTGCCAATGGTCCTGAAAAATACTTCCAGCCTAAACGAATACGGTCAAAATCAAAACCTATATCTGCATCTTCTCCAAGTTTTGCACCATCACCATACCTTACACCAATTTGAGAAAAACCAAAAAATTTATGTTTACTTTTCCATTCTACTTTTTGAGGAGCCTTCGTGTCTACCATAGGTACCATAGCATCGATATTATCTCCTGCATTCACTACCGTAGCTAGAAGCATTGATGCAGTTACACATCCTAATATTATTGTATTTTTTTTCATTTTACATCCTTTTTCTTAGTATTCATTTGTACAGGACATCCACAATCCATATCTAAAATCTTAACATTTGATTCCATAGGAATATCAATCACTTTTTGTTTACGAATATAATCAGAGACTACTTCATACACTGGACGAATTGCTTTTTCATCTAAGTTTTCACCTACATTTTGTAAGTTACCACCCCATGAAGAGACACGGTACGTCTTTTTAGGATCTAATGGTTTACCACCAATCATAAAGTCAGAGATACGTTTACCAGATGGTGCAGAAATTTTGATACTATATGTAGCACCTGTCATTCTACTCATATCTCCACCTTGTTGTAAGAGTGGATTTGCATTAAACACGTTATCTGCTATATCTTCTACCAATTTTGCAATCACTTCACCTTTGAGATCAAAGGTATAGACTTCAGGGTACGTAATCGCTGTCATTTCATAGACATTGTCTTTTGTAATAGGATCACCAGGAAGTACGGTTGTACCCCATCTATATCCTGGATTAAAGTTAATATCACATTTCATTTCATCTTGAATTGCCAACCCTATGAGTGCATCAAAAGTAGAATAAAAGGTATCTCTTTTATAAAGAAGTCCTTTTGTCGTACCCAATACTTCACCAAGTTCTTTATCGTAAGGTTTATACCACTTAGCAATAAGTGCTTCTGCCCCTTTATCTGCGGGTATAAGGTTCGAAGCAACAGGTATGAGCTTAAAACTATAATCTATTACTTTCTTATCTT
>Ga0256826_1002882_pt1 | contig 10408 bp, 12 predicted proteins | sample CV79metaG_FD_185975 | JGI IMG/M metagenome (GOLD analysis project Ga0256826, IMG submission 185975) | Hydrothermal vent microbial communities from East Pacific Rise, Pacific Ocean - CV79 | ecosystem: Environmental > Aquatic > Marine > Hydrothermal vents | place: Pacific Ocean: East Pacific Rise... | reverse complement strand
AATGTTGCTATTGCTGCAAATGTGAGTTATGCGAGTGAGGCACTTATCAAAGAGTTTAACAAAGAGTACCCTCAAACTAAGGTGAAAATCACTCTTGGAAGTAGTGGTAAACTAAGTGCTCAAATAAGACATGGTGCTCCTTATCATATCTTTATGTCTGCAAATATGAGTTATCCAGAAGCTCTTTATGATGCAAAAATAGCGATAGATAAACCTGTCATATATGCGAAAGGAACATTGGCTTTTTTGAGTGCTTATGCTCAGAACTTTTCCTTGGGTATTAAACTTTTAGAAGATAAAGATATAAAAAGAGTAGCAATAGCAAATCCTAAAACAGCTCCTTATGGAAAAGCCACTATAGAAGCATTACAAACAAGTGGTGTTTACTCAAATATGAAACAGAAATTAGTTTTCGCAGAATCAGCATCTTCTGTTGTTGCATATGCAATTAGTGCCGTAGATATAGGTATTGTTCCAAAAGCAACACTCTTTAGTTCTAAAATGAAAAAGTATAAAGAAAATGTACACTGGAAGGAGTTAGATAGTTCACTTTATACTCCTATTTATCAAGGTATAGTACTTTTAAAAAGAGCCAGTAAAAATGATGAAGCTAAAAACTTTTACAAATTTATATTAAGTTCTCAAGCGAAAAAAATATTTAAAAATTTTGGATATATTACTCCATGAGTACGATAATTGCTAAAGTTCAAGAGATAGAAACTTATGAGAATATCAATATAGTAAAATTTGCAGTAGACTCAATAACTCTTACAATGATGAGTTTAGATATTAGTGAAAAAGTGAAAATTTCACAAGATGTAAAACTTTTAGTAAACTCTTCTCATATCGCAATTGCTAAAAACTTGAGTGGTGATTTAAGTTATTCAAATCAGATAGATGCAAAAATATTAACGCTTAAACAGGGGAATCTCTTAACTCATATAAGTTTGGCATTTGGAGAATCTACTTTAGAGTCTATTATCACAAAAGAGTCCTCTATATCTATGAAACTCTCTGTTGGTGATAATGTCACAGTTCTTATCAAGGCAAGCGAACTCTCTATCTGTGAGATTTTAGATGATTGAAACGCTACTCTCTTTAGATTATGAACCTTTTATCCTCTCCTTTAAGTTAGCCTCTTTAACGACAATGATACTTTTTATTTTGGCACTTCCTTTGAGTTGGTATCTCTCTCAAACTTCTTCTCGTATAAAGCCATTCATAGAGGCATTAACAGCTCTTCCTATTGTTCTTCCTCCCTCTGTTCTTGGATTCTATATACTTGTGTCACTTTCACAAAACTCTCCTATTGGAGCTTTTTTTCAAAATGTTTTTGGCATTGAACTTATGTTTAGCTTTAGTGGTTTAGTTGTAGCGAGTTGTTTTTACTCTCTTCCTTTTATGGTTCAACCTCTTCAAAGTGGATTTGAATCTCTAAATAAAAATATGCTAGAGGCTTCATATATCAGTGGCAAAAGTAGGCTAGAGACTATCTTTAGAGTAGCCTTGCCAAACATAAAACCAGCACTTCTTACCGCACTTATAGTTACCTTCGCTCATACTGTTGGTGAATTTGGTGTTGTTCTTATGGTGGGTGGTAGTATTGATGGGGAGACAAAGGTTGCTTCGGTTGCTATTTATGAAATGGTTGAGACTATGGACTACTCTATGGCACACATCTATAGTCTTATTATGATAGTGATGAGTTTCACTGTTTTACTTAGTGTTTATAGTTTCAATAAACATCATAATAAAAAATTTGGACTTTAAAATGATAGAGATAAATATAGAAAAAAAACTTCATGGTTCTCAATCAGAGATGAACTTAAATGTATGTTTAGAGATAGAGGAGGGAAGTTTTGTTGCACTGAGTGGAGAGAGTGGCAGTGGTAAAACAACTCTTCTTCGTATTTTAGCTGGGTTAGAGAGTGCTAAGGGTTTTATAAAAATGGGAGAGGAGATTTGGCAAGAGGGTGATTTTGTAAAGGAGACACAAAAACGCCAGATTGGATTTGTTTTTCAAGAGTATGCACTCTTTGAAAATATGAGTGTTTTACAAAATCTTCTCTTTGTCTCACAAGATAAAGAATTAGCTTCTCACTTACTAGAGATAACAGATTTAATACAACTCAAAGATAGACTTCCAAATACTCTTAGTGGTGGTCAGAAGCAGAGAGTGAGTCTCTGTAGAGCAATGATGAATAGACCTAAGCTTCTGCTAATGGATGAACCGCTTTCAGCATTAGATATGGAGATGAGAAATAGACTTCAAAAAGAGATTTTACTGCTTCATAAGGAGTTTAAGACTACTACTATTTTTGTAAGTCACGATCCAAGTGAGATGTATAAACTAGCAGAGAGAGTAATAGTCTTAAATCAAGGGAAAATTATTAAAGATGGTAGGGTAAAAGAGATTCTTCGTCAAACACAAGGGTCTCAAAAATTTTCATTTAGAGGAGAACTTTTAGATATTATTCAAGCAGATGTTATTTTCATTGCAGTTGTCTCTATTGGTCAGCAGATAGTAGAAGTTGTTCTAGATGAGAGTGAAATGAAGAAGTTTAAGGTTGGGGATGAGGTTCAAGTAAGTACAAAAGCTTTTGCACCTACTCTTTCTCTTGTTTAGTTTATCTCATTTTTAATGATTTTTGCTAACTCACTACAGTTGGCTATTTTCTGAGTGTAAGAGAGTTCTTCTTTGAGTAAAATATCTATAAATGCACTCCCAACTATCACTCCATCAGCACCAAGAACTTTATCTTTAGCCGTCTTCTCGTTGACACCAAAACCTACATAAACTGGCGTTTGAGTATACTTTTTGATAGAACTTAAAAAAGGCTGTAAATCTTCAGCTTTTCCAGAACCTGTGATACCTGTATAGGCTACCATATAGATAAATTTCTGAGCTTCACTTACTACTTCTTTAATCCTCTTTTCACTATCTGTAGGGGCTACAAAAGAGATATTTGCTAAAGAGTTTTCCTTAAAAAGTTTTTTATATAAAAGTGCTTCTTCATGTGGTAAATCGGGGATAATAAGCCCATTTACCCCTAACTCTTGTGCAAGAGGAAGTAACTTTTTCATATCTTGTTGATAAAAACTATTAAAGTAACCCATCCAAAGAGTATCTACCTTTGGGGCTACCTCTTTTGAGATTTCTAGTAAGTCACTAAACTTAAAGCCTAGCTCTAATGCTCTATGGTTTGCTTTTTCGATTAAAGGACCATCTGCTACAGGATCAGAGAATGGAACACCAAACTCTAAAGTGTCAACACCACTCTCTCCAAGTGCTAAGGCTAGGTCTATACTAAATGATTTTTCTGGATATCCAGATGTTATATATGCTACTAATTTTTTCAATTTTTATTTATCCAAGTCGGGAGTTTTAAGCAGAGAATATCTGATTTTACTTAGCTCGTTGTCAAGTTTGAGGTCATCTTGCCAAGTCGCAAACATATCACTTACATTTAAGAGCCAAGTTGTCGTCTCTTCTGAGATAGGAGGTGTGGCTTTTCTGAGAATCTCAAGTTCATCTTCAACAAATGAGGCAAGTTTTGCCATCGAAGTGAGTTTTAAATAACCTGATGCTGATTTTATGTTGTGAAAAACACGAAAAAGTTCATTGATACTTCTTGTATAACTATTAAGTTTTGCGAGGTCTATAATCATTATTTCCATGCTATCAACCATCATAGAGTAGTGGTCTAAAAACTCATCAACAATTTCAAAATCAAAGTTAGCATCTAAATTGCTTCTTACACCCATAAACAAATTCTCCTATATTGTTAAAATTATAGCAATATTTAGTTAAAATACTTTCACATAATATAAAAGAGTTTTCAAATGCGTAAAAAATTAACAATTTCGGGTATAAAAAAGAGTAAAGGTGAGAAACCTTTAGTGATGATAACAGCTTATGATGCACTTTTTGCAAAACTGTTAGCACCTAGTGTAGATATGATTTTAGTCGGTGATAGCTTAAATATGAGTTTTGCTGGAAAATCTGACACAATTAGTGCTTCATTAGAACAGATGATTTATCATACTAATGCAGTTTGTGCAGGAGCTCCAAATAGCTTTGTAGTAGCAGATATGCCTTTTGGGACATATATCAATAAGGAAATTGCCCTTAAAAATTCTATAAAGATGTTTCAAGAGACTCAGGCTGATTGTGTCAAGATAGAGGGTGGCGAAGATAAGGCTTCTATTGTTCAACATCTTACTGACAATGGTATCGCAGTATGTGGACATATTGGGCTTTTACCTCAATCTGTTAGAAGTGAGGGTGGTTATAAGGTCAAGGGTAAAACAGCGGATGAAAAAACACAACTTATGAAAGATGCTCAGGCTATAGAAAATGCTGGTGCTTTTTGTATGGTTATTGAGGGTGTGAAAGCTGATGTGGCTAAGTCTGTTGCAGAGGCGGTTTCTATTCCTGTTATTGGGATAGGGGCAGGAGTTGATGTGGATGGTCAAGTTTTGGTTTTTTCAGATATGTTAGGACTTTTTGAAGAGTTTACTCCTAAGTTTGTAAAAAAATATATGGATGGAGCTTCTTTAGTAAAAGAGGCAGTATCTAAGTATTCAGATGAGGTTCAAAACTCTCAATTTCCGACAGAGGAATATACTTACTAATGGAAGAGAGATTAGTTGAAATAGAGACTTTTAGTATGGAAGAGGAGAGTAGTGAAGTTACTCTTCGTCCTGATGCTTGGAGTGAATACATAGGTCAAGAGCAGATTAAAAAAAATCTTGGTGTATTCATTGAAGCCTCAAAAAAACGTGGGGAAGCACTAGACCATGTCCTTTTTTATGGACCTCCTGGCTTAGGAAAAACTACTCTAGCGTTAATCATAGCAAATGAGATGAACACAAACATCAAGGTAACCGCTGCACCTATGATAGAAAAAAGTGGAGATTTAGCAGCCATACTTACAAACTTAGAAGAGGGTGACATTCTTTTTATTGATGAAATTCATCGTCTAAGTCCTGCTGTTGAAGAGATACTTTACTCCTCAATGGAAGATTATCGTATTGACATTATCATAGGGAGTGGACCCGCTGCACAAACTGTGAAGATAGACCTTCCTCGTTTTACTCTTATCGGTGCGACTACTCGTGCAGGGATGCTTTCAAATCCCCTTAGAGATAGATTTGGTATGAGCTTTCGTATGCAGTTTTACTCCTCTGAAGAGTTAGCTCGTATTGTCATTCAAGCCTCAAATAAACTTGAGCGAGAGATAGTTAAAGAGGCCTCTGTTGAGATAGCTAAACGGAGCCGTGGAACTCCACGTATAGCACTTCGTCTTCTTCGTCGTGTTAGAGATTTCGCTGAGGTCGCAAATGAAGAAAACATTAACCATGAAAGAACTCAATATGCTCTTGATGAACTAGGGATAAACTCTTTTGGTTTTGATGAGATGGATTTACGTCTTTTAAATCTTTTGGTAAGTGCAAATGGTAGAGCTATGGGACTAAGCTCTATCGCGGCATCTCTGAGTGAAGATGAGGGAACAGTTGAAGATGTTTTAGAACCTTATCTTATAGCCAATGGTTATTTAGAAAGAACAGCGAAGGGACGTCGTGCTACACGAGCCACTTATGATGTTTTAAATATGGAGTATGTAAACTCTGATGGGACACTCTTTTAGATGAAGCCTCAATACTTTATAGCAATACTTTTTGCAACGTCACTCTACTGGATGTATCTACTATATGCTCCTTTTTTGTTGGTGATTACAATTGCAGCACTATTAGCTGTATCGACATCCAATATTCAAGTTTATTTAGAAAAATATTTTAAGTACAAAATTTTAGCAGCATTGGCATCTAGTTTTCTCTTAGCAGCACTTTTCTTCGCACCTTTAGGATATTTCTTAGCAACATTAAGTATAGAGCTAAATACCTTATCTGCCGAAACTCTTCAAAAAATAGAGCTTTATTTGAGAGAATTTGTTCAGAATCCTCCTCCCTATTTAGAGTTTATGCGACCTTATATCTCTGATGCCCTTGGTGATTTAGACATAAACAAATTAACAGCGAGTGCCCTAGGTATTGCTGGGAAAATAGGTGCTTTTAGTGCTGGATTTTTAAAAAATGCCTTCCTTGTTGTAATCTTTTATTTTTTCGCTCAGTATAATGGTGCTGTAATTATTGAGTTTATAAAACGTGTTATTCAGATGTCAGTTGATGAGAGCACTCTACTTGCTCGTGAATTGTCAGATGTAATGAGTGTAGTTTTTTACTCTATTCTTGTGACTGCAATGTTTGAAGGGATACTTTTTGGTGCAGCTGTATCCTACATGGGTTATAATGGTCTTTTATTTGGAATAATGTATGGTTTCGCATCACTCATTCCTGTTATTGGGGGTATCTTGATGTGGCTTCCTTTTATGATTTATGAATTTTCAGTTGGGAATGATTCTAATGCTATTTTTATCGCTTTATACTCAGTTATTGTGATTTCTATCATTGCTGATACTTTTATAAAGCCTATTATCATTAAAGCGATAAATCAGCACCTTCTGGATGAAAATGACACTAAGATGAATGAACTGGTGATTTTCTTTGCAATCATTGCTGGTTTGACTACTTTTGGTTTTTGGGGGATGATTTTAGGACCAGCAATAACTGCATTTTTTCTAACAATACTAAAACTTTTTGAAGCTCGTACACGAGAGTGTGAAGATTTACATCTAAATATTTAGTTGTAAATCTCAGGATAATCAGTTTTAAATCTACGGTGTAACCAGAACCAAGGTTTTGGATCTTTAAGTATCTCTTTTGAGAGCCACTCAGTTTGCATCTGTGTTGAGACTTTAATGTCTTCATCTGCATCATCTGTCTTAGGTGGAACAATCTCATCATAAAAAGTAATAGTGTAGTTTTTATCATCATCACTATGGACTAAAACAGGGATTATAGCTGCATTAAATTTTCTAGCAAAGTAGGCAGTTGTTTTTATTTGACTTACAGGATGATTTAAAAAATCAACTTTTATAGCCTCTTTCTTTCTTACATTTGTATCTATTAAAATGGCGATAGATTTTCCACTACGAAGCTGTTTTAAAATACCTCTTGTTGCACCATGGCGCTCAACATAGTTGATTCTCCACTTAGCACGTGCACTTAAGAGGTACTCTTCAAACTTTTTATTTTTCATTTTTTTATAAACTATGAGTACAGGTTCAATCATAGCACTTAACATACTTCCAGCTAATTCCCAAGCTCCATAATGAGAAGTTATAAACACAATAGCTCGACCTTCATCTTTGGCTTTTTGTACTACTTCTTCATTTTTAAAAGTGATATTTTGCATTAACTCCTCTACAGAGTAGTATCGTCCCTCTATAGTGTGTAAAAAGTTTAGTAGAAGAAGCTTAAACGCATATTTTGTATTTTTAGTGATAAACTCTTCGCTTACATCATTACCATAAACAAATAAAATATTGTTGCGTACTACATTTTTATATCTTGTAGGAAACCAATATGCAAAGTGTCCTAGACCTATAAATATAGCTCTTCTTAAACTCTTTGGTAAAAGCATTAAAAACTTTTCAAACGCTAAAAATAGATAAAAACCTATCATTGTAATAACTCCTTTGCCTTTGTAACTATGGTTGCTACCTCTATCTCTTTAATTGAAAAATCAGCTTTATTAATTTTTAAAATATTAACTTCTGAAGGTGACTTAAGTGCAATGTTAACTGGCGTTTCATAAATCATTCTACTATTTGTAGGACCAAAGAGTGTAATAGATGGAATGTTTTGAGCCCATGCCATATGTGTTGGTCCTGTATCGTTTCCAATGAGTAAATCTACACTTGAAATATAAGAGACAAGTTCATTAAGTGTAAGTTTTGGAGCAAGTGATGCATACTTTGAGTGAGATGCTATCCATTGAGCCCTTACTCTCTCTTCATTATTTCCCCAGATAATTTTTATATCTTTTTTAAGTTCGTTACAAACCTTGGCAACTAACTCTTTAGGGTATATTTTTGATTCCCAAGAAGCTCCAATTACAAAAGCTATACATCTTTTCTCATGATGGTACTCTTGCTTGATTTGAAAAATCTGTTTTTTATTTAAAATCATTTTTTCATCTATTGTAAAGTCTAAAGCATCTCCTACAACAGCTGAGTTACGTAAGACTACACCTGATTGATAAGGGATATTTGTAGTAGTTTTATAAAGCAGAGATGCCAAAGACTCTCGAATGGAGTTTTTATCAAAACCATGGGTGTTTTTCCCCAAGAGTCTTGCAACTATGGAAGATTTTAAAAGTCCCTGTATATCTATAATAATATCAAAATCTTTAAGTGCTCTGAGTTGTTTTATAGTATGGAGTAAAAGTTTAAAGTCTTTCTCTTTTTTTACTTTTTTAAGATCTATTGTATGAACTGTGTCAATTTCATCTAAACTCTCTAAGATAGTGGCAAAACTTTTTTCTATGACCCACTCAATCTTAGCAGATGGATACTTCTCTTTTATGAACTGTAAAACTACAGCACTATTTACAATATCACCAAGTGCAGATAATCGAACAATCGCTATTTTTTTTATATCTATTTTCATTAATAGTATTATATCAAATATAGTATTAGTAACCATTAACCCTATTTTGTTACACTATAAAAAATAAGGAGTATCTATGGAGCTAAGTTTTCAAACAATTTTATTTATAATTGGTGGTGTTGCTATAGGTTGGATACTAAGTTTTATTAAGTCTAGATTTGAAGTTTCTGGATATAAAAAAGATATAAAACAGTATCAAGAACATCTTAATCGTCAGATGAAAATCACAAATGAGGGTAATAAAAATCTTGAAAAAGATTTAGAAAAGCTCAAAAAAGAGAATGAAAACCTTAGAATATCTGTTCAAACACTAGGACAAAAGCCAGGACGTGCAGAACTCAGACTTCTAAATATTTATGACAGTGCTTTACGAAAAATGATGCTGAAGGCACCTGGGTTTTCATCTGCATGGGAGATGTCACTTCAAGAGGCTGAAACAGAGTATGAGGCGAGTGAAAAAGGTTTAAAGTCAATCATTAAAAAAGTTTTTGGTCCAAGTTTAACACAAACTACTCAATCTTTACCTCATGATATGGCAGAACTTCCTGATGGATATGAGAGTAAGTAATCTTTTTGTAATCATCACTTCGATACAATACGAAAAATAAACATAAGGACAAAATAAGTATGGTTGCATCAGATATACAACTGTTTTCTGAGGGTCGAACGAAGGCTAGAGCATATTTTTGTTATCTCTTTTCAAAGAATATACCCAATAGACTTCCCTCTTTAAGTCAAGAGATGATTATGCCTCGTCTGCTAAAGATAAAAGCAGACTTAGAGAACTGTGAGGGTGCTTATCTCCTTGACCATAAAGGTGTCCAGGTCTCTTCTACATATACAAAATCTTCAGAAATTAAAGATGATGTTGGTAAGATTCTCGCAAATCGTGCATATTATTATCGTGCAGTAAGGGAAGAGCGTTGTACGATTACTGACCCTTATCCATCCCTTATTACGGGAGAGTTGACAGTTACAGCTTCTGCACCAATTTTTTGTGAAAATGGAAACTTAAAGTATGTTATCTGTTTAGATATGCCTTTAGAAGAAGTCCTAAAAATATCACATCTTAATAGATTAGATACAGCTTTTTCAAAACTATTTAAGTACTCGTATGCAACATTTGCATTTGCTCTTATGGCTGTTGCTTTACTACTTTTTGTGCATGGAATACAGAGCTTTTTTGTCAAAGAAATTAGTTTTTCTCATTTGGCTATAGGTGATATGTTTAAGGCTACAATACTCTTAACCCTCTCTCTGGCCATATTTGACTTGGCTAAGACTTTGATAGAAGAAGAGGTTTTGGGGCAACATAAAGAGCATGAGATCAGTGGACCACATAAAACTATGGTTAAATTTTTAGGGTCTATTATCATCGCTCTCTCAATAGAAGCATTGATGCTTGTCTTTAAGTTCGCAATAACAGACCCAGATAAGCTGGTATATGCCATATATATCATTGGTGGAGTTGGTTTACTTCTTGTGAGTTTAGCAATATATATAAATTTTACAAAAACTAAAAATAGTAGAGATATGTAATGATAGCAATAGTTGATTATAATATGGGAAATTTAGCAAGTGTTCAAAATGCATTTGCTACCTTAGGAAAAGAGACAGTAGTTGAGAGTAATCCGACAAAATTTAAAGAGTATGATAAGTTGATACTTCCTGGTGTAGGGGCTTTTGGTGATGCTATGGAACACTTAGAAGAGAGATCTATGGTTCAAGCTATTCAAGAGTTTGCAGCTAGTGATAAACCGATACTTGGTATCTGTTTGGGTATGCAACTACTTTTTGAATCAAGTCAAGAGTTTGGTGAACATAAGGGTCTTGG
>Ga0256826_1002881_pt1 | contig 10411 bp, 6 predicted proteins | sample CV79metaG_FD_185975 | JGI IMG/M metagenome (GOLD analysis project Ga0256826, IMG submission 185975) | Hydrothermal vent microbial communities from East Pacific Rise, Pacific Ocean - CV79 | ecosystem: Environmental > Aquatic > Marine > Hydrothermal vents | place: Pacific Ocean: East Pacific Rise... | reverse complement strand
TTATAAAATTACATTTCTTAAAAAAACAATTTTAAATCTTAAATTTTCGGGGACAATATGTTGTGGAATGAACTTAAACAACTTATTAACATAAACTCTTACACTAAAAATAAAGCTGGCGTGGATGCGCATGGAAAACTTTTTGGTTCCTGGCTTGTAGGTCTTGGTATGACTGAAGTCCTGTATGAACGTGAACTTATTGGGCATCATCGTCTTTACACAAGTGAACGTGATGAAAGTGCTCCTTCCTTACTTCTTTTAGGACATTTAGATACGGTCTTTCCTCCCGACACCTTCACACATTACTGCGAAGATGAAGAGTGGGTTTATGGACCAGGTGTTTGCGATATGAAGGGTGGAAACCTTGTTGCATTTAAGGCACTTCAAGAATTACAGATCATTAAGAATGTAGACTTTTTGTTAGTAAGTGATGAAGAGACGGGTTCTGATGATTCTAAGATGCTGTCCAAAGAGTTAGCGAAAAACTATGACTACTGTTTGGTGTTTGAAGCAGCAGGAGCAGAAATGGAAGTGGTTGTTGGTCGTAAAGGTGTGGGAACATTTTGGATAGACATTAAAGGTAAAGCTGCTCATGCGGGTAATCATTATGCTGATGGAAATGATGCTAATTTAGAAGCAGCCCTTAAACTTCAGCACTTAGTGGCGTTAACAGATTTATCTTTAAATACTACGGTTAATGTTGGAAAGATGGCAGGGGGAATTGGTGCAAACACTATCTCTCCTCATGCCCATATTTTGTTTGAATTACGATATGATAAGTTAGAAGAAAAAGAGCGTGTCTTAGCTCAAATCGAGATGATTGCTAACACTTCGTATGTAAAAGGTACTACAGCTACGCTTTCTGGTGGTATTCAACGTGATGTAATGCAAGTCAATGAGGCTTCTTTAGAGTTTGTAAAAGTAATTGAAAAGATCACAGGAACAAAACTAAAGAGTGAAAAACGTGGTGGAGTAAGTGATGCTAATATTCTTTCATCTCAAGGGGTTATTACCTTAGATGGTTTTGGTCCTTATGGTGATGGTGACCATACGGAAAAAGAGAGAGCGTTAAAGAGTAGTTTTACAGAACGTATAAAACTGACAAAAGAAGTTGTAGAGTATTTTATTAAGCAAAAAGGGTTTGAATGAATTTAGATTGTAACAGAACGGTTGGAATGTGGATGTACCAAAATGGCGGTGGTGCTGAGATTGAGCAAAAAATGATTATGCAACTGCTTGAGCGTGGTATTAATACCGTTACGGGTCTTAATCTTCGTTACTCTGAAGCAGACAAACATGGTCTTCGCTGTAAGGGTTTTAACCTTGCAGATATGGACCTATTCTTCTCTTACAATGCAGGAGAGCAGACGGTTTCTCAAATTTATTATTATGAACAACTTAATAAGCTTATTCCTACTATTAACTCTTATGATGCTTTTAGACTTACAGAAGATAAGTTCCAATCAAATATGGCATTAACTAAGGCTGGTGTAAATTGTTCAGACTTTTTCTTATGTCACCGTGAAGAGCCTGAACGCATTCGTGATCTGTTTGATAAATGGGGCAAGATGGTCTTTAAACCGATTGATGGTTGGGGTGGTGTTGGTATGGCTTTGATTGAAAATGAGCATACTTTAGATACCTTGATGCCGTTTTTAAATCAGATGGATATTCGTCATTATTATATTGAAAAATATATTGACAATGATCACACTGACTTTAGAATAGATGTAGTAGATGGCGAGTTTATTGCTTGTTATGGTCGTCAAGCTTCTGATAAAGACTGGCGTACAAATATTACTTCAGGTGGACAGGTGATTATGCGTGAGCCTAATGTTGATGTAGTTGACTTAGCTGTTCGTGCGGCAGCAGCATGTAATATTGATATTGCAGGTGTTGACCTTTTGTATGACAGAGAAAAAGAAGAATATGTGGTGTTAGAAGTGAACGGGATTCCTGCTTTTGCTACACCGCAACAAGAAAAAATGGGTCTTAACTTTAATGATAAGAAGATAGAAAAAATTGTTGAACTAATTGACAAAAAAACAAAACGATAAAATAATTTAAAAAAGGAAACACCATGAGCAAGAAACAACTACCGAAATTAGGATTTTTATATTTAGACTATGTTATGAGATTTTTTGACTACTCGAATTTTAAGGGTTGGCCAGATAAAATTGAAGAAGTAACGTACCACTGGAAGAATGATAAAGATCGTTTTATTAAAGAGGTTAAGAAAAAGAAAATTGATGTGCTAGTGGGTAACATTCCTGCAACAGCGTATGAGACTTTTAGAGAGATTGCTAAGGCACTTCCTCATGTTCGTTTCATTCCTTCATTAGAGACACAGTTCTCAAATAAGTCTAAAGAAAATGTATCTCTATTTTGTGCAAAACATGGTGTAGCAACTCCTAAAACAGGAATTTTTCATGATTTAAAAGAAGGTGATGCTTATCTTAAAAAGTGTTTTTACCCACAAATTGTTAAACGCTCTTACGGGGCTTCAAATTATGGTGGTTACTTTGTTCATAAGGTAGACAACTATAAAGAAGCTAGAGAGCTTTTTGATAAAGAAAAATACAATCCTATGTATATGCAAAATGCGATTCCTTTAAAGTTTGATGGTGATGTTCGTGTTATGCTAATTGGTCATAAGCCTGTATGTGCATTTTGGAGATACTCTGCAAAAGATGAGTGGATTACAAACACTTCTCAAGGTGGCGATATGGATTACGCTAATGTACCAATGGCAGCACTTGAGTTAGCAGTAGAAGCTTCAAAAGCGGCTAAGGCAGAGTACTGGGCATGTGATATTGGAATTGATAAAAATACTGACAAAGCGTACATCATTGAATGTGCTACAGCATTTGCAGCCTTCCCATACATTCGTGACTGGATTGGTCAGTACATTATGTGGGATCTTTCAGAAGGGCGTTTTAGAATGCCACACGTTCCTCTTTTCTCTTGGGAAGAGTTAGGGAAAATGGATCCTTCTATTCTTAGAACATTAAGACACCTTTACTTTGCAGCGTACACACCTTCAAGTGATGGTGCAATGTACATGAGTGATAATGGTGCCTTTGATATGGAAAAAGCAGAGCTTTCAGATGCTTCAGATTTTCCAGAAGAGTATCAACAGATTAAAAATGAAGCTGACCTTCCTGATGCAGTAAAAGAAGCGTGTGTTAATGGCGAAGCTTCCACCCAAATTGAAGAAGAAAAATTTGACATTAAAACGGTTTCTTTAACGGAACTACTTTCACTTTATGGAATGGAAGAGGAAGTTGCGGTAAAAATTAAAGAGCTTGTTGATGAAAAAGAAATTACTTCTTTTGATGAACTTAAAACGTATGATTTTATTACCGAACAACATTTGAAAAAATGGAGCAAATCATTTGCGTGAGCAGTATAAATCCTACCAAGAGAGTGTAGACTTTTTTTACGCAGCACAAAAGAAATATCCTAATATATTTCGCGTGGAAGTCATTGGTAAAACTTGGGAAGATCGTGACATTATTGTGGTTACGATTTCAAAAGACCTCTCTACGGCAGACGCAAAACCAGCACTTCTTTATACTGGAACGATTCACGCTCGTGAATGGGTAGGAATTGAGCTTGCGGTTGGTTTTGGGGAATATATTTTAGACCATATTGATTATGATCCTGTACTTAATGCCGCGCTTGAAAAAGCAACCTTATACATGGTTCCTTGTGGCAATCCAGATGGTTTTGAGTTCTCACGTACGCATTTCTCTTTTTGGAGAAAAAACCGTAGACAAAATGCTGATGGAAGTTTTGGAGTAGATTTAAATCGTAACTTTAACGTGGGTTATGCTCCTTCTAAAAATACTTCTTCAAATGTTTATTCAGGTCCTGAGCCTTTTTCAGAACCAGAAACATTAGCCCTTAAAAACTTTGCAGAAGACCATCCTAATATTACCATCGCCTTAGATTACCATTCACAAGGAAATGTATTTTTCCCTGCGCATAACTTTAAACATGAAGATGCTCTTAACGCGACAGATTTAAATACGCTTTCGGCAAATATGGCAGAAGAGATTAGAAAAGTTTCGGGACGAGAGTATGGTGTGCATATGGGTAAACCACCAGTGCATCTTATCTCAGGTTCGGGACGTGAGTTTTATTACTCTATGGGTGCATTAGCTTTAACGGTTGAGGTAGGTTCACGAAATATTTCTGACTACATGGAAAATATGACGGAAAATGTAAACGAAAATATTCCAGCTCTTATTTATGCACTTACCGAAGTTCCTAATTATGACAAGAGTATACGCCTTCCTCGTATGACAAACTTCATAGCGCCTAAGGTATCGAGTAATAGAGTGGAACTTTCTTGGGAATATCCTGCAGAAGAAGATGTCTATTTTGAGGTTTTTCGCTCTAAAAAAGAGATTTCTCATTGTCAGGCTTCAAACCGTATTGGTATGACAAAGTCAAAATCTTTTATAGATAATCACCTTCGCTCATCTAAAAACTACACCTACTTTGTTCGGGCAGTATGTAAGAAAAGACGTATTAAGTCAGCCTTTGCTCCTAAACTTACCATAAGAACACTCAGTGATATCGATGGGTTCTCTAAGATTCTTTTTCCTACAAAAGAGAAGATTGGTTATGTGGGTGAAAAGAGCACTAAAAATGCTGAACACTTTGGTTACAACTCTTTGTTTGTAGGTGTCTCTGAGAGTCGTGGTGAGTGTTATGGAGTGTTAGGTTTTGCCCTTGACTCTGTTCCTGAAAATGCGATTATCCGTTCTGCGCGTATCTCTATGTATCCTAGTAATCGTGTAAATGTTCAGATTGAGAAGTATGGAGAGTGGCGTTTAGGAATTATGGATGAGGGTGCTTGTGAGAATCTACACTCTTTTACTGCGGTTAAAAATGCTCCTATTTTGGCGTATATTGAAAAACCTACAGAGTCTCATGAACTTTCTCAAGGTATTTGGAGAACATGGGAGTTTGCTAAGAATGAGAGAAACCTTCTTCAAGAGGCACTTAAACGTAAAGAGGTAACTTTTAGAATGGATGGACCCAACAGTCTTCCACTTGACCGTTCATCTCAGCTTATGCAGTGGGATATTGGTTTTTCTAAGTTCTCAAGTGGTTTAGAATTTAGACCAAAACTAGATATTTCATATACTATTCCTGCGGCGAAGATTGAGCTTAAGAGTTCGGTCTTAACTACCATTTCTGAGGGTGATACTCAAGAAGGTGTTTTACAAGTTGGTTTTGATAAAAAAGGACATAAACAGTACGGTTGTATTGAATTTAACTTAGATAACCTTCCTGATGTTGATAATACAGTAATGTCGAGTATCTATCTTGAAATGGATGCGATTAAAATCTCTGCTAGTCAAAACCTTCGTTTTCATGTGGAACTTGTCAGTTCTAGCTCGGAACAAAAGAGTATTAAAGGTATTGAGTGCCGTGACAGTATTGAACGTATTGGTTATGATGTGAGTGTAGAAGATTTAAAGAAACAAAAATCGCAACGCTTTGTTTTTGACACTTACTCCATTGTTGAGCTTGTTAGTGCTATGCGTGAGAATGAGAGGCTTTTCTTTGTAATTTTACCAACATCTGAGAAGAACTATTCAAGTTCACAACTTGTTGACTGGACGGACGCTAAAAATATAAATGTACCTACCTTAAACATTGAGTATATTAAAAAACGCCGTGAGCCAGTTGCCCAAGTAAGTGACTTGACCTTTGTTAAAGACAACGGCATGATTAAGCTTTCATGGAAGAAACCAGATGATGAAGCTTATAAAGGTGTCATTGTTGTGAAGAATCCTTTTCATGTTCCTTCATCTCCTTATGATGGTCAAAAACTTTATGGTGGTAAAGATTCGTATACTTATGATAATTTTGGCGCCTTAGACGAGAGTAAATACTACGCAGTTTTCACCTATGATGAAGTACCAAATTTCTCGAAACCTAGCTCAGTTTTTTACAGAGTTGATTAGAAAACTTAAATATAAATATTCTTGCTCGAAGATGGAGAAAGTTAACTCCATCTTATAATAATTACTTATTAATTTAATCCTTCAAAATAGGCAAAAAAAGCCTAAATCATACAAAAAGTATCTTATTTAAATAGATTTATAACAAAACAAGAGCTTTTTTATCTTGTTTGAAATCTCTATACCTCCCTTGAATAGGGAAGAAGTTTAAAAAATAAAAATTTAAAATTTAAAATTATTTTTTATTGTTGTATTAAGGTAAAATCTATATAATTTAATCACAAATTCATCACAAAGTGCCTTAAAAGTGAGAATAGGTTGACGGATATCAAGAATACTTTAACGTAAATGAATGTATTATATTTAATGCAGAAAACTTAATTTTTTAGGTTAAGGCATTTTTAATATAACGGTAGTTTTTTAATTGAGTTTTAAACTCAAGATTACCAGAGTGTGATAGGGCTCCACAATTCAGTTTAGTAGACTAGGTTGAGTTGTGGTGTCCACAAAACTTTAGGAGGTTTATATGTCACTAGATAGAAGAAAATTTTTAAAAAGTGCAGCGGCTGCTTCAGCTGCAAGCGCTATGGGAATGACAGTACCTGTAGAATTACAGGCTAGTCAACAAAAAGCAGAGAGCGATTGGCGCTGGGATAAGGCGGCTTGTCGTTTCTGTGGTACCGGTTGTGGTATCATGATGGCAACTAAGGGTGAAGGTAATGATCGTAAGATTGTTGCTGTTAAGGGTGACCCTGCTGCTCCAGTAAATCGTGGTCTTAACTGTATTAAGGGTTACTTTAATGCGAAGATTATGTACGGTGCTGACCGTTTAACTCAACCTCTACTACGTGTAGGTTCTGATGGTAAGTTTGATAAGCATGGTAAGTTCGCTCCAATCTCTTGGGAAAGAGCATTTGATGAGATGGAATTTCATGCTAAGAAAGCATTTAAAGAAGGTGGTCCTGAGGCAGTTGGTGTTTTCTCTTCTGGTCAGTACACCATTATGGAAGGTTATGCAGCTCAGAAAATGATGAAAGCTGGTTTCCGTTCAAATGCATTTGATCCAAATGCTCGTCACTGTATGGCATCTGCGGTTGTTGGTTTCTACCAAACTTTTGGTGTTGATGAGCCTTCAGGTTGTTATGATGATATCGAGCTTACTGATACTGTTGTATCTTGGGGTTCAAACATGGCAGAAATGCACCCAATTTTATGGTCTCGTGTTACTGACAGAAAATTATCTGATCCAGATCGTGTAAAAGTTATCTCTATTCAAACTTATACACACCGTACTTCAGATCTTGCAGATACTGAGATTCTTTTCTCTCCAAATACGGATACTGCTTTATGGAATTACGTTGCACATGAAATTGTTTACAATAATCCTGATGCTATTGACTGGGATTTCATTAAGAAACATATCATCTTCGCTGCGGGTCCTGTAAACATTGGTTACGGTATGCGTCGTAAGGGTGAAAAATCTCTTGTTGATGGTAAATATACTGAATTAGAAATGGAAACAATTTCTAAAGAGATGAGTAAAAAAGTTTCTGCAAAAGAAGCACCTGCTTTAGAACCATATGGTTATAAAGAAGGTGATGTAATGAAACACACTGGTGGTACACTTAAACACTGGGAAATTTCTTTTGAAGATTACAAAAAATCTCTTGCTCCATATACGCTAGATTACACTGCTAAAATTGTTAAGGGTGATCCAGATGAAGACATCAATGAGTTCAAAGCTAAGCTTAAAGAACTTGCCTCACTATACGTAGAAAAAGACAGAAAAGTAGTATCTTTCTGGACTATGGGTATGAATCAACATACACGTGGTACTTGGACAAATACTCTTGCTTACAATGTTCACTTTATGCTTAACAAACAAGCTAGACCAGGTTCAGGTGCGTTCTCTTTAACGGGTCAACCTTCTGCTTGTGGTACAGCTCGTGAAGTTGGTACGTTTACTCACCGTCTTCCTGCTGATATGATGGTTAAAAATCCTAAACACCGTTCAATTGCTGAACACAAATGGATGGTTCCACAAGGAACAATTAACCCAGTTGGTAAACAACACATCATGAAAATCCACCGTGATATTGAAGATGGATTAATTAAATTTGCATGGGTAAATGTTTGTAATCCTTACCAAGATTCTGCTTCGGCAACTCACTGGATTAAAGCAGCTCGTGAAATGGACAACTTTATCGTTACTTCTGATGGTTACCCAGGTATCTCAGCAAAAGTTTCTGACCTTATTCTTCCATCAGCAATGATTTATGAAAAATGGGGAGCTTATGGTAATGCAGAGCGTCGTACACAACACTGGAGACAACAAGTTGTTCCTGTAGGTGACGCAATGTCTGATACATGGCAATGGGTTGAGTTCTCTAAGCGTTTTACAGTTAAAGATCTATGGGGCGAACAAGCACCTTCAGGTCCACGTAAAAAAGCACTTCCATCTGTTATTGAAGCAGCGAAGAAAATGGGTTACTCTGAAGACACTACAATGTTTGAAATCCTATATGCGAATGAAACAGCTAAATCTTACAAACTTGATCAAAAAGATCCTATTCAAACAGGTTACGATAACTCAGAAGGTTATGGTGATGGACGTAATGTAATTGGTTCTGATGGTAAAGTGTTTGAAGGTTACGGTTTCTTCATTCAGAAATATTTATGGGAAGAGTACGCATCATTTACACGTGGACACGGTCATGACCTTGCGCCATTTGATATGTACCAAAAAGTTCGTGGTCTTAAATGGCCAGTTGTTGATGGTAAAGAGACTCCATGGAGATTTAATGCTAAATACGATCCGTATGCAGCTAAAGAGACTAAGGGTACAGACGATGAGTTTGCATTCTATGGTAAGTTAGCCAAAGCGCTTCCATTTGGAAATCTAACGGGTGTTACGAAAAAAGAGAAAACTGGTCTTAAAAATAAAGCCAAAATCTTTGCTCGTCCGTACATGGATCCTCCTGAAATGCCAGATGAGAACTATGATACATGGTTATGTACAGGTCGTGTGCTTGAGCACTGGCACTCTGGAACAATGACTATGCGTGTACCTGAGTTATACCGTGCTGTTCCTGAAGCACTATGTTACATGCACCCAGCAGATGCGAAAGCTAAGGGCCTTAAACAAGGTGGACTTGCATGGGTTGAATCACGTCGTGGTAAAGTTAAGGCACGTGTTGAAACTCGTGGTCGTAACCGTCCTGCTCGTGGGCTTGTATTTGTTCCATGGTTTGATGAGAAAGTATTCATCAATAAAGTTTGTCTAGATGCGACGTGTCCAATGTCAAAACAGACAGATTACAAAAAATGTGCTGTTAAAATTTACAAAGCATAGGTAAAGAAGTAAGTAATGAGCAAAAAGAAAGTAAGTAATCGCCGAAAATTTTTATTAACATCGTTGCGAGCCGCAGGGCTTGCAGGTATAGGAGCTCTTGTATGGAGTTCTATGTTAGAAGAGTCAACGGCGAATTCTTTAATTCTTCGCCCACCGGGTGCTTTGCCAGAAGAAGATTTTTTAAAAACATGTATTAAATGTGGTCTGTGTGTTTCAGCTTGTCCTTACGATACTTTGAAACTTGCAGCTCCGGGTGACCATAAACCAATGGGAACACCATTTTTTATTGCACGTGATGTTCCATGTTATATGTGTACAGATATACCTTGTGTACCTGTTTGTCCGACAGGAGCTCTTGATGAGCAGAGCGTTATGACAGACGGTGAGCTAGATATTGACATTTCACGCATGGGTGTTGCGATTATTGATGAGTCTGCTTGTGTTGCTTTTTGGGGGATTCAGTGTGATGCTTGTCATCGTGCTTGTCCTTTGATAGATGAAGCAATTATTTTAGAGTATGACAAAAATGAAAGAACAGGAAAACACGCTTTTATTACACCAGTAGTAGTAAACGATGTTTGTACGGGATGTGGTATGTGTGAACATGCTTGTATCACGGAAAAATCAGCGATTACTATTCTTCCTAGAGAGGTGGCTCTCGGTCATGCCGGAAGCCATTATATTAAGGGTTGGGATAAAAAAGATGAAGCGCGTTTAAAAGATGCAAAAAGTATTCATACTCAAACAGAGCTTAGCAAGAGAAGTGCTTTAGATAGTTTAAATGATGATTCGGAGCTTTACTAATGAAATATTTAATTTCTCGCCGAATTACTCAGATAACTGTTATGGCACTTTATATTGCAGCTCATGTTTGGGGTTTGAAGATTTTAGAGGGTAACCTCTCTTCTTCTGTTCTTTTAGGGACCGTTCCATTAAGTGATCCTTACGCTGTGCTACAAATGTTTGTAGCGGGTTCAGTGATTACAACAGACGTCTTAATTGGCGCCGCCATTATTGCTTTGTTTTACGGAGTAGTTGGTGGACGTATGTTCTGTTCTTGGGTTTGTCCTATCAATAT